>Ga0163144_10003308_pt1 | contig 36733 bp, 35 predicted proteins | sample OliLak19BULKMAT1_FD_123175 | JGI IMG/M metagenome (GOLD analysis project Ga0163144, IMG submission 123175) | Freshwater microbial mat bacterial communities from Lake Vanda, McMurdo Dry Valleys, Antarctica - Oligotrophic Lake LV.19.BULKMAT1 | ecosystem: Environmental > Aquatic > Freshwater >...
CCGCCACCGCGGAAAAGCATTCCCGAAATCCGTCCATCCCATCCCCCGTGAGCCCCAAACAACTCCTCGGTGGAATCCGAATCGCTCAAACGTGCAAGAAAATTCCGTATGCGATTCCCCTGAGAGCGGGGGTAGTTTCAGTTTCAGCCATGGGGGGAAGCACCTCCAATGCGCGCTTTCGTGGGCGGGCCCCGCTCGGTGGTGCAATCACTGTGCGGGACCGCCTTGATGCCCGCATCCGGCCGGTGCGGATTTGTCACGCAGTAGTGAGTGCGCGACGAACGGCGTCGGGTTCCGAGGCGATCACCACAAGCAGCGCGCGGGCCGCACGGTCCGGCTGGCGCCGCGCTTGTTCCCAATCGCGCACGGCCGCCACGTCGAGTCCGAAGGCGGTGGCGAATTTGGCCTGGGAGAGCCCGAGTTTCTCGCGGATCGCGGCAACGTCGATCGTCTCGGGCACATGCACAACGTATTCGGACAGCGTCAGCTCGCCACGCTTATGCGCGAGCGCTTCCTTGGCAGCCCGCTCGATCCTGCGGCCCTGCGCCGTCCTAGCCGGCTTCGCCTTAGAGGGCGCGGACGATCGCGCGGAGCGCTTTCTTGTCGTCATTGCTCAAATCCTCCTTCTCGTTCTTCGCGTACACGTCGAGCAGATAGACCCGCCCGGCGCTGGTGGCGAAGAAGTAGATCACGCGCGCACCGCCGCGCTTGCCACGTCCGTCCAACGCAATGCGTGCCTTCCGACAACCTCCGGTCCCAGCGATGACGGGCCAGTGCTCCGGCGCGACAGCGATGCTCAACTCGGCCGCCGCTCGCGCGGGCCCAGCCAACAGCTTCGCGGCCCGCTTGTCGTAGACCCGCGTCGCGATGACGCGTACTGGCGAACTATACGGCATTGCCGTACACTCGGCAAGACAAGTGAAGGCGGGTCATGGCGTTCATGCGCGCTGCAGCGCCACGACGTTGCCGGGCTTGGCTACGGTCGCGCAGTGCTTCGCCCACGCCTCCATGAGCTTCACGCGCTTGGCCAGCAGATCGTCACGCTGATAGGCGCGCTCGGTCTTGTCGCCCACGTTGTGCGCCAGCGCATGCTCGGCTACCTCGCGCGGGAAGTTCGTCTGCGCCGCTGCCCAGTCTCGAAACGTCGAGCGGAACCCGTGCGCCGTGATGTCGGCGCGATCCATGCGCTTGAGCAGCGCGAGCAATGCATTCGTCGAAAGCGGTTTGCCGCGTTTGCCGCCTGGGAAGACATTCTCACCGGCCACCGGCCCGCCCATCGCCTTGAGCGCGTCGAGCGCGGCTTGCGTCAGCGGGACACGGTGCGGTCTGCCGGCCTTGGTGCGCGTGGCGGGCACCGTCCACACGCTCGCATCCAAATCGAACTCATCCCACGTCGCGTGGATCGTCTCGCGGGTACGTGTCGCCGTTAGGATCAGCAGGTCGAGCGCACGCGCCGCGGTGCCGTTCTGCTTCCGAAGCTTCGCCATGAACGCGCCAACCTCAGCGAATGGCAACGCCGGGTGATGTTCGACGGCTCGAACCTTTGACCGTTGCGGGAGCACCTGGTCGAGCATCCCGCGCCACCGGGCCGGGTTCTCGCCGTCGCGGTGCTTGTGCGCCTTGGCCCAGTCCAAGATTGACTCGATGCGGCCCCGGACCCGGGATGCCGTCTCGGTCTTCCTCGTCCAGATCGGCTTAAGCACCTTGAGCACTTGCGGGCTATCGATGGCCGAGACGGGAAGCTTGCCCAGTGTCGGGAAGGCATAGGCTTCGAGCGTCGCCTTCCACTGGTCGGTGTGCTTGGCGTTGCGCCAGCCCGCCTTGCGGTCTTCGATGCAGGCGAGCGCTGCCGCCTCGAAGGTCATGGCCCGCGCCGCAGTGACTGCCTGGGCCACGTGGGATGCGGTGCGGGCGGCGATGGGGTCATGCCCCGCATCTAGCATCTTGCGCGCGTCAGCGGCCTTGCGGCGGGCGTCGGCGAGGCTCACCACGGCGAGCGAGCCTAGCCCCATGTCACGGCGCTTGCCGGCGTGACGGTAGCGCAAGATCCACGAGCGCACGCCGCCTTGGGTGATTTGCAGATACAGGCCGTCACCGTCTGCGTAGAGGCCCGGTGCGTGTGCCCGAGAAACCGCCAGCGCGTTCAGCCGCTTCGTCGCGCGTCCCTTTCCCATACCGTTTGACCCATCCTTCAACCCATCCATCTAGGCCGGATTGTCGCGGACTGTGGCGGACGCCGCAAGACAGAAATGCACAGTAGTAAGCCAAATACCGGGGTTTCTGTGGATGGGTCAGAACAGGCGCGGACGTGCCTGGACGGCCATATGGCGGTCATCCCCTCCGCCAACCTCTTCTCTGAATCATCACTGCGCTGCGTGCTTGCGGTGCGCGAGGCGGCGGGCACTCATGGCGCCTCGCGCAGCGCCTTCGCGAAGAAACCGTCGCTGCCGAAATTGCCGGATTTGAGAGCGAGGGCTAGGGGCGGGCCGCCGACGCTCGAGGTCCAGGGCACGCCGGGATCGATCTGGCGGCCGATGCGCAAGGCGCGCACGCCGAGCGCATTGACCACGGCGCCGGAGGTTTCACCGCCGGCGACCACGAGGCGTCCGACACCGCTTTCGACGAGCGCCACCGCGATCGCGGCGAATGCGCGTTCCACGAGTTCGGCCGCGCGGTCGCGGCCGAGCTTCGCCTGCGTCGCCGCGATCTCGGCCGGTGGAGCGCTGGCATAGATCAGGAACGGACCGCGCGAGAGTTTCTCGCGTGCCCAGGCGATCGCCGCGGCGACTGAATCGGATTTCGTCGCGAGCGTCTCCGGCGAGAGCTTGAGGACAGGGTGGCTGGTCGCGAACACGGCGATCTGCTTCAGCGTCGCCGCGGAGCAACTCCCCGCAAGTACTGCCGCAGGCCCGGTACTGACGGGAAGTGCATCCGCCGCTGCGTTCTGCGCGAGCCAGCCGCGGCTGCGATAGGCGGTCGGCAGGCCGCGCGCGACGCCCGAGCCGCCGGTGACGAGCGCGAGGTCGGCGGCGGCTTCGCCGATCGACCGCAGATGCTGGTCGCTGATCGCATCGACGACGGCGTGACGGATGCCGGCAGCGCGCAAGGTGGCAAAGCGTTCGGCGATGCGCGCGGCGCCAGCATCGACATCAGGGTACGCCACGAGCCCCACTTTGTGACGCGTCTGGCGCTGCAACACCCGCACCAGGCTCGGATCGCGCATCGGCGTCAGCGGATGATCGCGCATCGGCGAGTCCGAGAGCAGCGCATCTCCAACGAAGAGGTGGCCTTGAAACACCGCGCGGCCGGTCTCAGGAAATGCGGGACAGGCGAGGGTGAAATCTGCGCGGAGGTCATCGAGCAGCGCGTCCGCGACGGGACCGATATTGCCCGCGTCGGTCGAGTCGAACGTCGAGCAGTATTTGAAAAAGATCTGGCGTGCGCCCGACTTGCGCAGCCAGCGCAAAGCCGCCAGCGACTGCTCGACCGCCTCCGCGACCGGGATCGTCCGCGACTTCAGGGCGACGACGATGGCGTCGGCGTCCGGCACGGTGAATTCGGCGGGCGGCAAACCGATCGCTTGCACCGTGCGCATCCCGTCGCGCACCAGCGTGTTGCACAGATCGGTCGCACCGGTCAGATCGTCGGCGATCGCGCCCAGAAGGCAATTCGACATCGAACTCTCCCGTTGGAATTCCCACCGCGGCGGGAACGAGTCATCCTGTGTGTCATATCAACAGAGCACCGATGCGCGGAGTCGAAAAAATCCGTGGGATCGGAATGGGTGGGGAGGGATCAAATGCGGGTTGGCGTGGTCGGACTCGGCTCGATGGGAATGGGCGTGGCGAACTCCTTGCTGCGTGCCGGGCACAGCGTCGGCGGGTTCGATGTCCGGCCGGAGCCATGCGATGCGCTGCAGCGCGCCGGCGGCCGCGCCCATGCGACACCGGCCGAACTCGGACGCGACGCCGAGGTCGCGATCATCCTCGTGGTCAATGCGGCGCAGGTCGATGATGTGCTGTTCGGCCCGACCGGGCTCGCGCAGACCATGGCCAAGGGCGGCATCATCCTGCAGAGCGCCACGGTCTCCCCGGACTATCCCGTGACGCTGGGCGAGCGGCTGGTGACGCATGGATTGCGCCTCATCGATGCGCCGGTATCGGGCGGCGCGGGCGGCGCCGAAGCCGGCAAGCTCACGATCATGGCTTCGGGCGAGCCCAGCGCCTTCGACGATTGCGCGAGCGTCCTCGCGGCCATCGCCGGCAAGGTCTATCGACTCGGCGATCGCCCGGGCCCGGGCTCGCAGATCAAGCTGGTGAACCAGCTGCTGGCGGGCGTGCACATCGCGGTCGCCGCCGAAGCGATGGCGTTGGCGATCCGGCTCGGCGCCGATCCGCAGACCGCCTTCGAAGTGTTGTCGAACAGCGCCGGCGCGTCCTGGATGTTCCAGAACCGCATCCCGCATGTGCTCGATGGCGATTACACGCCGCGCTCGGCAGTCAACATTTTCGTCAAGGATCTCGGCATCGTGCTGGAGACCGCGAAAAAGAACCTGTTTCCCACACCGCTCGCCGCGACGGCGCATCAGCTCTTTACGATGGCTGCGGCGAGCGGCCACGGTCTCGAAGATGATGCCGCGGTGATCAAGGTCTTCCAGACATTGACGGGCATCACGCTGCCGGACAAGAACACGCTGCCGGACAAGAAGACGTGAGCGCGTCGCGTCACGCTTCGAGCAGAATCTCCGTGAGCTGATCGGGATGGGTGATCATCATCTCATGGCCGGAGGGAATGGCATGGGTCTCCCATCCTGGATCCTGACGCAGGCGCGCATGGATGGCGTGATAGGCGCTTCCGGCATTCGCGTTGGCAAGGACGTAGACGCGGCGCGGGATCGTTCGTTGCGCGCCGGTCAGGTGAATGGGCTCGGTCAGCGTTCGCGCCGGATGCGGCGTACAGCGGGCGTCGATCCACGCAATGTCGCCGGGATCGTTGACGCCCATGCGCTTGGCGGGCGTCGGCGGCACGAACCAGCCCTGGCCGGCGTCACGCATGCTGTCGAGGAGTTCCTGCTGGCGGGCTGGCGTGAGCATGTCGATTGCGCGCTGTCCATCTTCGGGCACGCCCGCATCGACATAGACGACCGCACGGACTCGCTCAGGCATGCGATCGGCCACTGCGGTGACGATCATGCCGCCATAGCTGTGGCCGCAGAGCACGACGCGATCGAGATCATGCCAGCGCAGCAGATTCGCGACGTCGTGGATGTGAGTCTCCAGGCTGATCTCGCGCGAGAGGAGATGCGAACGATCGGCGAGGCCCGTGAGCGTCGGCGCGTGCACGGAATGCCCGGCGCGCCGCAGCGGCTCATCGACGCGGCGCCAGCACCACGCGCCATGCCAGGCGCCGTGCACGAGTACGAAGTTCTTCATGTCGCCCCCTTGGCTCGGCAGCGGTCACAACGCCATGCCGCGCCGCCCGAAACTTTCCGCTGAACGAGGACCATTATGCCCCGCTTCGCCGCCAACCTCTCCATGATGTATCAGGAATTCGAGTTCCTCGACCGTTTTGCGGCCGCCGCCGCGGATGGATTCAAGGCCGTCGAGTTCCTGTTTCCCTATGCCTTTCCGGCTGCGGAGATCGCAGCGCGGTTGCAGCGCCACGGGTTGACCAACGCCTTGTTCAACCTGCCACCTGGGAACTGGCAAGCCGGGGAGCGCGGCATGGCCGCCATTCCAGGGCGCGAGGCGGAGTTCGCCGCCTCGGTGGAGACGGCGCTTGGCTACGCGACCATTCTGGGCTGCAAGCGCGTACATGTGATGGCGGGCATTCCAGGGACCGCAGCGGATCGCGTGGCGTGCCGCGCCACGTATGTACGCAATCTGCGGCATGCCGCGGGACGAGCCGCCGGCGCCGGGCTCGAAATCCTCATCGAGCCGATCAACACCAGGGACATTCCCGGCTATTTCGTGAACCGCCAGGATGACGCCCATCGCATCCGCGAGGAGATCGGTGCGGCCAATCTCAAGATCCAGCTCGACCTCTATCATTGTCAGATCGTCGAGGGCGATCTCGCGATGAAGATCCGGCGCGACCTGGCTCAGGTCGGTCATATCCAGATCGCGGGCGTTCCCGAACGCCACGAACCCGATCGGGGGGAGGTGAATTTCCCCTTCCTGTTCGCGCTGCTCGACGAGCTCGGTTACTCAGGCTGGATCGGATGCGAATACCGGCCGCGCAATGGGACGCGGGCTGGGCTTGGCTGGTTGAAGCCTTACCTGGTCTGACGCAAATCGGTTCAGGCGGCGGCCTGGTTGGCGCGGGTCCGAGCCGGTGGCAGTCTGACGCGCGCGGTCGTGCCGACCTGCGGAGTGGTCTCGATCAGCAATTCACCGCCATGGAGATCGATGAGGCGCTTGGCGAGCGGCAATCCGAGGCCCGTGCCTTCGCTGCGCTTCACCATCGAGCTCTCGATCTGACGGAAAGGCTGGAGCGCGATCTCGACTTCCTTGGCGGTCATGCCGCAGCCTTGATCGATGATCGCGATTTCGATCGCCCCGGTGTCGATGACCGAGGCCTCGACGCGCACCGTCGTCTTGGCCGCGCTGAACTTGATTGCGTTGCTCAGCAGGTTCAGGACGATCTGCTTGAGGCGTAGATCATCAGCCCAGGCGCCGGGGCATGCGGGCGGCAGAGACAGCGTGACGTTCACATCCGCCTGCGTGGCGCGCGCGGACATGAAGCGCACGCAGGTTCCGAGCAGGCGAGACAGATCGACTTCGGTCTCCTCCAGCTTGAGCGACGTGGCCTCGATCTTCGCGAAGTCGAGGATGTCGGAGATGATGTTCAGGAGATGGGTCCCGGACATGTAGATGTCATTGGCGTATTCGCGATAGGCGATGGTGCCTACGGGCCCGAGCAGCTGCTTGCTGATGATCTCCGAGAAGCCGAGGATCGCGTTGAGCGGTGTGCGCAGCTCGTGACTCATGTTGGCGAGGAAATCCGACTTCGCGCGGTTCGCAAGTTCGGCCTGGTTCTTCGCGCGCAGCATCGCCTGCTCCGCGACTTTGCGCTGTGTGATGTCGGTCACGACCACGACGATCAGGCGGGAATCGGGCGACATGCTCGGAATATTGGCGCTGCGGAACTCCGCCCAGGCGGGTCGCGTACCCGTGCGGGGCAACGTCGCCTCCGTGACGGCGTTGCCTTGAACGAGCCGCGCGGCGTTTGCCGGCCCCGCCACATCGCGCCACGGCCGGCCGAGAATTTCGGTCCGCGATGCGCCGACCAAGCGCTCGAATGCCGGGTTGACGGCGACGACGGGCTGCTCCGCGGCGGCGACATCGACCATCACGATGCCCGAGCTCACGGAATCCAGCGCCGATGCTGAGATCGCGAGAGATCGGGCGACAGAGAGGCGATGATCGAGTTCGCGCGTGATCGCCATGCCCGCGAGGATGAGGGCGAGAGACAGCGCGGCGGCGAGAAGGCCGAAGACCAGCGTGCGATGTTCGGCGTCGCTGTAGACGAATTCAAAGGGCAGGCCGATCGACACCAAGATCGGGATCTCGCTGGTCACGCGGTGGCCAAGCGAGGCATTGCCGGTGCCGCGATAGGAGATCAGCCGCTCGGTGCCGTCGATGTCGCGGCCGCGAAAGGTGCCGACGGCGGACTTGCGATGATGGGCCCAGAGCGGTGCGTCCGCGAAGCTGCGGCCGATGGCATCGGACACGCCGAATTTGCCCGCCAGCAATGTGCCGTCGGCGTGGAACAGATAGAGCGCCGCGTCGACCGGCAGTCCGAGTTCGCCCGGGAAGCCGGCGACATAGAATGGATCGAGCTCGACGGTCAGCGTGCCGCGTTGGCGGCCGCGCTCGTCGAAGATCGCGCGCGCGACTGGAATCATCAGCTCGCCTTCCACGGCATGCGGCCGACCGATGGCGAGGTGAGGCTGGTGGCCGTCCGTGGTCCGGAAGGAGCGCGACTGGATCGCACGCTCATTGACATGGGTGCTCGCGAGCCGAGTTCCCGCGAGGTCGACGATTTCGGCGAGTCCGAACATGCCGGGATTGCCGGAGCGATAGCGATCGAGAGTCGCCGCGATCTCGTCCGGCTTGGCCCCGGCAGCCAGCTGAATTTCCAGCGCCAAGGCAAGATCGTCCACGCGCCCCAGGCTGGTGATCGCCCAAGACTCGACGAGCTTCGTGAGCGCCTCGCTCGTTTGCGTCGCGCGCAGACGTGAGAATTCGAATTGTTGCCAGCTCGCGAAGACGAGAATGGCCCAGATGCAGGCGAGCAGACCGCCAATGCCCAGGACCAGACGCAGCTTCATGCGCCGGGCGGCATCCGGGACTTGCGGCGGCATCTCGGCCGCGGGGGCGGGCGTAGGCTCCTGTTGGGTCATCCGGCTGTCGATCTCAAGATCATGGGCGCCGGCCCTGCAAAGGCCGATCGGCTTTGTTACGCCCAACGCAGTAAAAACTTGGTTACGTTCCACTCGAGCGGACCGAGCCGGAGACCGTGATACGGGTCAGCGAAGCGGAGGCCATGGACATCCCGCTGCTCCTGTCGCAGCGTCCGGGCATGATCACGACCACCGAGCCCGTTCTTTCCGTGCAGGATCTGACCGTCGACTTCCGTATTCACGGGCGGTGGTGGCCGGCTGTCCGCTCGCTGTCGTTCGACGTCGCACGCAACGAAACCTTGGCGCTGGTCGGTGAGTCGGGGTGCGGCAAGAGCATCACGGCGCTCTCGATCATGGGCCTCGTGCCCAAGCCGCAGGGGCGGATATCGTCGGGACGGATCATCGCCGAGGGCCGCGAGTTGATCGGTCTGCCAGAAGCGGCGTTCGAGAAGATCCGAGGCGACAGGCTGGCGATGGTGTTCCAGGAGCCGATGACGTCGCTGAATCCGGTCCTCAGCATCGGCTTCCAGGTCTCCGAAGCGTTGCAGGTGCATCGCGATCTGACGGCCGCGGCGGCCGACGCGGCGGCGCTACGGCTGCTCGAAGAGGTCAAGATCCCTTCGGCCTCGCGGCGCTTCGCGGATTATCCGCATCAATTCTCGGGCGGCATGCGCCAGCGCGTCATGATCGCGATGGCGCTCGCCTGCAGCCCGTCGATCCTGCTCGCCGACGAACCGACGACGGCGCTCGACGTCACGATCCAGGCGCAGGTCCTGGGCCTGCTCGCCGATCTCAAGGCCGCGCATGGCATGGCGATGCTGTTCATCACGCATAACCTCGGCATCGTCGCGGCGATCGCGGATCGTGTCGCGGTGATGTATGCCGGCGAGATCGTCGAGGTCGCCACCGTCGACGCGATCTTCGCACGGCCGCAGCATCCCTACACCGAGGCCTTGTTTCGCGCGATCCCGCGCGTCGATCGCGCGGAGCAGACTCTCGCATCCATCGCTGGACAGGTGCCGTCGATCGATCGCATGCCCGGGGGATGCAGGTTCGCGCCGCGCTGCGCGCTACGCCAGCCCGGATGCATGACGAGCGTGCCTTTGCTCAACGATGTCGGCGATGGTCACCGGGTGCGCTGCGTCGTGCGTGCGCCGATCGATCACGCCACGGCGGCCTGAGCGATGATCTGGTACGTGCTCAAGCGTCTGCTCGCGGCCGCGCCCACGCTGGTGGCCGTGCTGACCGTCGTGTTCATCGTCGTGCGCATCATCCCCGGCGATCCCGCGCTCACCATCCTCGGTGACCAGGCGACGCCGGCGGCGTTGATCGCGCTGCGCCAGAAGCTCGGGATCGACAAGCCGCTGCATCTGCAATATTTCGATTTCATCGCCGCCGCCCTGACCGGCGATCTCGGACGTTCGCTGGTCTCCGGACGGCCGGTCATCCAGGAAGTCAGCGCGGTGCTGCCGCATACTCTCGACCTCACGATCTCCTCGTTGATCCTCGGCACGATCCTGGGAATTCCACTGGGCATCTGGGCGGCGCTGCGGCGGAACCAAACGGCCGACTATGTGATCCGCATCGTGTCCTTGCTCGGCCTGTCGTTCCCAGTCTTCGTCTCCGGGATCTTCCTGCTGCTGGTCTTCGCGGTTCAGCATCGCTGGTTCCCGGTGATCGGTTCCGCCGATCTCGCCGATCTCGGTGACCGGGCATGGAAGCTCGTGTTGCCTACGGCGACGCTCGGTCTGGTCATGGTCGCGTACATCACGCGAGTCACGCGCTCGGCGATGCTGCAAGTCCTCTCCGAAGATTATGTGCGCACGGCGCGTGCCAAGGGAGTTCCGGCGCGGCTGGTGATCCGGCGCCACGCGCTGCGCAATGCGCTGATTCCCGTTGTCACCGTCGTGGGGCTCTATCTCGGGATCAATATCGGCAATTCGGTTCTGACCGAGATCGTCTTCAACCGGCCCGGGCTCGGCAGGGTCATCGTGACCGCGCTCAATCAGCGCGACTACGCGATGCTTCAGGGCTTGATGGTGATCTACTGCTTCCTCATCGTGGTGACCAATCTTCTGACCGATCTGACCTATGGTCTGATCGACCCGCGGGTGAAGCAGGCATGACCGGCGCAACTTCCTCATCGGATCAGCGCCGCGGATTCGGTTGGCGGCTGATCCAGGTCTTCGGCGCCAACAAGACGTCATGGGTCGGCTTCGTGCTGCTGCTCGCGATCTGCATCATGGCGCTTGCCGCGCCGTGGATCGCCGGGTTCGATCCGCTGGAACAGGACATCATCGGCAAGATGGCCGAACCATCGGACGCGCATTGGTTCGGGACGGACGAGTTCGGTCGCGACGTGTTTGCGCGCCTCGTCTGGGGCGCGCGGATCTCATTGCTCGTCTCGATCAGCGCGATCTCAATCGCGCTCACGGTGGGCGGCACGATCGGACTCGTCTCGGGCTACATCGGCGGCAGGTTCGACATGCTGATGATGCAGGCGATGGATGTGCTGCTGTCCTTTCCCGCGCTGATCCTCGGCCTGATCATCGTCGCGTTGCTCGGACCGAGCCTGCCCAACCTCATCATCGCGATCGCGCTGACCGCGATCGCGCCGTTCGCGCGGATCGCGCGCGCACCGACCCTGACGATCAAGGAGCGGCAATTCGTGGAGGCCGGACGCGCGCTCGGCTTCAGCCATGCGCGGATCGTCTTCGTCCACATCCTGCCGAACGTGCTGCCGGAGATCTTCGTGATGGCGTCGCTGTGGATGGCGACGGCGGTGCGCGTGGAAGCGTCGCTCAGTTTCATCGGTCTCGGAGTCAAGCCGCCGACCCCGACCTGGGGCGGCATGATCCGCGACGGATTCGAGAACATCCTCGATGCGCCGTGGTTGTCGATCTATCCCGGCCTCGCCATTCTGACGCTGATCTTCGCACTCAACATGCTGGGCGATGGATTGCGCGACGCCACCGACCCGAAGCTGCGCGGCGAATGAGCGATCGCATCCTCACGGTGCGCAATCTGCGCAAGCACTTCACCTTGCAGCGCGGCTTTCCGAGGACGGTGACGGTGACCGTGAAGGCCGTCGACGACGTGTCGTTCGACATTCACGCCGGCGAGGCATTCGGTATCGTCGGCGAGTCCGGTTGCGGCAAGTCGACGATGGGCCGTGCGCTGCTGCGCCTGGTCGAACCGGATTCGGGTGAGATCGTGTATCGCGGCCAGGACGTGCGCGCCGCCAGCGGCGCCGCGCTGCGCGCATTGCGCCGCAAGCTCCAGATGGTGTTCCAGGATCCGTATTCGTCGCTCAATCCGCGGCGCAAGGTCGGCCGGACCCTGGCCGAACCCATCGAGGTGCATGGCATCGCCGCCTCGCGCGCCGAGGTCGAGAGCCGGGTGCGGGGCTTGCTCGATGAAGTCGGCCTGCCGCCTGATGCGACGGATCGGTTCCCGCACGAATTCTCCGGTGGGCAGCGGCAACGCATCGGCATCGCCCGCGCCCTGGCGCTGGAGCCGGAGCTGATCGTCGCCGATGAACCGGTCTCCGCGCTCGATGTGTCGATCCAGGCGCAGGTGCTCGAGCTGTTGCGCCGACTGCAGGCGCAGCGCGGCCTGTCCTTCGTCTTCATCGCGCATGACCTCGGCGTCGTGCGGTATTTCTGCCAGCGCCTGGCGGTCATGTATCTCGGCCGCATCGTCGAAATCGGCGCGGTCGACGAGATCTTCACGGAGCCGCTTCATCCCTACACGCGCATGCTGCGCGAGGCGTCGCCGATCCCCGACCCGGCCATGCGCGGTCGCCTGCCGCGGATCGAAGGCGAGACGCCGTCGCCCGCGAATGCGCCGAGCGGTTGTCACTTTCATCCGCGTTGCCCGCACGCGAAGCCCGTGTGCAGGGAGGTCTATCCGCCGCTTCAGAAGATCGGCGGGCGTGATGTCGCGTGCCATCTCTACGGTGCCGAGGCCTGAAACGCCCGGCTCACGAGAGTGTTATTCATTCACCGGCGCGCTGCCAGTAGCATGCGCGACTGCGAAAGGGTTGCGGATGGAATCGCTGTACTACGTCATGAGCTGGGCTTGCCATCGGAAGTGCAAGCATTGCTACGAGGAAAAGTTCCGCCCCTACGTGCGCGACGAGCTCGAGGCTGTGGTGCGCGAGTCCGAGCGCAATTTTCCGCGGATCATCGAAAATCTCCCGCCGCGCATGACGTATCTCGATCTCGAGGATCAGCGTCCCGACGGTTCGTTCGTGGAAAAGACGGGAAGGATCATCCTCTCCGGTGGCGAGGCGCTGCTGAGTCCGATCCGCGAGCGTGTCACCTACAAGGTCATCGAGCAGTTGACGGCGCGGTATCGCGACGTCGGCGGCGTCAAGGTGATCGTGCAGACCACGGGGGATCTGCTGACCGATGAGATTCTCGAGGATCTGCGCGCGCGCGGTATCTGGATGGTGTCGGTGGCCGGCGTCGACGACTTTCATGTCGGCATGGAGGGGGCGGAGAAGCAGAAGGCGTTCACGGATCGCGTCACCGCCTTGCTCGAACGCCATGGATTCAGCAGATCCGGCCTGGCGGTGCAGAACCGCAAATGGCTCGACGAGGCGGGGCCGCTCTACAGCTTCTTCGGTGCGACGCCCGATACATGGATCGGCAAGCTCTGGCCGCGCGGTCGGGCATGGGCGAATGATCTCTCGACCGCGACGATCCAGGACAATTTCTGCAATCGCTGGTCCGGCGGCCTCGGGTTTCTGAACCACCGCTATTCCGGTTCGGAGGTTTCGATCGAGCCGACCGGTGATGTCTATCCTTGCTGCCTCAAGACGAAGATGCCGATCGGCAATCTGGTCGAGGAGGATCTGATCGGTATCCTCGACTCGCTCGCTGGCGACGCCGTCTACGAGGCGATCAGCATGGGGCATCCCGAACGCATGGGTATCAACGATGGTTGGAGCGTCGACACGTTCCTCGAGAAATCGGTGGCCACCACGCCCGCGGGCAAGCGATACCAGAACCTGTGCATCGGCTGCGATCGCTTCCATGACGAGGTCCTGGCGCCGCGCATCAACGCTGCGCGCGACCGCCGCCGCCGCATTCGGATCGCGGCGGAGTAGGATCGGCACGTGACCCTGGACCCGACGCGGCGCATCGTCCTGCGCGGAATGATCGGAGCGGCTGGGGTCTTCTCCTTTCTCGCCGATGCGTCAGCGCAGCAACCGGATTGGGACGCAATGCTGCGCGCAGCCCGCGGCAAGACGGTCTATTGGAATGCGTGGGCGGGTGACGAGCGGACCAATGCCTTTATCGCTTGGGCGGGCGAGCGCGTGGTCGAGCGCTTCGGCATCACCGTGCGCCACGTCCGGCTGCGCGACACGGCGGAGGCCGTTGCACGTGTCGTTGCGGAAAAGGCCGCTGGGCGCGAAGAGGGCGGCGGCGTCGACCTGATCTGGATCAACGGGCCAAACTTCCTGGCGATGAAGGGCCAGCACCTGCTGTTCGGGCCGCTGGTCGATCGATTGCCGAATTTCACGCTGGTGGATGTCGTCGGCAAACGATCGACCGTCATCGATTTCACGATCCCGGTCGACGGCTACGCGGTGCCCTGGCGCATGGCGCAGATCGTCTTCATCTACGACGCGGCTCGGATCAAGGAGCCGCCGCGTTCGGCGGCGGAGATGTTGAACTGGGCGCGCGCCAATCCAGGCCGGCTCACACATCCGGGCATCCGCAACTTCCTCGGCGTGACGTTCCTCAAGCAGGCGCTCCACGAACTCACCATCGACCCAGAGATGCTGCAATCGGCGCCGCGCGACGACAATTTCGATGTCGTCTCGGCGCCGCTCTGGGATTGGTACGATGCGCTGCGCCCGTTGCTCTGGCGTCGCGGCCAGCAATTCCCCGAGACCGGCCCGGCCCAGCGCACGTTGATGAATGATGGCGAGATCGACATCATGATCGCGTTCAATCCCGCCGAAGCGTCGACCGCGATCGCCAATGGCCAACTGCCCGAGACCGTCCGCAGCTACGTGCTGACGCGCGGAACGATAGGCAACACGAGTTTCCTCGCCGTGCCGTTCAACGCCGCCAACAAGGAGGCGGCGATGGTCCTCGCTGATTTCCTGCTGTCGCCGGAAGCACAGGCGCACGCTCAGGATCCGCGGGTGCTCGGCAATTTCACCGTGCTCGATCTCGCGCGCCTGCCGCCCGCGGATCGCGCGCGGTTCGACTCCTTGCCGCGAGGGATCGCGACGCTGACGAATGCCGAACTGGGTCGCCCATTGCTCGAGCCGCATCCGGATTGGATGACTCGGATCACCGCGGCATGGGAGCGTCGCTACGCCCGCTGAACGCGATCTGTTGCGTTGGGCGCCGGGCCTGACGCTTGTCCTGTTTCTGGGGCCGATCGCGACAGGGCTGCTCGGCACCTTGCTGCCTGCCTTCGGCTGGTTGCCCGCGCTCGGTGGCCGAGCGTTCAGCCTGGCGCCATGGCGTGACCTCCTCGCCGCGCCCGGACTCGCAACCGCCCTTCGCGTAACACTCGTGACCGGAATCGTGACGACCGCCCTGTCGCTGAGCGTGGTCGTTTTCACGCTGGCCACGCTCGGTGGCGCCGCGTGGTTTCGCAGGTGCCAAGCCATGCTCGCGCCTCTGCTTGCGGTTCCGCACGCGGCCCTCGCGATCGGGTTTGCTTTCCTTGCGTCGCCCAGCGGATGGGTTGCGCGCCTGCTGTCACCCGGGCTCACCGGTTGGCAACGGCCGCCCGACCTCGCCACGATCCAGGATCCCGACGGCATTGCGCTGATTCTGGGATTGATGCTGAAGGAAGTCCCGTTCCTGTTTCTGATGAGTTTCGCGGCGTTGGGGCAGATCCGCGCCGGCGGCGTGCTGGCTGCGGCTTACGCGCTTGGCTATGGGCCGATCCAAGCATGGCTGAAGCTTGTCCTGCCGATGATCTATCCGCAGATTCGGCTGCCGATCTATGCTGTCCTGGCGTTCTCGTTGTCGACGGTCGACGTCGCCTTCATTCTCGGCCCGAGCACACCGCCGCCGCTCGCGCCGCTCGTGGTGCGCTGGTTCACGGATCGCGACATTCTCATGTACTTCCCTGCCGCGGCGGGCGCGGTACTGCAACTTCTTCTCGTCGGCGGTGCGATCGGGCTTTGGCGATGCGCCGAACTCGTCATCGCAGGATTGGGACGGCGATGGATCGCGCGCGGTCGACGCGGCGGCGAAGGCCGGGTCGTCGCGGCATGCGCGCAGACTCTGAGCGCGCTCATCGCGATCACGAGCATCGCGGCCCTGGCGTGTCTACTGGTGTGGAGCTTTGCGGGCGCGTGGCGCTTTCCCGACGCTTTGCCTGGACAATGGACATTGGAGATCTGGCGTCAGCAATCGGGTGCGCTGCTCGTGCCGCTGCGCCACAGCCTGATCGCAGCCGGCATCGCGACGATCCTGGCGACTCTGCTCGTCATCGCTTGTCTGGAGAATGAGCAGCGACGCGCGTTGCGTCCTGGGAGCGGCGCGCTATGGCTGATCTATCTGCCGCTTCTGGTTCCGCAGACGGCCTTCCTGTTCGGGGTGCAGATGGCGCTGGTTTGGGCGGGGCTGGACGGAACCTGGTTTGGCGTCGTGTGGTGCCATCTCCTGTTCGTGTTGCCCTATATGTTCCTGTCACTCGCCGATCCGTTCCGTGCGCTCGACCGTCGCTATGCGCGCGCGGCGCTGTGTCTCGGCGCATCGCCATGGCGGGTGCTGGTTCGCGTGAAGCTCCCGATCCTGCTGCGCCCGCTGCTCGTCTCCGTCGCCATCGGCTTTGCGATCAGCATCGGTCTCTATCTGCCGACGCTATTTGCAGGTGCCGGGCGTTTCGAGACGTTGACGACCGAAGCCGTCACGCTCTCTTCCGGTGGAGATCGACGCGTGGTGTCCGTGTTCGCCTTCGTTCAGGCGATGCTTCCGCTCGCGGTCTATGGCGCTGCGCTCGCACTGCCGAGGTGGCTGCATCGAAATCGTCGTGCGCTCGAGCCCGCGTCGTGAACGGCAGTCTTCGACTCGTGCGGGCTGGCGTATCGCTCGGCTCCCAGACGCTCTTCGACGAAGTCTCCGTTGAGGTCCGGCCAGGCGAGATTGCGACGGTGATGGGCCCGAGCGGTTCGGGAAAATCGACCTTGCTGTCCTACATCTGCGGCACGCTCGACCCGGTCTTTCGGGCTCGGGGCCAGGTGATCGTCGCTGGCGATGACGTCACCGGATGGTCCGTACGACGCCGTCGCGTGGGGATCCTGTTTCAGGACGACATGCTGTTTCCGCATCTGAGCGTCCGAGAGAATCTCGGCTTCGGGCTCGTCGAGACGGTGCGCGACCGCGCGGCGCGCCGCGGCATGATCGCGGCGGCGCTGGAGGAGGCTGAGTTGACGGGCTTCGCCGATCGTGATCCCGCGACCCTTTCAGGCGGACAACGTGCGCGCGTTGCGTTGATGCGCACGTTGCTGGCCGCGCCGCGCGCCCTGTTGCTGGATGAACCGTTCAGCAAACTCGATGTCGAGTTGCGCGAGCGCGTGCGCCGCTTCGTGTTCGATCATGCGCGGCAGCGCAGCCTGCCGGTGCTTCTGGTCACGCATGATCCGGCCGATGCGGCCGCTGCCGGTGGTCCGATCATCGCCATCGCGCCGATATCGTCGAACTGACCGCGGTCACCCGTCGGCGATGTAGCGAGCGACGTCGTCGCGTTGGCGCGCATCGAGATGCAAGCCGGTTTTCGTGCGTCGCCACAGTACATCGGCCGCGGTGACGGCGAACTCTTCGGCGCGCAGCCAATCGATCTCGCGCGCATAGAGGCCCGCACCGAAGTATTCTCCGAGATCAGCCACTCTTGCCGCGCCGTCGAGCAGGCGTGTCATCCGCGTCCCATGCCGGCGCGCCAGACCGTGGAGATGCGCTGCGTCGAGCCAGGGGCGAATTCGCGCCTGTTCCGCGAGGAATGTGCCGAAATCGGCGCCCGCCATGTTGCCGCCTGGCAATGGCGCCTGATCCGTCCATGCAGCGCCCATCGATGGGAAGAACGGCGCCAGCTTCTCGAGCGCATGTTCGGCCAGACGTCGGAACGTCGTGATCTTGCCGCCGAATACGGACAAGGCCGGCGGTTGTCCGGACTCGCCGTGGAGATCGAGCACGTAGTCGCGCGTCACCGCGGATGCGTTCTGCTGGCCGTCATCGTAGAGCGGCCGGACGCCGGCATAGCTCCAGATCACGTCGGCAGCGCAAATCGGATCCGCGAGATAGCGGTTGGCGGCGCGACAGAGATAGGCGATCTCCGTTTCATCGATCGTGACGTCGTCCGCATTGCGTTCGAACGGGACATCCGTCGTGCCGATGAGCGTGTAGTCGCCTTCATAGGGGATCAAGAAGATCACCCGGCCGTCGTCGTTCTGGAGGATGAAGGCGTGGCTGCCGGGATACCGGCGGCGCACGACGATATGGCTGCCCTTGATCAGACGCAGGGTCGCCGTCGCGTTCATGCCCAAGGTCTGGCCCAGTACTTCGCCCGCCCAGGGTCCTGCAGCGTTGACGACCGCATGTGCGTGCAAGGTTTCACCGCGGCCATCGGCATGAAGCAACCTGAGCGCCCAATGGTCAGCGTCGCGTCGCCCATTGATCACGGCGGTACGGGTCAGGATCCGCGCGCCGCGGTCGGCCGCGTCGCGGGCGTTGAGCGCCACGAGCCGGGCATCGTCGACCCAGCAATCCGAATAGGCGAAGCCGCGCTTGAACTCCGGCTTCAACGCGCCGCCGAGAACACGGTCGCGCAGATCGACGCTCTTGGAGCGGGGCAGGGACGAGCGCGGGCCGAACGGGCGCCAAGCGAGGTTGTCGTAGAGAACGAGGCCGAGGCGCAGCATCCAGGCCGGCCGCAGCGCGGGCGAATGCGGCAGGACGAAGCGCAACGGCCAGATGATATGGGGTGCATTGCGCAGCAGCACGTCGCGCTCGCCCAGCGCCTCGCGCACGAGCCGGAACTCATACTGTTCGAGGTAGCGCAGCCCGCCATGGATGAGCTTGCTCGATGCGGACGAGGTCGCCTGGGCCAGGTCCGATTTCTCGGCCAGCAGTACTTTCAGGCCGCGGCCGGCAGCGTCACGTGCGATCCCCGTGCCATTGACTCCGCCGCCGATGATCGCGAGATCGAAATTCCGAGAATCGCTGGTCGTGCTGACAGAGGATGATCTCACGATGCCCGGATATCCTGGATGCCGCGACGCTGTCATGCCGCATCAATGAATCGTCAACCATCCTGGCGTTAGCTTCACGTTCAGGCAAAGGGCTTGAAAGGCCCGACGCCCAGATGAGGAGGCGGCCGCCACGGATGTACTGGCGATCGCCTTTTCATCGCCGGCGTCCCGGACGACCAACGGCGTCACCAACAAAAAGAGGCCCTCTCGCCTGCGCGGAAGGACCTCGATTTCGAATGGCTCCCCGGGTCTGATTCGAACAGACGACCCGCCGGTTAACAGCCGACTGCTCTACCGCTGAGCTACCGGGGAACAAAACTGCGCGCGCTTATAACAACTCACCTTCGGCGACGCCAGACATCCTGTGATGTCATCGAGTGCTGGAGGCCCGGGGCGGAATCGAACCGCCGCGTAGGGGATTTGCAGTCCCCTGCATTACCACTTTGCTACCGGGCCCAGCGGATGGGCCGCGAGGTATACGGGGCTGGGATGGCGAGGGTCAACAGGGTGCGCAGGATGGTTGGTGAGCGTGTCTTCGAACCTGAGGTGGTTCGCACCAATTGTTTCGACTCGGTCAGCAAGGTATATGTGCCCCTCCGCAAACGATTTTTTGGCGACCTCGCCTCCTATGGATAACCATGCTGTGCGGCGCCTCAACATGGTTGAGAGCCAGCTGCGAACGAACAAAGTGACCGATCCGCGCATCCTGCGCGCGATGGCGGAGATGCCGCGCGAACAGTTCATGCCCGACGGATTGAGGGGTATCGCCTATGTCGATGAGGACGTGGCGATCGGCAATGGCCGGTTTGTCATGGAACCGATGGTCCTCGCCCGTCTGATCCAGGCCGCGCAAATCAAGCCGAGCGAGCTCGTCCTCGAGCTCGGCACTGGGCGGGGATATGCGACCGCGATTTTGGCGAAGCTCGCCAGTACCGTCGTATCGGTCGAGTCCGATGCCCAGCTCTCAGCGGCGGCAACCGAAGCGCTGCGCGCCCTTGGCGTCGACAATGCGATCATCATTTCCGGTGCGCTGCCCGAGGGACATGCCGCGCAGGCGCCGTACGATGTCATCCTGTTCGGGGGGGCGATTGCCGAGGTGCCGAAAGCGATCCTGGCCCAGCTCGCCGAAGGCGGTCGGATGGTCGGTGTCTTGGCGCCCGAAGATACGCCAGGTCGCGCCTGTATCTGGACGCGGCGCGATGGGGCGGTGTTCTCGCGACTGCTTTTTGATGCCAATACGCCGCTGCTTCCAGGGTTTGGCGCGGTTCGGGGTTTCGTCTTCCAATGACGGCCCATCGCCCAGCCGGTCTCGAGATCGACGTCGATGAACTCGCGCAGTGGCGACGCGACCAACGCGCCCATGTCGTCCTGGATGTGCGGGAGCCCTGGGAAACCGCGCTTTGCCGGATCGAAGGAAGCGTGATCGTGCCCTTGGCGGCGCTTCCTGCGGCCGCCGATGAATTACCGCGCGACAAGCCGATCGTGGTCGTGTGTCATCATGGCACGCGCTCGCTACAGGGGGCGGTCTGGCTCCGTCGAAACGGCCTCGAAGATGCGGTCAGCCTAGCCGGCGGCATTGACGCATGGGCGCAGCGAATAGAACTTGAGATGGCGAAATATTGAGGCGAATGGATCATCACATGACCCACGGTTTGAAACCTACTCAACGACTGCGATTGGCGACCACCGTCGCTTTCATCGCGCTTGCGCCAGTCTTTGCCTGGGGGCAGGCGATGGACGCGGCCCTCGCCTCGGCCTACCGCACCAATCCCCAACTCCTCGGCGAGCGGGCAAGGCTCCGCGCCACGGATGAAGGCGTTGCGCAGGCGCTGTCGAATTGGCGACCGAGCATTTCATTCTCCGGCGACATCGGTAAGGCGCGCGACTGGAGCCGCACCACCGACACGTCGACCGACAAGATCATCAATAGGAACGAGCGCGTCCGCACGCCGGCAACGGCCTCCGCGACGATCCGGCAGCCGCTTTATCGTGGTGGCCGAACGGTGGCGGAGACCAGCCGCGCCGAGAACAACGTCCAGCGTGGTCGCGCCCAGCTGCAAGTCATCGAGCAGCAGGTGTTGCTCGATGCGGCGACTGCCTACACCAATCTCATTCGCGATGCCGCGGTCCTGGACCTCAACGTTAACAACGAGCAGGTGCTGAACCGCCAGCTCTCGGCGACGCGCGATCGGTTCCAGGTCGGAGAGGTGACCCGCACTGACGTCGCGCAAGCGGACGCGCGCGTCGCGCGTGCGCGTGCCGATCGAATTCAGGCCGAAGGCAATCTCACCTCGTCGCGCGCCAATTATCAGCGTGTGGTCGGCGAGCCCCCGGGACGCCTGCAGCCGGCACGCCTGCCGCCGAATCAGCCGACCTCGGAAGCGCAGGCAACCCAGCTCGTCGCCGAGAACCCGACGCTGATGGCGGCCATCTTCAACGAGCGTGCGGCGCAGGACACCGTGGACGCGGTCGCCGGCGAATTGCTGCCGACCGTGAACCTTCAGGGCAGCCTGATTCGCGCCGAGGAAACCCAGACGCGTGGCTTCGATCGCGACACGGCGAGCGTTTCGGTCGTAGTGGCTGTTCCGCTCTACCAGCAAGGCCAGGTCGAAGCGCGTGTGCGCGAAGCCAAGCAGACGGCCGGGCAGCGTCGCCTGGAAATCGACGATGCGCGCCGGCGGGCGCTCGAAGACACGACTCGCACATGGGAAGCTTTGTCCACGGCGCGCGCCCGCATGCAGGCCATCCAATCCCAGATCCGTGCCGCGCAAGTGGCCCTCGACGGCGTCACGCAGGAATCCCGGGTCGGATCGCGGACAGTTCTCGACGTGCTGGATGCCGAGCAGGAACTGCTCAACGCAAAGGTCAACTTCGTTCAATCGCAGCGCGACGAAGTCATCGCAGCATATCAGTTGGCGTCGGCGACCGGCCAACTCACGGCGAACAAACTCGCGCTCGATGTGGAGTTGTATGATCCGACAGTGAATTACAGCGAAACACGCGGTAAGTGGTGGGGCACCAGTATCAGCGGTCAAGACGAACCCAAGCGACGCTGAGTTGCTGGACGAGCGCGCACGAGGAACTGAGATGAACGATCCGAAAGCAAAGCCGGCCGCCCAGGGTGAACCCTCGATGGAGGAGATCCTGGCGTCGATCCGACGCATCATTTCCGAGGACGGCGAGCCAACGAAGCCAGTCACCGCGCCGGCGCCATCCAGCGTCACGGCGCCGGTAGCGGCTCCCGCGCCGGTCATTGCACCCGCACCCCCGGTTGCCGCGGCGCCGGCTCCGGTTCCGACACCGGTTCGCCCGGCGCCCGCGCTTCCGGTGAGCGATGTTCTCGAACTCACTGAAGTGGTCGAGGAGCCGGCCCAGGCGCCGAAACCCGCGCCCGTTCCGGCGCCCGCTGTCGAGAGCGGCGACGACACTCTCGTCTCAGTGAATGTGGCCGCCGCTGCGACTGGCTCGCTTACGAGCCTCATGTCGGCCAAGCGACATACGGAGCGTGGGATGAGTGAAAACCAAATGGCCCTCGGTAACGCGGGTGCGACAATCGAGTCGATCGTACGCGAAGAAATCCGGCCGATCCTCAAGGCGTGGCTCGATCAGAATCTGACGCCGATGGTCGAGCGCATGGTTCAGCGTGAGATCCAGCGGATCGCCCGCAACATCGAATAGAGGCGTGCCGCGCGCCGGCTGCGGCGAGCGCACGATACGGGCTTAAGTGAGTTCCCAGGAGAATGATGCTACGCGCGATTCCGCGCAGGCGCTCGACAAGACCTATGATCCAACCACCGCAGAGGCGCGGTGGGCAACGCGCTGGGAAGAGTCCGGCGCCTTCGCGTGTGGCCGCAGCGGCGGCAAGCCTTACGCCATCGTCATCCCTCCGCCCAATGTGACTGGCAGCCTCCATATGGGGCATGCCCTGAACAACACGCTGCAGGATGTGCTGGTTCGCTGGCGTCGGATGAACGGCGACGACGTGCTCTGGCAACCGGGAACCGATCACGCCGGCATCGCCACGCAAATGGTGGTCGAACGGCAATTGGCCGCAAAGGGAATAGGGCTCGCAAGACCGGGAGCGCTGCCGGGAACCAATGCACAGACGATCGGACGTGAAGAGTTTCTCGCCAAGGTCTGGGAATGGAAAGCCGAGTCCGGCGGAACCATCACACGGCAGCTGCGGCGATTGGGGGCTTCCGTCGATTGGTCGCGTGAACGATTCACGATGGACGACGATCTTTCCAAGGCCGTGCTGCGCGTGTTCGTCGAACTCCATCGCCAGGGGCTGATCTATCGCGATGCCCGGCTGGTGAACTGGGACCCGAAACTGCACACGGCCATCTCCGATCTCGAGGTCGAGCAGCGCGAGATCCGCGGTTCCCTCTGGCATGTGCGCTATCCCGTCGACGGGATGCCCGGCACGTTCATCACCGTCGCGACGACGCGGCCGGAGACCATGCTCGGCGACACCGCCGTGGCCGTCCATCCCGACGACGTCCGCTGGCAGGCGCTGATCGGGCAGTCCGCCATTCTGCCGCTGGTAGGGCGCAAGCTTCCGATCATCGCCGACACCTATTGCGATCCCGCGAAGGGGACGGGGGCGGTCAAGATCACGCCAGCGCATGACTTCAACGACTTCGAGGTTGGCAAGCGTCACGACCTGCCCGCGATCAACGTGCTGACCGCCGATGGGCGCATCGCCCAGGATGTCGTCGAGGCCTATCGCGGCCTCGATCGCTTCGAGGCGCGCAAGCGCATCGTCGGCGATCTCGAAGCGCAGGATTTTCTGGTCAAGGTCGAGCCGCACACGCACATGGTGCCGCATGGCGATCGCAGCGGCGTGCCGATCGAGCCCTGGCTCACGACCCAATGGTATGTCGACGCCAGGACGCTCGCGAAGCCGGCCATCGAGGCGGTCGAGACGGGGCGAACGGTGTTCGTGCCGCAGAGCTGGGAGAAGACCTACTTCCACTGGATGCGCAACATCGAACCGTGGTGCATCTCCCGTCAGCTCTGGTGGGGACACCAGGTGCCCGCCTGGTATGGGCCGGACGGCAAAGTCTTCGTGGACTACGACGAAGCCGCAGCTGCCGCGCAGGCAGCGAGTCACTATGGCAAGCCCGTCGCGTTGACGCGCGACCAGGACGTGCTCGATACGTGGTTCTCCTCGGCGCTTTGGCCGTTCTCGACGTTGGGGTGGCCCGAGCAGACGAAGGAGCTCGCCCGCTACTATCCGACCGATGTGCTGGTCACCGGACTCGACATCATCTTCTTCTGGGTCGCGCGGATGATGATGATGGGGCTCCATGTGATGAAGGAGGTGCCGTTCCGCACCGTCTACATCCATGCCCTGGTCCGCGACGAGAAGGGCCAGAAGATGTCGAAGTCGAAGGGCAACGTGATGGACCCGCTCGATCTCATCGACAAGTTCGGGACCGATGCGGTGCGGTTCACGCTCATGGCGATGGCGGCGCAAGGGCGCGATGTGCGTTTGTCGGAGAGCCGCGTCGAGGGTTATCGCAACTTCACGACCAAGCTGTGGAACGCGGCCCGGTTCTGTCAGATGAATGGCTGCCGACTGCCCGCGGCATTCGACCCGAGTTGGGCCAGGTTGACGGTCAATCGATGGATCCTCGGCGAACTGGCATTGGCCGGCCGCGCCATCGAGACTGCGCTGCAGGGGTTTCGCTTCAACGAAGCCGCGGATGCCGCCTATCAATTCGTATGGGGAATCTTCTGCGATTGGTATCTCGAGTTCACGAAACCGATCCTCTCAGGCAACGATGCGGTGATGCAGGCAGAGACCCGCGCGGTGACTGCGCTGGTGTTGCGGGACATTCTAAAATTGCTGCATCCGCTGATGCCATTCGTCACGGAGGAACTCTGGGAGAAGCTGTCCTATGACAGCGACGGCATGTTGATCGCCGCGCCGTGGCCCGATCTCGACAAGCTGCCGATGGCTCAGGCCGCGAAGGATGAAATGGATTGGGTCGTGCGCGCCATCTCCGATGTCCGGACCTTGCGTGCCGAGATGAACGTGCCCAATGGCGCCCGGCTCAAGCTCGGAGTGCGCGATGCGAGCGCGCAGGCGATCGAGCGTCTGCGCCGGCACGAGCCGGTGATCCGGTCCCTGGCGCGCTTGGACTCGCTTGTGTTCGACGCCCCTGCGACGGCTGGCGCGGCTCAGGTCGTTCTCACCGAGGCCACTCTCTCCGTTCCGCTGGCGGGCGTGATCGACACCGCCGCCGAGACCGCGCGCCTCACGAAGGAGATCGCACGGCAGGAGGGCGAGATCGGCAAGATCGACCGCAAGCTGGCCAATACGGATTTCCTTGCGAAGGCTGATCCCGAAATCGTCGAGGAGCAGCGCGAAAGGCTTGCGGAGACAGCCGCCGCTCTCGTGCGCCTGCAGGCGGCGCGAGCGAGACTGGCCGCACTCTAGCCGAGGCAGCCAGGACGTCGCCGCAATGCCAACAGACCGCACGCTCGACGCCGGTGATTTCGCCCTGATCGAGGCCGCACGCGATGCCATCCGCCTGCGCTATCGCGAGAACCGGCATCATATCGGCTGCGCGTTGCGCACCGCCGGCGGCAAGATCTACACCGCCGTGCATCTCGACACCTATGTCGGCCGCGCCTCGGTCTGCGCCGAGGCGGTGGCTGTGGGCCGCGCGCTGAGCGACGGTGAAACGCAGATCGCGACGATCGTCTCGGTCCGGCATCCGCGACCGCGCGAAGCCAGCGAGGAGATTCCGGTCGTCAGTCCTTGCGGCATCTGCCGCGAGATGCTCGCCGATTTCGCGCCGCAATGCGTCGTGATCGTTCCGATCGACGATGGCCGCAGCGTTGCCAAGCTTCCAGTCGCCGAGTTGCTGCCCAACAAATACGAACGCTTCTCGGATCGACCGCGGATCTGACTGTACTGCCGTTAACGGCGCGATAACCCGTCGCGGTGGCGCGATACCCAGACCCGCGTCGGCGCCGACATATGATTTCGGTCACTGATCCGTGCAGGATTACACCGAATTCACGTGCGCTTCAGCACTCCGAAATCCCGACTCGCGCATAGTGCTGTTCATGCGGCGAGTTGGCGCCGCCCTGAAAAACGGAGTGTCGGTCAATGATCATTCGTAAGCTTGCAATTCTTCCCGCGATCCTCATCGCTCTCGGCCTGACGGTCAGCACCCCGGTCGATTCCTTCGCGCAGACGAAAAAGAAGGCCGCGAAGACCATGAAGAAGAAGTCGTCGAAGAAGATGAAGAAAAAGGCGGCGGACGTCACGCAGGTTCGCCACTTCGGCTGAACAGCTTTCGATCCCAGGCATCTCGCCGGGAATCAGCGAAGGCCCGCAGTAGCGATATTGCGGGCCTTTTCGTTTGGAAATCCGCTACGCCGGCGCGCGGGCGGCGACTTGGCGCCGTATGTCCAGGACGGTCAACACGGCGAGTACCAAGGACACGATCACGACAGCGTAGACCATCGTCGGATTGCCGCGATCGACCAGCAGACCGAAAGCCGCCGGCGCGAGCGTCGAACCGGAATCGAGTCCTGAATAGACGAAGCCATAGACACGCCCGGAAGAACCGGGCGGCGTTGCGCGCCGAACGATCGAGTCTCGCGATGGGCCCGTGGTCCCGACCGCCAGACCGGCGAGGAACATCAGCGCGGGCAAGCCGTAGATCGCCGGCACGATTTCCAGGACGGCCAGAAATATCAGCGCCGCGCTCAGCAGCAGACCCGTGGCGGCGACGATGTGATGCTTCTGCGTGCGATCGGCCAGCACGGCGCCGATGATGATTCCGCACGAGCTGCCGATCAGGAACAACGTCAGGCTCTTGGCGGCGAGCGTATCCGACAGGCCGAACATCGCCATCGACGCCGGCACCGCGAAGGTCTGCAGCCCGACCAGCGCGGTCGACAGCAGGAAGAAATAGACGAAGCACATGACGATCGGGCGTTGCAGCAGCACCGCTTGGCCGATCGTCCGCGTCGTCTCGTTGCGCTTGATGCGCGCTTCGATGCGGTCATCGATCCAGTCGCGGCCCCAATAGAAGCCGATCACCGCCACCAAGCCTGCGGCGCCCATCAGCGCGACCGCCTCGCGCCAGCCGAACAGCTTGGACAAGGCGACGCCGATCAAGGGCGCCAGCACCCATCCGATATTGCCGGCCAACCCATGCGCGCCATAGGCGCGACCGAGCCGAGTGCCATGGACTCGCGCGTTGAGCACCGAGAAATCAGCGGGGTGAAAGACGCAATTGCCGAGGCCGCCAGCGACCGCCAGCGGTAGAAGCGCCCAATAGCCGGGCACGAACGCGACCGCGAGGATCGAGGCGGCCAGCAGGGTGAGGCCCGTGAGCAGCACGCGCCGCGCGCCGAAACGATCGACGACGAAGCCGGCGCCGAACTGCGCGATCCCCGATACCGCGTAAAAAAGCCCGGTGACCGCGCCAAGCTCGCCATAGCCCACGCCGAACTCCTCCTTCATCGCAGGAAAGAGCGGCGGCAGGGTGAGCTGAAAGAAATGGCTGAAGCCATGCGCGACGGCTACGGCGCCGATCACACGCGCGTCGGACTGCCAAGGCTGGGCGGAAACGGTCATGATGCGATCGAGGTTAACAGCGCCATTGGCTCGCCGCCAAGACACACGGCCCTCGGCGAGGCATGCGCAGCATGGACGGGAGGTCAGCGAATATGGCGCGTATTGCTGTTGCGACGTTCCAGCACGAGACGAACACGTTCGCGCCGTCGAAGGCCGACTTCGCCCAGTTCGAGGACGGTGGTGGGTGGCCCGGCTACCGCGTTGGCGACGAGGTCCTCGATGTGATCGCCGGCATGAACATCCCGCTCGCCGGCTTCGTGGCTGCGATCGGGCAGCGCGGGCACAGCGTCGTGCCCTTGGTCTTCGCCAATGCGACGCCCTCGGCGCACGTCACGAGTGCTGCGTTCGAACGCGTGATGAAGGATCTGCATCACCAGCTGGCGGATGCCGGTGGCATCGATGCCGTCTATCTCGACCTGCATGGCGCCATGGTCACGGAAACGCATGACGATGGCGAAGGCGAGATCCTCGCACGTGTCCGCCGCGCCGTGGGGGCGCGAGTGCCAATCGTCGCGAGCCTGGATCTGCACGCCAATCTGAGCGACATCATGCTCGACCGCGCGGATGCGCTCATCGCCTATCGGACCTATCCGCATGTCGACATGGCGGAGACCGGACTGCGCGCGGCCAGTCTCATGGAAGCGATTCTCGATCGTCAGGAGCGACCATTCAAGGCGATGCGACGGCTGGATTTCCTGATCCCGCTCACGGCGCAGTGCACGCTGGTTCAACCCGCGGATCAGATCTATGGCGATCTCGCCCGCCACGAGACGATGTCCCACGCGTGGCTGTCCTTCACGCCGGGTTTCCCGGCGGCGGATGCGGCCTGCTGCAGTCCAGCCGTCTTCGGCATGGGATTCGACAGGGCTAAGCTCGAGGCGGCTGTCACCAATCTCGCGCATCGCGTGAGCGAGGAAGAACGCAGCTTTCAGGCGGAGTTCCTGACGCCGGACCAAGCGGTCCAGCAAGCGATGCAGATCGCCAAGACGGCGCGACGGCCGGTCGTGCTGGCTGACACGCAGGACAATCCGGGGGCCGGCGGCAACGGCGACACGACCGGTCTGCTGGCTGCCTTGATCGCCCATCGTGCCCAGCGCGCGCTGCTCGGATTGCTGATCGATGCTCCCGCCGCGCGGCGTGCGCACGAGGCCGGCGTCGGGACCGAAATCGATTTTTCGCTCGGCGCGAAATCCGGTTTGCCGCAGCACTTTCCCGTCGTAGGTCGGTTTCGTGTCGCGCAGCTCTCCAACGGCGAGTTCACCTGCAACGGGCCGTTCTATTTCGGCGCGCACATGACGCTCGGACCGATGGCGGCGCTCCGCAAGGACGGCGTCACGGTCGTCATTGCCAGCAAGAAGGTCCAGGCGGCGGACCAGGAGATGTTTCGCCATATCGGGTTGGATCCGATCGATTTCGCGATCGTCGCGCTCAAGAGCTCGGTTCACTTTCGTGCGCATTTCGGCCCGCTTGCGGAGAAGGTCATCATCGTCGCTGCACCCGGCCCGATGGCGGCCGACCCGGAGGCTTTGCCCTGGCGTCGATTGCGACGCGGCATCCGCCTGAAACCTTACGGCAAGCCGTTCAGACCACCGGCCTGACCCGTCCGCCCTGTGCCGGCGTCGGGGCTTCGACTACGCCAACCGGCACCAGACCGGCGTGTGATCAGAGGCCCGCTCGCGGCCGCGTGGCACCCGGTCGATGCCGGACTCGACGAGCCGGTCCGCGGCCTGTGGCGACAGCAGAAGGTGATCGATGCGGATGCCTTCGTTGCGTGGCCAGCGGCCGGCCTGGTAATCCCAGAAACTGTATTGATGCGGTTGCGTGTTCAGCGCGCGGAACGCATCGGTGAAGCCGTGCCAGAGAATCCGGCGGAACGCGCGCCGGGTCTCGAGACGCCATAGCGCGTCGTCGATCCAATCGGCCGGATCATAGACGTCGTCCGCGCTCGGAATGACGTTGTAGTCGCCGCCGAGCACGATGGCGTCGCCTGCCGATAGCAGCGCCGCGGCGTGTCGCTCGAGCCGCGCCATCCAGGCCAGCTTGTAAGCGTATTTCTCGGTGTCGACGGGATTGCCGTTCGGCAGATAGATCGATGCGATGCGCGTGCCGTCGATGCGGGCATCGAGATAGCGCGCCTGGGTGTCTTCAGCGTCGCCAGGTAGACGGTTCGCGACGAGATCGATCGGCGTGCGGGCGAGAATGGCGACGCCGTTGTAGCTCTTCTGACCGGCTACGACGCTGTGATAGCCCGCGGCCTGGATCTCCAACTGGGGAAAATCACCCTCCAGGCATTTGGTTTCCTGCAGCAGCAACACGTCGGGTCGCTCGCCAGCAAGGTAGTCGAGAACGTGCGATAGGCGGGCCTTGATCGAGTTGACGTTCCAGGTCGCGATCTTCATGCGGCGGCGCCGTCACGTCGAGTTTCGGATCGGCCGGGTGGCGATCAGGTCGAGAAGGAGTTGCCGCAGCCGCATGCGGTCTTGGCCTGCGGATTCTTGATGGCGAAGGATGCGCCAATCATGTCTTCCGTGTAGTCGATGACGGAACCACGCAGCAGGTCCAGCGAAACGTCGTCGATCAACACCCGCGCGCCCTCACGCTCGATAATCATGTCGTCTTCGTTGCGGCTGTCGTCGAAGGTGAAGCCGTACTGGAAACCGGAGCACCCGCCGCCGGAGACCGAGATCCGCAGCATGCGACCTTTGTATTCGTCCTGCGACAGGACCCAGGCGATGCGTCGCGCGGCGCTATCGGTCAAACCGACATCGCCGATAGGGGCAGGGGCTGGATCCGCGTCTGACATGAGCTCCTCGGAATTTGACAAGTCGATGATATGGCTCGACCACCCCCAGGGCACAAGCGTTGAACGCCCCACGCCCTCATGCCGATGGCCCGGGTTGCCGTCGGCATGCCAGCACGTCTAGGTTTCGCGCCTGTGAGCGATGATCTCCCACCCGGTACGAAACTGACAGTCGCGGCGAATTTCGCCTGCCGGCCGGAGCGGTCACGCGGCAGGCTGCATCCCGAAACCGAATCGACGCTGCGGACCGCGTTTCAGCGCGATCGCGATCGCGTGATCCATTCGACCGCGTTTCGTCGGCTGAAGCACAAGACCCAGGTCTTCGTCTATCACGAGGGCGATCACTACAGGACGCGCCTGACCCATTCGATCGAGGTGGCGCAGATCGCCAGAACTCTCGCCCGGAGCCTGGCCGTGGACGAGGATCTGGCCGAAGTCGTGGCATTGGCGCATGACCTCGGTCACACGCCGTTCGGACACACCGGCGAGGATGCGCTGCACGAGGTGATGACCAATTTTGGCGGCTTTGATCACAATGCTCAGACGCTGCGGATCCTGACGCAGCTCGAACAGCGCTATGCCGAGTTCGACGGGCTCAACCTTACTTGGGAAGCGCTCGAGGGCGTGGTCAAGCACAACGGCCCGCTGCTTGGTCCCCACGCCGCAAGACGCCAGGCGCTGCCTGCGGCGATCGATGAATACGCGCACCGCCAGGATCTCGGCCTCGATACCTGGCCCGCTCTCGAGGCGCAGCTGGCCGCACTCGCCGACGATATCGCCTACAACACGCATGATATCGACGACGGACTGCGCGCCGGGCTATTCACGATCGACGATCTGCGCGAGGTCGCGCTGATCGGCCCGATCATCGCGGTCGTGGAGCGGCGGTACGGCGCATTGCCGCTTTCGCGGTTCATCGGCGAGACCATGCGTCGAATGATCGACACGATGGTCAGCGATCTTCTGAATGCGACACGCACCCAACTGCAGCGGCGCGCGCCGCTTTCCCCCGACGAGATCCGCCATGCCGGCGAGCCGACGGCGCAGTTTTCGCCGCAGCTTCATCAGGCGATTCAGGGTCTGCGCAGTTTTCTGCATGCTCGGATGTATCGCCACGATCGGATCATTCGGGTGCGCGCGCATGCGAGCAAGGTCGTGCGCGAGCTATTCGCAATGTTCCTGGCGGCGCCGCGCCTGCTCCCGCCGGAGTGGTCCATTCGCGCCGGCGCGCCCAGTGATCTCAAGACCGCCCGACTTGTCGCAGATTACATTGCCGGCATGACCGACAAATTCGCGCTAGAAGAACACGCGCGGCTGAGCAATGGACGCGATGCCGGGCGTTGAATTTGACCCGACTCGCGACCGATCGCTTACATACTCTCTGATCCGCAGTCTCTCTGATCCGCAGTCTCTCTGATCCGCAGTGCGCGACGCGCTGCCAGGATGGGCAAATATGAGTTCTTGTTTCAGTGCAACGGTGCCTGATCATGGCTAGGCCTGCGATGGGTAACGCGTCGATGATGAGATCCGCGACGTTGAGCGTCGATCCCGATGACGATCCACGGTCGACAGGCCCTGCCGGCGCCGGCGTGCGGTTCTGGGCGGCGCTGGTCGTTGCCGGCATTGCCGTGGCCGGATTCGGCGGTGTCGTCGCCTACGGCTATCTCGCGTATGGCGATCGCGGCGAGCATATGCCGGCGCCCCTGGTGAAGGCGGACACGCGCCCCCTCAAGATCCGCCCGGATGATCCCGGGGGGCTCAACGTCCAGCACACGAACATGGAAGTTTTCAATGCGGGGCGCGATCAGCGTCCCCCTGGCACCGCGCCCGGCTTGGCCGCGGGCCGAGAAATTCTCCTCCCGCCACCCGAGCCGGTCTTGCCGAAGCCGGTCCCGGCACCAGCGCCCGCGCCGATCACGCTGACGCCCGCGGCGATTGCGCCCATCGCGGCAGCGCCTGCCCCTGCGCCCGAGCCCACGCTTTCGGGCGTCGCCTCGGCAGTCCCCTATCCGGCGCCGCTGCCGCCGCCTGCCGCACCGACGACGCGGTTGCTCCAGCGAAGTGCTGCCGCTTTCCCTGCTGAGTCAGCGTCCACGCCGATCCCTCAGGCGCCGCGCCCGACGGTCGGCGCCGGCGCGTTTCGGATTCAGATCGGCGCGATGCGTACCGAGGAGGAAGCGCGACAGGTGTGGGAATCCGTCCGGCGCAAGCAGGGAGACGTCATCGCCGGCAAGACGATGAGCATCAGCCGCGTCGAACTGGCCGAGCGCGGCGTCTTCTTCCGTGTCTACGCCGGACCGCTTGCTGATCGCGATGCGGCACGTGACGCTTGCGCCAAGCTGGTACGCGCCGGCACGGGGTGTCTGGTTGTCCCGCCCTCGTGACGGGATGTCGCCGCGCGCGGTGATTCTCGGCTGTGCTGGCCCGGTCCTGAGCGAGGACGAGCGACGCCTCTTCAATGCGGGCGATCCGCTGGGCTTCATCCTGTTCGCGCGCAATGTCATCGATCCCGAGCAGGTGAGAACCCTGACCGCCGATCTCAGGGCTTCGGTCGGTCGCGCCGACGCGCCCATCCTGATCGACCAGGAAGGCGGCCGCGTGCAGCGGCTCAGGCCGCCGCATTGGCGGGCTGCGCCGCCGGCCGCGCGTTTTGGAACGATCTTCGCCCGCGATCCCAAGGCCGCCTGCGAGGCGGCGCGTCTCAACGCCAGGCTGATTGCCGTGGAATGCCTCAGCCTTGGCATTGACGTCATCTGCGCACCGGTCGGCGACGTGCCCGGCCCGGATAGTCATGATGTGATCGGCGATCGCGCGTTCGGCCGAGATCCGGCCGCCGTCATCGCCTTGGCCGAAGCGACCGCTCTCGGGATCGCCGATATGGGGGCGACGCCAATCATCAAGCACCTGCCCGGTCATGGCCGCGCGCAGGCGGATAGCCATCATGAATTGCCGATCGTGACGACGTCACGCGCCGATCTGCTCGCCGTGGATGTGCGGGTGTTCAAGGCGTTGGCGCATCTCCCCTGGGCGATGACCGCGCATGTTCGCTTCACGGCGCTGGATCCGGAGCGTGCTGGTACGATCTCGCCGACGGTGATCGATTTCATCCGCCATCAGATCGGATTTGCCGGAGTCCTCATCAGCGACGATCTGGCGATGAACGCACTTGGCGGCGATCCGGAGAGCCGCGCCGCCGCGGCACTTGGCGCCGGCTGTGACGTAGCCCTCTATTGTGCGGGGACGCTCGATAGCGCGGCTGCCTTGCTTGCGAGCGTACCGCAGCTGACAGATCGCGCCGCGGCACGAATTCTGGCGGGCCGGCTCAGGATTGATGCGGCGGTTCGGGCTGAACCACAACGCTGGCGCGGCCGGCTCGATGCACTGATGGGAGACCTCGTCACATGAACCCCAGCTCGTTCGCCTGGGAGGTCTCGACCTGGGTCATCCCCGCGCTGTTGGCCATCACATTGCATGAAGCCGCGCATGGCTACGCGGCACGGGCGCTCGGCGATCCGACCGCGGAGCGGATGGGGCGGATCACCATGAACCCGCTCAGGCACATCGACCCGTTCGGCACCATCCTGCTGCCGGGTATGCTGATCCTGATGAAATCGGGTTTCCTGTTTGGCTATGCCAAGCCAGTGCCGGTGAATTTCGCCAATCTGAGAGATCCCAAGCGCGACATGGTGCTGGTCGCGGCTGCCGGTCCGGGCACGAACCTGCTGCTGGCCCTGATAGCGGCCATCCTGTATCACGGCGTCGAGGCGCTGCCAGAGCCGACCCAGGCTTGGCTTGCCGACAATCTAGAGAACGCCATTCAGTTCAACGTCTTGCTTGCCGTGTTCAACATGCTTCCGATACCGCCTTTGGATGGGGGGCGAGTCGCCGTCGGGCTGCTCCCGATGCCGCTTGCCGTGCAACTGGCAAAGTTGGAGCGGGTGGGGATCCTGATCGTGATGGGCGTATTCATGTTGTTGCCGATGGTATCGCGTGAACTGGGCCTCGGGATCGATCCGACCCGGGCCTTGATCGGCGTCCCGACGCGCGCCGTGATCGACCTGATCTTGTCGGTGACGGGCCACCGATGAGCGCGGCGATCCAAGCCTTCGAAGACGATGCGGGCGCCGCCGCGCGAGTACCGGAAAATCTCGTCCTCGACCTCGGCAGCTATGAAGGGCCGCTCGACGTCCTGCTGACTCTGGCGCGCGACCAGAAGGTCGATCTCACCAGGATTTCCATTCTGGCGCTTGCCGATCAGTACCTCGCCTTCATCGAAAGCGCGAAGCACGAGCGGCTCGAACTCGCCGCCGATTATCTCGTGATGGCCGCATGGTTGGCCTATCTGAAATCGAAGCTTCTGCTGCCGGCGCCACCGGAAATGGGCGTCGAAGAACCCTCCGCAGCCGAGATGGCGGACGCGCTCGCCTTCCAGCTGCGTCGTCTCGATGCGATGCGCGCCGCCGGCGATCGCGTGATGGCGTTGCCGCAGGTTGGCCGACAGGTATTTCCGCGCGGTGAGCCGGAAGGGCTGCGGGTCGTGCGCAAGCCGATCTACGAGTTGAGCTACTACGAATTGCTCAAGGCCTATGGCCAGATCCGCGGCCGTGACGAGGCGCGCACGCTGACGATCGCGCCGACCGAACTCCACTCGATGGAGGCGGCCCTCGAACGATTGACGAGCATGCTCGGCCGGATGCCGGAATGGACGACTTTGCAAGCTTTCATGCCCAGCGGCTTCATGGGCGGCATCGTCGGCCGGTCAGGCATGGCAGCGACCTTCTCGGCGAGTCTGGAGATGGTTCGAACGGGGCTGCTGCAGATTCGGCAGGAACGCAGCTTTGGCCCGATCTATGTGCGCCGGGCGCCGGAGAATCCGGTGACCGAACTTCCCGTGGCTGAAAGGCAAGGGTCATGAGCGAGCAGACCGACGTGGCGGAGACCGGGATCGTGGCGGCGGTGGCCGAGGCAGTGACACCGGAGGCGACGTCGCCCAGCGAGGTCGAGTTCGCGTCTGCACGCGACCGTGCGCGTCAGCAGCGGATCGTCGAGGCGTTGCTGTTTGCCGCGCCGGGGCTGGTCGAATTCAAGGACCTCGCGCGCCGCCTGCCGGAAGGCGCGGACGTCGAGGAACTGGTTGCCTCGCTCGAGGCGCAATACGCCGGGCGTGGCGTCAACTTGGTGCGCATCGCGGGCAAGATCGGCTTGCGCACGGCGCCCGATCTGGCCGGTGCGCTCGACATCGAAGTTACGGTTGTGCGCAAGTTGAGCCGTGCGGCCGTCGAGACCCTGGCGATCATCGCCTACCAGCACGCCGAGAAGAAGGCCGTCACGCGCGCCGAGATCGAAGAGATCCGCGGTGTGTCGATTTCCAAGGGCACGCTCGATCAACTCATGGAAGCGGGCTGGATCAAACCGCATGGCTACCGTGAGCACGTGCCGGGGCGTCCCGCCGAATGGGTGACGACGGATCAGTTCCTGATCCATTTCGGCCTCAATGCGCTTGGTCAGCTGCCTGGCCTCGAGGAACTCCGCGCCGCCGGTCTGCTCGACCGTCGCCTCGGCGTCAGCCAATACGGCGAGCAGGGCGCACTCGAATTGCCGCCCGAGATGGGCGAGGCCGACGAAGCGGAGGAGGGGCCGATCGTCGACGACGACGCGGCTTACGGCGCCGATCTGCGCTCCTCAGCGTGACGACACCGATCCTGGCGACCGAGTCCGTCGACGAGGCGTTTGCCGACATCGATGATTGGCCGGTCGAGCGGATCCTCGCCGGCCTTCTTGCGCATCAAGCCGCGGCAATCGATGCGGTACACGCGGCCTTGCCGTCATTGGGCGCTGCCATCGCGGCTGCCGAGCCTGGCTTGGCTCGCGGTGGCCGACTGATCTATGTCGGCGCCGGAACATCCGGGCGGTTGGGAACTCAGGACGGTGTCGAACTGACGCCAACCTTCTCCTGGCCGCGCGAGCGTGTGGTGTCGCTGATGGCCGGAGGCGACCAGGCTTTCATGCGCTCGGTCGAAGGCGCCGAAGACGATTCCAGCGAAGGCGCCGCGCGGATGAATGCGACGCAGCCGACGGCGGACGACGTCGTCATCGGTCTCGCGGCAAGCGGTACGACACCTTTCGTCATCGCCGCGATCGATGCCGCGCGGCGCGCCGGCGCGCTCACCATCTCCGTCGCCTGCAATGCCGCGACGCCGCTGCTCGCCGCGGGCGCGCATGCCATCCTGCTGGCGACGGGCGCCGAAGCGATCGCCGGGTCGACGCGGCTGAAGGCCGGGACCGCGCAGAAGATCGCGCTCAATCTCTTCTCGACCACGCTGATGGTCCGTCTCGGCCGCGTCTATCGCGGGCAGATGGTGGAGATGCAGGCGACCAACGTGAAGCTGCGCCGCCGCAGCGTACGGATCCTGATGCGCTTGGGGCAATGCGACGACGCAAAGGCGCAGCGTGCGCTCGACGAGGCTGGCCGCGATCTCAAGCTCGCGATCCTGATCCTGCTCGACGGCGTCGATCGCTTGGAGGCGCAGCGTCGCCTTGCGGCGGCCGGGGGACGCGTGCGGCGCGCGCGGAGTTAGGCAACGCCTAACAATGAACGAATCGGCTGGGTTTGCACAGCTGGGGGGCGGGCGGTGTGGCGGATTCCATCTGCGACAAGCGCTGCGTAGACTCGTGTGATGGTAGATGCAGAAGCGA
>Ga0163144_10003309_pt1 | contig 36730 bp, 33 predicted proteins | sample OliLak19BULKMAT1_FD_123175 | JGI IMG/M metagenome (GOLD analysis project Ga0163144, IMG submission 123175) | Freshwater microbial mat bacterial communities from Lake Vanda, McMurdo Dry Valleys, Antarctica - Oligotrophic Lake LV.19.BULKMAT1 | ecosystem: Environmental > Aquatic > Freshwater >...
ACTGACCTACAACAAGACATTCACAGATGCCACTAGTGAAAATGGAATAGTCATGAACTTCACAGCCGCCGACACAACAGCAGGTACAACTGCCCAGTACGGTCTCTACCTAGATAACATTGCATCTACAGAAGGTTTGGATGCCAGCCTTGTAATCGATAACTCTGATGCCGATGACGCGGTTGCAGCAGGAATATTATTTGTAAACGCAGGCGGTGGCTTTACGTCTGGGATAAACATGGCCAACCTCACAATAGACAACATCGGCAATGCCGGCACAGATTTTGACACAAGCGGAGGTTTAACTCTCGCCTCTACCCTAGTTCTTACAAACAACACCATAACCTGTACCGCCTGTATTGATGTAACAGACATCGGAAGTAATGCAGTCGACGACAGTGAACTTGTCGACTCGCTAACCTACACAGGAACACTAACCCTCTCCAGTACCTTAGACAGCAATGGCGGTGCCTCTTTTGCAGACACAGACATTGCATTCGACGGCGCAAGCACAATATTTACAACAACAGGCGCCTTCACCCTAACCCCAGGTGGTTCCGTTCTGCTTGGAGACGGTGGCGACACAATGCAAATAAATACTTCTGACTGGGATATATCTATAACCGGCGCAATCACTAATGCTTCCTTCGACGCAAACGGCACAGGCAATGCAATCACCAATATAGAAACAGCAGATATTCTTGACGGAACAATAGATGCCGACGATCTTGACCAAGCAACAGAAGACGGCGCACCAGCAGACGGCGAGTGTCTTAAATTCGAAACCTCCGGTGGTGGAGACTTCCTCTGGGGTTCATGCTCCGCAGGCGGCACTTCTTGGAGCGACATTTCCGCACCTACAGCTGCATTATCTCTCGCCTTCGATGCAGGCGAAATCACAACACTTACATCCAGCTCGACCACACAAAGCTTTTTCAATCTAACTGGCACAAGCTTTACAACTGGCGAACTTTTGGACCTTACAGGAACCTTTGCCCCAGCCGACGGTTCTACAAACGAAGCTATCGACATCAACATCACCCACACTCCAACCGCAAGCGCCGACATTTTTAAAGGCGTAGACATCAACGTTACAGAAGGGGCAAACGCACTGGCAAATACCTTGTACGGCATTTACGGAATCACAAACAACAGTGCCAACACTTCCGTTGGTACCCACGAAATATTTAGCGGTTACTTTAGCGCACTAGGAAAATCTGCTGGTACAACAGCAGCATATGGTATTTACACAACTGCCTCAGGTGCAGACAACAACTATGGAATCTTTGTCGCAGGCGCAGAACCAAGTGGCATATACATAAGTGCTCCTTCAACTCTGTCTACATATTCAATCAACGGAATTCGTATTGCAGGATCAATAACCAAAGACGGCTCCGAAAGCTATCTGGGTCTATTATATAGCCCTGCAATAAGCATCACTACAAATGGGGATGCCTTTTCCGAAGACAATGCCGTCTCAAGCAAACCCACTTTAAACCTAGCTTCATCACTTACTTATGTAGGTCAAAACTCAGGCTTTAGTAGTCATCCAACTATCAATAATGCTGGAGCATTAAGCACAACCTTCAGTAGCACGTCAGGCTACATCTCAAGATTTGCAACAAGCACAACCGGCGGTGGAGCCCTAACTGTAACTAACTTCTCGCATTACTTTATAGATGGTAATTTACTCTTTACAGAAATTGCAGCAAGCACTACCATAACAAACCTTTCAGGCCTCAGGGTAGAAAATATGGCCAATAATAGCGGCACACTTACAAACCAATATGGTGTATATGTAGAAGATTTGTCCAGCGGCTCAACCGATTACGGCGTGTACGTTGCGGGTGCAGACAGTTATGCAATCTACTCGGCCGCAGACGACATTTTGTTCAACCTCGCAGCAGCCGATTCTGTATCCATCGCAGATTCGGCCGCAACAACCGTAGACAGTCTTAGCCTAGTTCTCGACGCCGGCACAGTAACAGACGGAGCAGACGGCATCTCCATTGCCTTTACCCAAGGCAATGACGCAAACGCTGTAGACAGCAACGCGGCACTTCGCATAACTGTCACCCCAGGTTCGGAAACTAACAATACAATCGACGCAATAAACATCGCCAACGTTACTCCAGGCTCCGCAGTCGAACGCGGCCTTGTACTTGGAACAGGTTTCGACCGCGATATCGAATTTTTAGACACAACCCCAACCATTTACCTTGCAGACGCCAGTACTCTCACGTGGGATGATGGTTCAACCTCAGTAACCGGTACCGATTTACCAATTGGCCGCCTAAAAGAATACTTTTCTGGTGCTAACTACGGCGTATTTGAATCTCAAGGCTTCATTAACATAGATGGCAGCTTCTTTATGGATAATTTTGTGACAACAAGGACCAACCTAACCGCAGACGCTACAACCCCTACCTCCAGAATGGGAGACAGTATGGAATGGCGTGTCGACGAAGCCGGAACCGGAACAAGCACAAGCACTAACCAAACTCTTGGCTGTCAGTGGCAACAAAACGGAGGTAATACCAACGTTGCTACAAATTCAGAGTTCTTAAACGGAAACATGATGATCACCCCCGACACAAACACCAACGCAGGTAATTCAGCACAGTGGTGCTACATGAGCATGGGTCCAACTTCCGGTACTGCCGGCACCAACCAACTCCTTGCAGTTGCCAACAAATTCATTATGTATTACAAGGTTAGACTTTCCAGTAACTACACAAGCTCTGTCACCGGCCGCAGTGTTTGGTTTGGCGCAGACAATATGACCCAAGGCTGGCTTGGCAAAAACACCCTCACAAACACCAATACAGGTGGTATGTGGATGAGCAACATCGACGGCACTTCAACTGGTGCAACAGCAACGGTGGGAACTCAGTGGATCGGTATCAGTCAGCTTGGCTCTAACTTCTCTACAGTTGCCTGTACTGGCAACAACCCAAGCACAAACACGGCCACCAACGCTTGGGCACTAATGAGAATAGAAGCCCGCGCTACAAACGACGTGCGCTTCTTCCTGGATGGCAACACTTCGGCAAGCGGTGTTGCACTTACAGAATGTGGTAGCGGTGTAACCAACAACATACAAACACTGGGTATACGCCCTGCCATAAACGTTGGCCAAAACTTTACCAACACCAGCACTGCAACAGTACTTTGGACAACATTTGTAGACTTGTTCGCCTTCGTTCAGGACGACCCAAGATCAGCACCAATTGGACCACAACCGCAAGGCCAAGTGGCCGGCGAAACGTTTGTACCACCAGCACCAAACCCAATAGAAGGCGCCGACCTTGCAGAGTATTACATCTTTAAACAAGAAGACCAGGCAGAGCAAGGCGATGTAGTTATCCTCGGCCAAACACCTGGCGAAGCAGACCGTGCACAAAAACCATACGACAGAAAACTCTTGGGTGTTGTTTCCGAATCCCCAGGTCTCGTTGTCGGCCAAATCGTAGACGGCGGCCTACCTATTGCCCTAAACGGCAGAGTCCCAGTAAAAGTAAATGGTCTTGGCGGACCAATTAAACTTGGCGACCCAATAACCAGCTCAAATGTCATAGGTGTCGGCATGCGTGCAAAAAACCCCGGCAAGATCTTGGGCACTGCAATGGAAGATTACAATCCGCAAAATCTAAACGAAGTAAAAAAAATATTGGTAAACGTTAACCTTGGCTACTACCTTGGCGACGAACAAGATACTGCACTTCTGGAACAAAACGAGGCAATGGTACTGGGCGAAACAACCACCACGCCAGACATAGGCACAGATTCTGGCCTGACAGAAAGCACAAGCTCTGCCCAACCTGGCGAATCAACACCTTCCAGTTCGCCAATTCTAGAAGCAACAGGCAACGCAATCACAAAGTTTACTAGCTTTGCGGGCGGAATCAGGGTCGATAAAACTTTCGAAAACATCGGCGCCGCAATCTTCCGTGGCCCTACAGAATTTTTCGCCAAAGTTAAATTCAATGGTATTGTAGAGTTCCTTGCAAAAGTAATATTTAGAGGAAATGTCCAGTTTGCTGGCAAAGTAGAATTCGATTCCGACACAGCAGGCATTGCGGTTATTAAACAAGGTCAGAAGTTTGTAGATGTTACTTTTGACAAAGAATACGAAACAGAGCCGATTGTAAACGCAACACTTAACGTGCCAAGAGTAAACGGAGGCAACACTGCAGGCTTTGTGCAAAAAGGTGTCTGCAGTCAAGAAGACACACAAGATGTGTGCCAGGATAAACTTGCAAATAATATTCTAAACAGCAATTCAAAATACGCTGTTATTGCAAAATCCACACAAGGATTTATGATAATTTTAGACAAACCTGCACCAGTTGACCTAACATTTAACTGGAATGCGCTTGCAGTCAAAGACACCAAAACCACAACAAGTGCAAACTCTCCAGAACCAAGCCAAACACCAGAAAGTTCTCAGGGACCAAGTAGTCAGAATAGCCCAACACCAGAGCCATCTCCAAGCACAGCCCCACAAGCACAAACAATAACAGTCCAAGATAACGAATTGGGATATGTTAGAATTCACCAAAATCCCACAACCGAAAGCGAGGATCTTGGTCAAATCCCACAAGGCACAACCCTAGAATATCTAGAAACAACTGACATCTGGTACAAAGTAAACTTTAATGGCATAACAGGTTGGGTCAGAAGCACTTACGTTACTACCAATTGACAAAGTATGACAAAAGTAGCTAAAATCGTCATACGATGCAAATAGTAACGGTCGGAACAAAATATCAAATAGTTATCCCCAAAGAGGTTCGCAAAAAAATTAAGGCCATACAGCCTGGTTCTAAGGTGAATTTGGTTGAGAAAGAAGGCAAAATCACTTTAGAGCCGATTGAAAGAACTTGGGTAGAAAGAACAAGTGGAATGATGACAGAGTATTGGAAGGATATTGACCCAATTGCAGAATTAGAAAAGATGAGAAATGAGTGGGAGGAAAGATTAGAAGAACAAGCTAAAATCTGGAAGACCGGCCATGCAAAAACTAAATAGATACAGACTTGTAGCTTTAGATACAAACATCTTTATTTATTACTTAGATAAAACTTCTCAACACCACACCTTAGCCGAACAAATTATCAGAAAGATCGCTTCTGGAAAACTTCGAGCAGTAACAAGTACTTTAACTTTGACTGAACTACTATCTTTTAATGCTTCTGAGGAAGGAATAAAAAAATTAGAAAGAGAGTTTTCAGATATCCCAAATGTTAACATTCAAGAAGTGAACCTGGAGACTGCCAAAATAGCAGCTAGAGTTAGAAGAGAATATGGCATCAAATTAGTTGATTCTATCCAACTTGCCACTGCCCTCTTTTCAAAGTCTCAAACCTTTATTACTAATGATCAAAGACTAAAAAGCTTTAAAGAGCTTAAGATAACACTGCTGTCCGAGATAAAATCTTAAAGATGCCCCTCGGCAATGAGTTTACCTACTTTAGTAACTCAATCCGGTCAACCTGATATGCCCCATCAGGATAAGATAGATACTTGGTAAATTTAAAATACTTGTTTACCCGGTCGCACCTATCGGGATAAATATTACATTCATAAACCTGCATAAAAAACACTTCTTTCCCTGCTTTTAATTTTTCTTCAATAAAACCTATTGCTGTCCCATCTTCAATCAGTCCTCCATAATAAACAGACCCAAAACCTGCAAGCAGACTAACTGCAGAAAGGTTGTTTACAAAAATAGAGTCTTTGGGCAAGTTTGGCAAAACTTTACTTTCCAAAAAATCGTGTTGAGACTTTGGACCTGCTTCAACCAAATGAAAATATGGACTTGTTGCAATAATATTTTTGTATTTCAAAGCAGTAGGAATAAGAGTACCAATAACAATTATTGAAGAAATTACAAAAACCGTTACACTAACTTTGCCACTTTTTACAGCATTTACAGCTTGCTCCAAACCAAGCCCTGCCAAAATTACAACTGGCACAATCAGCATTAAAAAATAACGCCCATAAGAGCCAGAAAATTGATAGTTAAAAAACAATCCGGCATAATAAAACGAGTAGATTAAGAAAAAAGTCAAAAACCATAAGACTAAGACAATTTTTTCTTTATGTTTTTTATCCATCACAGCCACAATCGCAAAAAGTGTAATCACAAATGGGAATTCCACTTTTGTAAAAAAAGACAACACATTTGGGATTATATGCCGAATTAAATAAGAGACATCAAATGCCTCAAGCGGCAAAGCATCTGCACAACACCACTTTTGCCCCAAAACAGAAATGGACAATAAGCCGCGGAAAACAACCAGAGGCAAAAATATTAAAATTAGCCGGATATGTTTTTTAAAAAAAAGCTTAGAACCGCCATACTCGTCAAAGATATAAAAACAAACGCCAAAAATTGGCAAAAGTAAAAAGGCTTCAAACCTTACACATAACGTAACAAAAATACTCGAAGCTAAAAATAAACTAGATTTAACATTTGGTTGCTTTAAATAAACCAGAACAGAAATCAAAGATAACATCGAAAAAAAGACAAAGTAACTATCCAGCCCCGTAGATACCGACCAATAAACAGGCGTAGGCAGAAGGGCCATTGCCAAAGCAGCAAATAACGCCGCAAAATAACTTCGAAAAAGCAGTAGAGTCAAAATAAAAATTAAAACGATTTGTAAAGAACTAAAAACTTTTGCAGCGTAAAACAAATTGTGTTCCCTGTATCCGAATAATTTTAATACCCAACCATTTATTACAGGAACCGTAACTCTAATCACCTGATCGGGTTTGCCAGATATCAGCTTATCCTGCTCTGCGATCCCGACAGTCACTGCTTTTCCAAATTTTGCAAAAGAAACAGCATAAGAAAGATACCTATCCTCGTCGTAATAAATCCGATGATAATTTGGAACAGCAAAAAACCTAACTGCAAAGCCCAGAACAACTATCATTGTCAACATTAATTGAACAGCTCTAGACATAAGCCAAAAACCCTTAAATAATTTAGGAATATAAAAAATAACTACAATAATAAGAACAAGCAATAATAAGGAGATTAGCCAAGGAAGTATCGATGCAAGTAAAAATTCTCCCATTGCTAGTCCTCCAGTTTTATCCCAAACTCATCGGAAATTTTCCTCAATTTTTCTTTTTCGTCTGGCGACAATTGAAAAGATTTATACCGCTGGAAATAATGTTTAGCTTTCTCAAGATCCCTAAAACAGAGTGCGTAAAGCACACCTATGTCCAACACAGTCCTGGAGTAATTCTTCTCGCGTCGCCGCTCAAGGGCACTTAAATAACTTTCTTCCGCTCCTCTGCAATCACCACTCGACGCTTTTATTCTTCCCATCTCTGTATATGTCACAAAAGTCCATTCGCTTTTTGGAATTTTCAACAACGTTTCTACTGCCTTATCTAGGTTTTTATTTACTCTGTAAATTGTGGCAAGTTGCCCAAGTGCCAAACTATTTGCCGGATAACGACTAGTAAATGCTTCAAGTTCGCTTTGTGCTTCGTTTATCTCGAGTGGATCAAAACCAAGATTTCTAGAAAGTTTGATATGTTTCAGTGTGTTCTCCTCAATAAACTTAGAATCCACATCGCTCTTTTTAACGAACAAAAAGCCAGCTTTATCAAAATACACCAAAGACCAATCTTGGTTATCACCAAAACCAGTAGCAAGCTCTGTGCTTTCTCTTGCAATAATTGCAGTTTTTATGTTGTTTTTGCCAACGACATCATCCAAAGAATCTTTAGAAACAGCAGAAGAAATAACATAAAAACCCAAAGCCTGAGTTTCATCAAAAATATCATCCTGCGCGTCTATCGCTCCCCTCCTTGGGAATAAGTTCAAAAGCGCATACCCTGTAATATCAAATGACGAGTATATGTTTTCGTTAAGATTAAATTCTTTAATAAGATTTGTTTGTATCTTAGGCTCAACTAAAGTTGTTTCCTGAAGTTTAAACAACAATAAATAAAACAAAAGTAAAACAAAACAAACAGAAAAACCTAAATAAATTATTCTTCTTAATTTAGCACTTATAGCATGTGTAATAACGCTAACCAAAACACCAAATATAGGTAGTGTTAAAAATGTGGCCAGTGGTATAAACCTGATCCAAACGTACGCAGGAACCAAAAAATACAACAGAGGCAAAAGAAACAGCACTTTCTTTAAAAATTCTTCCCTATATCTGGCAAAAACGTATACCAAAAAACAAAATAAAATCAGAACATAAACAACAAATATCGTCAAAAATACCGAAGAATAAGGATTTTTGACAAAATTCTGGTTAACAACGGCAAGCACCCCCGGCAGAGTACTAAAAGCAGACTTTCCCTGAGTAACAGCAGTAAGAGATATGGAATATAAATAGAGTCTAAAACCATACGGATTTAAAAGACTTACCAAAAACGAAATTATAGTTGCAATAAAAAAATAAACAACACGTCCATGACCAAAACTACTTTGACCTCTACCAAAAATCCAAAGTATAAACTCAAAAATCAACAAGATTAATAAAAATCCAAAGTATACAAACAAAAACCCACCACTTACATTTGCAATTATTAAATAAATTACTGGTATTAAAAAAACAACCTTATAACTGCCATTTCTGTAAAGTAAGTAGAGATAAAAAACCAACATCATCAAGGGTAGCGCGAAAACAAGCGGGTGGAGCTTTAAAAAAACGTTAAAAATTAAAACTGCAGTACTAACCATCAAAAGAGCTGTATTACTGCCCACACCAACCAATTTCAACTGCCTAAAGCTAAGAAACGCGCATATTGCAACAATTGGCATTAAAACTAAAACAACCACAAACATATTTCCCTTTAAACTTACCCAATATAGAAACAAATCCCCTGCCCAAGAGTGATTTACCCATTCCAATGAAGGTTGAACACTTTTAAAAGAAATGTCCCCGTGTAAGATAATTTTTTTGTCAGCAAACATATGTTTGCCAATACCGAAATGTAAATAAGAATCAAAAGCAATAGGGTTTTTAATGGTAAGTGCCGAAGTCACTAAAATTGAAAACGCTAAAACAAAATGTGGCAACCAGCGAATAAATTTATGATTGTTCATTCTATAATCCAAATAATAATAGCTCATTTAAATAAGTACTGGAAGCAATCCCAATTCCCATCTATAATCTATAAGAAAGTCCGATGACAATTCCAAAACTACCAATTCACAAAATCAAGTCCCTACCCAAACACCATCTAATTGTTGCCATAGTCGCAACCCTAGCAGTAGGCATGGTAGTAACAAGCGGAATTTTTTATTTTAAAGCCAAAAATATACAAAGCCAAGCAAACCGACAAGAAGAATTAGAAAAGGCAACCAAAAAATTAACAGACAAAATAAGCAAATTTTACGAGCTTCCAAAAGACGAAATACCAACCGTTGCGACAGTCTCCGAACCAGAAAAAGTAAAAGATCAAGTTTTTTTCAGAGACACCCAAAAAGACGATAAAGTATTGTTTTACAAAACTGGCAAAAAAGCTATTCTTTATAGACCATCAACCAACAAAATAATAGCAGTATCTACTCTAGATCCAAGCACGCCTAACCAGAGTGAAAGTCAGAAAACCATAACTACAGAGCCAAAAAACCAAACTGGCACCATAGCAATTTACAACAGTACTAAAACAGCAGGTTTGGCCAAAAAATACGAAAGCCTGCTCAAAGAAAAATTTCCGAGTATCGAAATTACTTCTACCGGCAACTCACAAATAGACCAGGTGGAAAAAACTATCATTGTAGATTTAGGCGGAAGCAAGAAATCAGATGCAGATATAATCGCCAAAGAAATGCAAATTGACCAAAGTACGCTGCCAGCAGGCGAAGCAAAGCCAGATGCAGATTTTCTGATCATTCTCGGCACAGACAAAGTTAACCTTTAACCAGCTTTACAAACCCATAAATTAATTGATTCGAACTTAAAAAACAGTATAATAGTAAATATATTCATGGCTAAAAAATTTACGAGTAAATCAAAACCAATTCAAAAAAAAGCGACTGAACCAAAACAAGTAGTCGACACAGGAGCAAAAGAAATAGACGAAATCCCAGTCACTGAAGAAGACCAAAAAACAGAAGAGTCTGCAACATCATCCCCTCAAGGAAACACGAATAACGAAATCAAAATTGAAGAAGAGACAGAAATTTTAGAAGAAGAATCTAAAAACCAAGACCAGAACCAACCACTAATCGAAAATATCCCCCTAGAACAAACCAATAAAAAAAACTACAAAATACTTATTCTCGGATTGCTCGTGGCCACAGCCATCGCAGTACTAGTAAGCGGATATTTCTACTGGCAATCAAAAAAAGAAATTCCTCAACCTAGTCCAACACCAACCACAGTAAAAACTGAGGAAAAAACATATGTCTTCAACCGATCAGATTGGTCCATAGAAGTATTAAATGGCTCGACGAAAGCAGGTGCAGCCTCAAAGCTCGCAAAAGACCTAGAAACTCTTGGTTATAAGATAACCAAAACAGGCAATGCCGACAACAAAGATTACAAAAACTCAAGCGTTGCACTCAGCACTGATATAAAGAAATACAAAGCAGTTTTTCTGGGCGACTTAGATGGAAAGATTACATTATCAGAAACAACCGAAACCCAAAAAGACTCGACAGCTTCCGCACAGATAATAATCGGACTAGACGAGTAAACCCTACCTATGGGAATCACATTGAGAGCCACAGACAAAACCAGAACTCCCAAAATAATCCTAGCCGTGCTAGTTGCAACAATTATCGTGGGCGCACTTGGCTACATTGTAGTTGCAAAATTAAGCAAACTAACCCAATCACCGCAAGAAGAGATTGACCAGCTTACAGCCAAAATAAGCGCCTTCTACACACTCCCCCAAGGCGAAACCCCAACAATAAGATCCATAGACTCTCCCGAACTTGTACGCGGTCAAGCATTTTTCTTTGACACGGCGCAAGGTGACAAACTTCTAATATATAAAAATGCAAAGACGGCCATTCTGTACCGCCCCAAAGAAAATAAAGTAATCGGCTCAACAGCAATAAAAGACAAAGCAGAAGCTACATCAAGCCCTACTGTGGCTGGCGCGTCCACCAAAAAATGGACAGCAACAATATTAAATGGGACAAATGTCGCGGGCCTTGCCAAAACGTATCAAGAAGCACTCGAAAAAAGATTGTCCAATGTAGAAATTGTCACAGTATCAGACGCCAAGACCAAGGGTGTAACAAAAAGCTACATGGCCAGCAATAAAAAGATCAACAATCCGCAGGAAGTTTCAAAAAACTTAGGCTTAGAAATACAAGAACTACCAACAGGAGAAGAAATTACAACAGATATTGTGATAGTTTTGGGTGAAGATATTATCAAACAATAGAAATTACTGCTTTGGGCTAGCGTCTGGAGATGGGGTAACCGAACCTGCTGTCTTTACTTTCTCCGCAGTATCAGCACCAATTATTATCAAAAAGTCTGCATTATCAAACTTCTTCTCGCCATCTGGAAGGTCAGCTTTTTTTATACTGAAAGCCTTAGCAAGTGTCTCGGCAGTTTGCGCTTTGTCACCTTTCAAATCAACGATAATTGTCTCTTTATAATCATCTGCACTAGCGTTTGCACTCTCAACAACCTTAGACCCTACAACCGAACTTACAACGAAATTGCTGTAGGTTTTAGAAAGTCCAGACTCACCAGTTCCGTTTAGCATTACAAAAGTAACGTCTTTAACACCAGAAACTGTTTTTTGGTTCGACTTATCAATGTTCACTGCACCAAAATCTATAATCTTTTCCTCGCTCGGTCTGTACAAAATCGCCTTCCTGTTTTTGGTATAGATAATAATCTTGTCACCGTTGGCCGCGTTCTTAAAAAATGGCTGATCTCTCAATTTATCAACCTCAGACACGGTCGCCACAGTTGGCGTTTCGTCTGTAGGAAGCGCAACTAACTTGCCAACTTCCCTGAGCAAAGACTGAATTTCTGCATCTGCTTTGTTTGAACCCTTAGAGAGCCCAAACATTTCTGGTTTTTGCTGAACTGCATAAACAGTCGCACCTGCAATAACCAAAAGAACCAAAATTGCCAAAAGAATCTTAGGAAGGGCTTGAGGTGCCTGGAATTTAACTTTCTTTTTTGATGAGCTCTCTGTAGTTTCTTCAGCCATTTATGCTTTATAAGAAATTAACATATCTCCTTAAACCTTTGCAACTCCAAAATTATTCTGCAGCCGAATGTATAACTCTTGGAATGAAACCAAAAATGTCCGATGCCGCGAGACCCTCACCCCAATGTTGCGCGGCCATTTCTCCAGCTTTGCCATTAATATAAGCTGCAATATGAGCCGCTTCAAACAATCCAACCCCTCGCGCCAAAAGTGCCGCAACTATTCCCGTCAGTACATCACCAAATCCGCCTTTGGTCATAAAAACACTGCCCGTATTATTGGTCATAGAATTTGTACCATCCGTAATAACATCAATATTCCCTTTCAAAAGCACAACGCTACTGTATTTTTTGGCAGCATCCTTTGCCGTCTGCGTTCTAACCTCAAAATTATCGCTTACTTTGTGCAGTTTCATCAGAATCGCCAGCTCCCCTGCGTGCGGAGTCAAAATTAAATGCCGGCTTTGACAAACCTTAGGACTCGTAGAAATCGCAAATAGTGCATCTGCGTCTAGCACCATGGGTAAATTTATTTTTGTAATTAACTTTAAAATAGCAGCAACAGTTAACCTGTGTCTCCCCATTCCAGGACCAATAACAACCGCATTTATTTTTCGAACCATGATGAGATCCAGAATATCCGCAACATGTGTACTCTTTAGGTAATCTCCTTTAAGTGGATAAGTAATAAGGTCGCACATAGTATGCGACGCAACGTCTGCCGCACGTGCGGGCGCCACAACAGTCACCATATCTGCACCAGCTCTTATTGCCGCAATACCGGCCAAAGTTGCAGAACCAGAATATAGCTTAGACCCTCCCACAACCAAAACACTCCCAAAATTCCCTTTGTGAACAGCATTCGGCCTGGCAGAATATATTTTAGAAAGATCCATAATTTGGGTCATGCCCAAAATATATCAGAGGAGCCCCGCACTGCGGGGAACTGCTGATATAAACTGGTAACCCAAAAATTATAGCCCAGAAGTGTCCCTTTATCTACCAGAATATCGAACAACATTTGCCGCAGGTTTTGCAAAGTCCAAGGTCAGTCTCATAAAATCAATTGTCTTGGGGTCTCTGCCTAATACATCCTTCATAGACCAACCAACAGAAGTCACGTACAGTGGACGCAAGCCACACAACCAATCAGACTCAAACGTTATAAGGGCTTTCTCAACTAAACGCTCATCAACCGCTTTTTCTTGCTTTAAGCTTAGAGTCGTATTGCCTGTTATAGAATTTATCCTACCGTAGACTTCTGTGTCGCCAACTCTTTTGCGAGTGCCACCAAACGTAAAAACATCCCAATTTTCTTCTCTCACAATATTCCACGCGTCTTGCATACTGCGCACAAAACCACCAAGCGCATCTGGGTCAAACTGCCCATCTTCGCGAAAAACTAGTCCAGAATTATAAACAATCTCGTCTACCAAATGGCCAGAATCCCAAAATGCTTTCAGTTCTGTGTTTCTAGCGCGTTCCATATTCATAATAACCGCGGATTATATGCCCAAGATTGACCAAAATCAACCTTACAGTTAGCACCCCACCCTCTTCACTCACACCAAAAAACCACGTCTCTCAACCATAGCCACAAATCTAATACTTTACTTAGAAAAATGCAAATTAGGAAGATTTTATTGGTAGACTTTACTTCTGTGTCCAACTCTAAGCACAATCACTCTTTTATCTATTTGGTCAACTTTATAAACCAAGCGATAAACCCCAACTCGAAAACTGAATCTTCCAATTAGTTCTCTACCAAGTGGTTTACCCAAAAGTGGATCTTCAACGATTTCAGTAAAAGTTTCGATTAGGACTTTTTGATGGCTTCTGGAAATCTTTTTCAATTGACTTTCAGCTTTTGGAGAGATTATCAACCCATAAGCAGAGGACTTGGACATTAATCCAATTTTAGATCCGCTTTAAGTTGTTCGAGCGTAATATATCTCCCTGCTTCAACATCTTCTTCGGCTTTTTTTATCTCTGCCATTGCTTTAGGATCAGCCAAGATCTCTTCTGTCTCTCTCCAGCTTTCGTACTCTGCGGCAGACATAATTACAGCTGCAGGACGCCCGTTCACGGTTATCACACACTCGTCTAACTTCTTCTGAGCATTATCTACCAAACTCGCTAAATTCTGCCTGACCTCCGAAATTGGTAATGTTTTTGTCATATCTTCCTCTCCCCGTCATTCTGATCCCGCAATGCGGGAGAAGAATCTGCAGTTATCTTACAAAATTTTGTACAAAATTTCAAGAGGCCGAAAAATGCAAATCGACCATCAGTCGTGCTGAACCGACTTTAGTCGTCCTGAACCCGCTTATAGCGAGGCTCGCCGAAGGCGGCTCATTTCAGGATCTATCGATTCTGTCATCCCGAACTTGTTTCGGGATCTATTTCAGGATCTACTAGATAAAAAAATAGATGTTGAAATGAATTCAATATGACATGAGTAAAAAATCTATAATAACTCCATGCCAAAAAGCTATTACATTTACATCCTCACTAATCACAACAACACGACATTTTACATTGGCGTAACCAACGACTTAATCAGAAGAGTCTGGGAACACAAAAACGAAATGGCTAATGGTTTCACCAAAAAATACAAACTCAAAAAACTCGTCTATTTCGAATCGTATCCAACAGCAAAAGAAGCAATAACAAGAGAAAAACAATTAAAAAACTGGCATAGACAGTGGAAAATAAATCTTATTAAATCTCAAAATCCGAAACTTAAAGATCTTTACGATAAGATCATTTGATAATACCGGTCATCCCGAACCGACTTTAGTCGTACTGAACTCGTTTCAGGATCTCTTTCAGGATCCACCGATTCTGTCATCCTGAATTGACACTTGTGTCATCCCGAACTTGTTTCGGGATCCAGAGATTCTGAACCAAGCATGCCCTGAATAGATTCTGAACCAAGTTCAGAATGACAATTCAGGGTTCAGCATGACAAGAAGAAAGAAGCAAATTAGGAGTGGTTACCAACGTGCTCAATCAATTAGTTAATTCGGTAACGTGAATACAAAAAAGACAAGCTCTAAAATCGATAAGCAACTTAATAAAAACACCATCTGAAATAAACTGATTTTGAAACTTTTAAATAATTTAATCAAAAAGAACAAAACAGCAGCATCTACAGGTACAAGTATCACGAAAATCTTTAAAAACGCAGTATTATCCCCAGAAACCTGCGGAGGGGAAATAATTGCAGGTATTAGAGCTAACGTAATAAATACTGTAATCAATATTGGAATAAACAAAACTACGTAAGAAAGCATTTTTATAATCCTTAAAGGAGAAGCTTCCATGCTAAGCTTTACAGAAGGCTTGGGAAACTGAGTTTGCGATGCGCCTACAGAGTCCAGTGGTCGATCATTCAATGAAGCCTCCAATTTGTATTACCTGTTCTATTAGCCTATTCGAATATCCGTATTCGTTTATTAAATCGTAGCCGTTACAAGACATCGATTTTTGTAACAGGCGAAGGTTTAGCAACGAATTTGGACTTGATTTAAAAGTTATTGTCACGAATAATTACCTACTTCTATTACTTGCTCTATCAACCGATTACTATAACCAAATTCGTTAAGGCAGTCGTAGCCATTACGTGGCGACGATCTACGTAATATGCGAAGGCTCCCGCAACGAATACGGTTATTTATTGAAGCCTCCTACCTGGATAACTTGTTCTATAAGCCTATTCGAATAACCATATTCATTGTCATACCAAGCAAAAACCTTAACCATATCTCCATCCACAACTTGCGTCAGCGACAGATCTACAATAGAAGATTCGCTCCTGCCAATAATGTCCGTCGATACTAACGGCTCATTAGAAACTGCCAAAATTTCTGGCATTTTTTTACTAGCTTCAGTTAAAGCCGCATTTACTTCTTCCACAGTCACAGTTTTGCCCACAACAAATGTAATGTCACTAATCGACCCAACAGGCACGGGCACTCTAAGCGCTACACCGTCAAACTTTCCAGCAAGTTCTGGAATCGCCTCTGTTGTTGCGACCGCCGCACCAGTTGTAGTCGGGATAATGTTTATATAACCTGCCCTTGCCCGCCTCAAATCTTCGGCTTTGCCACCAGGCGGTGGGCCGTCTACCAAATTTTGCTCCGCAGTCACCGCATGTATGGTTGTCATCATCGCTTTTTTAACTCCAAACGAGTCGCTTATAGCCTTTACAACAGGCGCAATGCAGTTCGTGGTGCAACTGGCGTTGTTAACCACGGCCTCGCCTGCATATTTGTCCGCATTAACTCCCAAAAGCAGTGTTGATGTTTCTTTCCCTGGCGCAGAAATTACGACCTTCTTTGCGCCTGCTGTTATGTGCTTGCTTGCATCTTCTTTCTTGGTAAAACGGCCAGTGGATTCTATAACAACATCGACTCCCAAATCTTTCCAAGGCAAAAGCGCAGGATCTTTTGTGGCATATGTAGTTATCTCTACCCCATCAACAGATATTTTGCCGACTGGTTCTCCGTCCTTTGCAGTTTTAATATCTTCAATCAGCTTTTGTGCGGCAACATTGCGGTTCCAAGTTCGGTAAACAGAATCGTATTTTAATAAGTGCCCCAAAACGTGGGCATCGGTGAGGTCGTTTACAGCAACAATAGACATCTGATCTCGGTGTTTGTCGAACCACACCTTAAACGCCTGCCTACCAATTCTCCCAAAACCGTTAATTGCGACGCGAATCATATTTTCAGCTTATCAGATTTTTATGGTTCCTTGCGAGTAACAGTTTTAATCTTATCAAAATCTTTGTCGTACGAATAAATCACTAAATTGTCAGTTTCTGCTTTTGCGGCAATATACGCATCTACAAAAGAAATATTATTCGCTTCCCACAACGACAAAACTCCATCAAAAAGTTTTTTATCACAATAAATTGACTTTGCATGAATAATAGACCTTAACTTTTGTACAATATCTTCTTTAGAAAGCGAGTAAAATGACGAAAGCAACCACACAATCTCGGCAAAAACGATATCCAAAAGTACTTTTTTCTCACTACTTACCAACAGATCTGCTACTTTGGAAGCCTTTAACTTGTCATCTTCGACTAAAAAACGTATGAGTAAATTAGTGTCTATTATGCTTTTTGACATACTCTTCAACTACGTACTTTTCGACTGCCTTGTCCATCGCCCGTATATTAAAAGGTTTTTTGGATTTTATTGATCCTTTAAGAGATAAAAAATCAGCAACAGGTTTAATCACAGCTTCATTTTTCTCGTTAAGTTCGAAGGTTATTTTCGTGTTTAGGCGTATCCCCAAACTCTTTCTAATATGTGCAGGAATCGTCGCCTGGCCTTTTTGTGTAACTGTGGTAGAAAACTGCATAAACCGATTATACTAAAAATGTATTACTTTTTCAAGAAGTATTACCACGCCGACCAATCACTCTGACGATTACCTTCCTTGCCTCCTCAACCCAAATCACAAAAGTAGAAACCGCAAATGCTAAAATCCAGTGCTCTAAACTCAAGTTTTCTGTCTTTAAAAACTTGTTGCCCAACGTAGTTTCAAACGCTAAAATCTGAAGTATAAAAACACTAATTAGCACAAAAACCAACCATCTCGTTGGGGCAATTGTAAAAATACTCCGACTTCTGCTTCTTACATTAAACGCATTAAACCATTGCATAATAGAAAGAACTAAAAGTGTCACGCTACTAGCGTACGCATGATATGTATTTTTCTCAAAGTAATAAAATATAGGCATTGCACAAACGAGCATTGCCAGCCCCATCATTGTTGCACGCACAACCATTAACTTGTCCATAAGCTCGTTAGAATTTACTTCAGCCGCAGATATCAAACCTTTTTCTGTGGGCGAATCCTGCGCAAGAGCAACCACAAAAAAACCGTCCGTCACAAAATTAAGCCAAATAATTTGCACCGCCAACAAGGGTATGGGCAAACCAATAAATACAGCACCAGCCAAGACCATCACTTCTCCCAGACTTGTTGCAAACAGGTACAAAATAACTTTTTTCAAGGAAAAATAAATAGACCTGCCTTGGCTTATTGCCTCAATAATTGTTTCAAAATTATTGTTGACCAAAATAATATCGCTACTGTCTTTGGCCACTTGCGTACCGCTCCCCAAACCAATTCCAAGGTTTGCCGCCTGCAGTGCGGGCGCATCGTTTACACCGTCCCCAGTCATCGCACAAATTTTGCCTACACTTTGGAAAGCTTTTACTATTTTTAACTTATGCTCTGGTGTGATGCGGGCAAAAACAGTAACTTTGCCTACTTTCCTTGCAAGTTCAGCCTCAGTCATTTGCTCCACAAGTTCTCCACTCAATACCTCGTCACCCTCAACGTAGATTCCAACTTTTCTGGCAATTTCTTTGGCGGTTTCCGCATAATCCCCAGTAAGCATCACAACACCAAAGCCAGCTGATTTTGCCCGCTTTATCGACTTGTCAACGGACGGCCGTATCTCTTCGTCAATTGCCAACAGCGCACTTGCAACCACCCGCTTGCCATCAAAAACCGCCACTCCAACACCCCGCATCCCCTCTTTTGCAAGTTCGTGATAGTCTCTCAAAAACCCATGATCTACTTTTAATTTTTTACCCAAAAAATCTGGGGCGCCCACGAAAACGTGATGTGTTTTCCCTGCTAGTTCAAAAGAAGCTTCTATATACCTTTTTTGTTGGTCAAAGGGGTTTGCAAATATAGTCTTATATTTTTTTGTTAGTTTCTCGTGGTCCAACCCAAATTTTCTGCACAAAACAGCAATCGCCACCTCTGTTGTGTCTCCACTCGGTTTCCAACCACCATCCTCATCGTGTACAACATCTGCAGTCAGTGACAAGTAAACAAGTTCCAAAACATCCTTTAGCTTCCGCATTGGCTCGTCACCGCCAGCGCCAGCCTGTATTTCTCCCTTTGGTTCGTACCCATCACCTGCCACTTCAAACTTATTTCCACCAAACAGTACCTGCCGAATAACCATCTTGCCGGTCGTAATAGTGCCTGTTTTGTCCACAAGCAGTGTGTCCGCGTTGCCCATTGCCTCAACAGCCGCCATTTGCCGCACGATAGCTTTTGCTTTGGCCATTCTCCAAACTCCACGCGCAAGTACAATAGTGACCGCAACAGGTAGTCCCTCTGGAACCAACGAAACCACAATTCCAACAGTTGCACTAAAAATTTCCAAAAATGGAATACCGCGCAGTAGACCAACAACAAAGACAAGCGTGGCCACAGCAACGACACCAATACCAATTTGCCTAGACAGTGTATTTATCTTTTTTGCCAGAGGAAGTGGCACGTTCGCCGTTTCTGCAAGTTCTTTGGATATTTTTCCCAGCTCACTCTCAAAACCTGTGGCAACAACAACTGCCTCGCAGTAACCAGCAACTACGCTTGTTCCAGAAAAAACCATGTTTTTCTGATCCCCCACAACCAAGCCGTCGCGACCTATTGTGTCCGCATGCTTTTCTACAGAGTATGCTTCTCCAGTTAAAATCGCCTCATCTACCTTAAAACTTTCTTCTTTGACTATTCTTGCATCGGCCCCAATCCTATCCCCTTCTTTCAAAATCAAGATATCGCCAGGAACTAACTCGTCAGCAGAAATCAAAAGATCTTCCCCGTCGCGGCGAACCAGCGCCTTGTGATGAGTCAAGCTCCGCAGTTTTTCCAGAGAATTTTTGGCCTTTCCTTCCTGCACTGCCCCTACAATTGCATTTATAAACAAAACCAAAAAAATAACAACGGCATCTGTAAAATCGTGCAGAAATGAAACAACAACTCCAGCTGCAATAAGAATATAAATTAGTGGGCTTTTAAATTGACGTACAAAAATGCCAAGAAGTGTTTCCTTTTTTTCTTTTGCCAAAACATTTGGCCCAAACTCTTTTAATTTAGAACTCGCCCCGCTGGCGCTTAACCCTTTTTCAAGGTCAACCTTAAACTCTTCGAAAACTTCTGTCGGGGATTTTTGGTAATAATTCACGGGCAATAGCTTAATTCTAACTTAAAATAAGGAGGGCTATCTGCCCTTTTTAACGGCAATGGCCATCTTAACTACAATCGTACCCAAAATTAAAACCATCACCCCCAAAACACCAGCCAACAAATACGGATATCTCTCGCTAAGTGGCTCCTGCTTTGGCTCGGGCCCTTTAAAGTCACCATTTTTTACCTGTGGCCCCAACACCCCACCAACAGGATCAGTTGTATCCAAATACTTTAAGAAAGTCTCCAAATCATACTGCGCAAACCTTGCACCGCTACTGCCGTAATACAAGTTATACTTTTTCCCCTGTTCAGCTTCAAACAAAACTTTCCTCAAAACACCAGATACTTTAAACTTACCAAGCTCTATTGGCAGGTCATCGCGGTTGTAAATTGTTAACTTAATATATCGATAGTTACTTTCGGGATAATTAATCAGATTCTTAGATCCTACAAATTTAGGCGTTTGGTAATTAAAAATTACATCCGATCCAGAAATGTTAATCCAGTTCGATTTATCGTTACTGCCCTCAAGCGCCACCTGTCTGTTATAGTTTTCGCCAGAACTCTCAAATGTAATTTTATTGCTCGGAATACCAGTAGCCGCCAGATCCAAAATATAAAACGTTGCCCTCTTTTCCCCATCCTGACCATCCTCAACCTTGGGTTCGTAGAAAACTTCTCTAGTCCCTTGTTGCACGTTTCTGTAAATCGTCGCCCCAGTTATTTTTAGTGGCTCTTCACCATTGTCAATGATCTTTAGTCTAAGATACTGATACGTGGTATCCGAATAATTCACAGTGGTGTTTTGGGCCTTGAAGTCTAGCGAATAGTCGTAAATATAGGCTCCGTCACTGGCTTTTTTAATGAGAAACCAACTCGCACCGTCAGAACTTGCTTCGACCTCTACTTGCCTTCTGAAGTTTGTACTCGTCGTGTTAAGGGTTAAACTGTTGTGGGTCTCCCCGCTTCTGCCCATATCCAGAGTCAGCTGAGTAAACTCACTTTGTTTCGAACCCAAATTTGTAATCCTAACAGGGAATGTTTGACGGGCAGATGTGGCCAACTCAACAGTCAATTTATAAGGAACTTCTACCCCACCCGCATCGACAATTCGCAAGTCAGCAAGACCACTTTTTGCATTATCAAAAACTTCATTATCGAGCGCAAAACTTGCAACCCGCTTGCCAGAAAAAGGCTCCAGCCTAATCTCCTTAGAATACGCCCACTTACTGACGTCAAAATCCGCCAAAACTGTTGTGGTCAGCCCACAAAAGATAACAAGTGCAATAGCAACAAATTTTAATTTATCCATTGAGAAGAAAAGCGTTGATTTGCTGTTTATAACGCTGGTAAATATAGGCAACGACCAAAAGAATCGTCCCCAAACTAATAAACGCAATAATTCGGTAAAGCTGCTGCAAGTTAGCACTGTCTACCAAAAATACCTTAAGAATTGTAATTGCAAAAAACGCCAGAGCCGAGAGTCGAATTGGCTTATATTTGGCAACAACACCAACCATCAAAAGTATCAGTGAATACACAAGCCATATTATAGAAATCGAAATGTTTCTTTGGTTTTCACTATTTCTAATCTGCGCCTCAACCTTAGGGTCAGGTAAGTTATTGTTGTATGTATTTTGATAAGGCGAATACCCCGTCCTTTGCCTGTCATATGGGTTCTGTACATTCGGATTTACAATTTGGTTTGTTTGATTCTTGTAAAGAACATTATTAAGGTTTTGTATCCTTAGTCCAAAATAAGAAACAGACTCAAGTGTTAGCGCGGCAACCAAAATCACATTCAATCCAATCAAAAGCGCCGGCAAAACCGGTTTCTCCTCTTCAAGTACATTGTTTTGATAACTTTTGTACAAATATGCCGCAACACCTGCAGAAATCGCAGCAATCACAAAAGTTATAAATCTTTTGTTGAAGATTAGCGCGAAATTATCAAACGGCAAATTTGCATCAAACCCAACCAAACGTATTGCAACCAGGATATAAATCCCAAGTGCCGCAACTCTTAATTTGTAAATCGAAATCCAAAAGCTGAGCCAAACAAGAACCACGCCTTCAATCGCCCAAACAATGGTAATTAAATTTCGATCAACCTGTAGAGGAACCGCCACCGTCAAAAACAAAATAGAAGTGCCCAAAAATCCCAAAGTCAAAACAGAATCTGCTTTAAACTTTGTATAAGCAATAAAACCAAACACCGCATAGTAAAGGGCAACAGCAAAAGCAAAGAACCCCATATAGTCTTTGTAAGTCTCACTCAAAATCATGAACGAAAACCCAAAGTAAACAAGAGCATTAAGAAGAGAGAGTAAAATATCGACATCCTCAACCTTACGCTCGTAAATCAAGCTGTAAACTACCCACACAAGACTGAAAATAATAAAGAATACGGTTAGAAATACAAAAGCCTCGAGCGTGTACTGTCCCCTATCTGCCAAATTCGAATACCAAACAGAAAAATCAATAAATGTGGCGGCAAAAGTTATAAGGTTCAAACTCTTCCAATTTTTGAAAAAAGCTATCAAAAGTACTCCAATGTTCAAAACCAAAACATAGACCAAAAGCAGAGTCTGATCCAAACCCTTACCCAAAAGAAGCGGTGTAACAAACCCACCCAGTATCCCAAGTACAGCAATGTAAACAGAGTTGTAACGAATCGCAAGAAGTGCCGCAGTCGCGGTAACCAAAGTCATCGCACCCATAACTGTGTATGCATCGATTAGTTTAAATATTGAATATGCACTCCAAAGCGAAAGGTACAAGACCCCCAATCCGCATCCAGAAAGTATCTGGCTATACTGAGCGTATTTTGTACGGAAATATTCACCCAAACCGAGTAAAAATATTCCAAAAATCACGCCAATCGAAACCTGCCCTGCAGGCCCAATCCAATCGTTATCAAACGCATATTTCAAAAAGAGTGCAACACCAAAAAGAATGGCAACAACACCAACGATACCAAACCAATGTGAAGCAATCTGATATTCAATCGACTCACCCCTATCATCCTCTTTTTTATCACCATGCTGACCGCCACTATTAATTTCCAAAGGTTGTGCATTTTCAATTCCCGATTCGGATTTCCCAGAAACATTAGTTTTACCAGATTTAGAATCTCGGTAAGCCAAAATACTTCTTAAACCCAAAACAAATAATACACATCCTATCCCTGCAAATATTAAGGAGCCAAAGTCTACATAACTACCTCCATATCTATTGTACGAACCAAAAAACATGCGAGATAAAAAGCCCGGTAGGCTGTTCCAAATAATTATTCCACCAAGCCCAAGCAGCAGCAGAGATCCAACTGGAAATGATGGAACAGAATTTTCCTGTTTCTCTGCACTTCTAGCTGTTGGTTCATCTATAGTCTTTTCTACTCCTTTGGGAGATTCCAGATGAGCCAAACGCTGCTCGATTGAATCGAGCCTTTTTTCAATTTTTTCGAGATTATCCGCCATTAAATTTAGATTACCACAATGAGAAAAACTTTACTCAAGCGACGAGATTCCTGGCAAAGTTTTGCCAGAGAGAAATTCCAACATCGCCCCGCCACCTGCAGAAACAAACGAAAATCTGCCCAAGAGTCCATGTTTTTCCAAAAACTGTGTAGTCTCCCCACCGCCCACAACGCTGTAAGCTTTGGATTCAATTATGGCATTGGCAATGGTACGCGACCCAGTCTCGTGTCCTTCTTCAAAAAACCCCATTGGTCCGTTCCAAACAATAGTACGCGCATTAGAAATGTAACGCGAAAACCGATGTGCAGATTCCAAATCTATATCAAATTTATCATCGGTCAACTTTGCAACAATCACATTTTCGGGAAACTTCTGGCCTGTCTTTTCAATCTCCTTTGGCAATTCCCCTCCTACCAAAACATGATGGGAAATTTTTGCCAAATTTGTAATTACTGGTACTTTAGTTTCTATTTTTGCACCACCAACCACAGATAAAAACGGCCTAGCAGGAATCTCTAGCACGTTAGTTAAAACTCGCACTTCTTCCTCCAAGTGCTGTCCTGCCGCATGTGGCAATAGTTCGGCGAGTTTGATCATGCTCGCATGTTCGCGGTGAGAATTTCCAAACGCTTCGTTTACATAAACCTCACCAAATTCTGCAAGCTTATCTGCAAATTCATCATCATTTTCTGTCTCACCTGGCCAAAAGCGCAAGTTCTCCAAAAGCACTAATTCTCCATCTACTGACCCATCTAAGTCTGCCTTAAAAACAATCTTTTGCTTCAAAATATTTTCTAAAACCTCCAACAAGTGTTTCGTAGATTTGGCAGGGTCTGGTCCGTCTGGTCTGTCTATGTGCCCTGCAATCACAATTTGCTTTGCTCCTTCGCGTAACAAATAATCAACAGTCCCTTTTAAATTGGTAAGCCTAGTTGCCGTCTCACTTTCTAGTTTGTGATGAATCTGATCGAGCCCCCCCAAGGGAACGTCCAAATCCGCCCGCAAAAATACACGTTTATTTACAACATTTATGTCTTTAAGCAACTTCATTTCTTTTTCGCCCCTTTAAAAAGTTTTGAATACGCAAAATGAAATAGACTGAAAACCAGAAAATAAACAATTAAATTTCCAACAAAATCTATAGGTTGAAAATTATCAATTTGGAAGTATACAGGAATTTCATTTCCTAAATCATCTTCTCTTGCCCAACTATGACCTTCTACCAAATATGTTAAAGGAAATCCCCTTCCAGCTGGCATTATATTTCGACATGGAGATGTAATACAAACAAATCCTAAAAGCGCTTCCGGCCTTTGAACCAGCAGACTGCCGAATGTCACGAAAAATGCGATTAAAAATATAAGCAGACTTTTCCTCAACTTAATTTAATTATCAACAACAATATAACAATTTAGCAATCTGGCAATCTAAAACTCCGGGAGATACCATAATGTCCTCGCTTCTCCAACTAAATAAAGCGAGCCGGTGACCAGAACAAGCTTGTCATTCTGAACCCCTTCACCCTTGTCATTCTGAGCAGAGCGAAGAATCTCTTTTTTATTCAGGATGACAGTACTGTTCACTGCCTCGAACACCGCTTCCTGTGAATTACTAATCACTTTGCACTGTACACTGCTCACCTTCGCGACATAGTCGCGAATCTCTTCCGCCCCCACCGCCGAACCTTTACCCATGTCTGTAGACGCAAAATATTGTGTTGCAACAGCAGACTTTATCGGCAGATTTTTAAATAGAATATCAACCATCTCTTTCCAATTTTTTCCTGTCTTAAAAGCAAGCACTAGTGTGATTTTCGAGTTTCGAGTTTCGAGTTTCGAGTTTCTGACAAATTCGATCAAAGATCTCATTTTGTCAGCGTTGTGAGCTCCGTCCACAACCACACGATCACTTATTTGTTCAAAACGCCCAATATACCCACTATTCATAACTCTATCCACAATCTTATTGTTGAGCTTTATGCCCAAAGCAAGCACAGTAAGCAGGGCAAGGTTTTGGTTTTTAGAAACGAACGAAGAGCTGGCAGATCTAAGTGTGTAATAAGGTTCATTAACATATCCGAACAGATCAGTTTTAGGCATAAGTAAATTGTTTTGAGTATCTAATTTGATCAATTGTGCGCACTTACTTTTTGCAACTTTTTCAATCACTTTAAGTGCATTTCCTGTCGCCCCCGTCACAATTGGTACATTATTTTTAATAATCCCTGCTTTTTCTTTTGCAATTTTTTCTACAGTGTCTCCCAAGATCTCTGTATGGTCTAAACCAATATTTGTAATAACAGATATTTTCGGAAGCAGTACATTTGTCGCGTCCAGTCTTCCACCAAGACCAACTTCTACAACCGCAAAATCTACTTTCTGTTTTGCAAAGTACAAAAAGCTAAGTGCAACCAATATTTCGAAATAACTTGGCAAAAATTGTGGCTGATTGGTCGCTATGTCGTCTACAACTGGCTTTATCTCGTTTACCAGACCAACGAATCGTTTAACCGGAATATCATAGTGTTCTTTTTGTTTCCTGTTTCCTGTTTCCTGTTTCCTGTTATCTAATATCTGCATCCGCTCGCCGACATAAACTAAATGCGGAGAAAGATGCAGCCCAACCTTATAGCCTTTTTCCATCAACAACTGCGAAATATAAAAACAAGTACTACCCTTTCCACTTGTCCCCGCAACATGGATACTTTTAAATTGTTTTTCTGGATTTCCCAACTTTTCCAGAAGATTTTCTATCTTTTTAAGTCCCAATTGCTCTTTTCCATAAACCAAGGGGATAAAATTTTCTAACCAGATTCTAACTTCTGTGTAATTTTTCATCTTTTACGAAAATTTTGCAGTCCTCGTCATTTCATGACTGCGGGCCTAAAAACTCTCAAGCCAATTACGAACTTCAACATAACTATTTAGCATTTCTTGCTCTCGCCTTTGCCATTTCTCTTGTACCAAGTGCCACGGCTTGCATCAATGTCCTGACACCGGTTTTTTGCACAATGCGTGTTCTATCGCTATCGATTACACGACTATTTGACAAGACAAGACCTGCGATAAAATCTGAACCATATCCCCTGCAAGTAAGTCCCAACACTAAACTCTCTCGTTTAGACAATTCCAGCGGAGCTTTTTGAGGTAGGGAATCAGCCGAAACTAAACCTTCTTCTACCGCATAACTTATCAGTGAACACATCGGCATTTGAGAATCAGGGAACATTATTTTTGCCTTTTTCTTCATCTTCTTTTTAAATCGATTTGCCTCTTCCAGCCCAAAATTTAACTTCTTTCCTATTTCTCGAAGGTTATCCCAACTCATTCCATCTATTATCAACTGTACATACTCTTTTTCTTTTTGTTTCAAAATCAACTGCTCAAGACATTGTCCAACTTCTTTTTCCATATTGCGAATTTAAACATGCGTTGACATCAAAATCAATTTCAATTGAATACTAGCCTCGCTTCTGCTAAATTTAGGTAGTGGATAATCTGCCCGAAAACTTCCTAAGCTACCACTTTGGCGTAGCCTTCCCAAATTACGTCAAAACACGCCCACAGCACATAAAGGCTGTTCTGGACAATTTCAATATATTCGGCTTGTTAAAAAACCTCCTATCCCCATACAAACGGATGACAATAACTGGTAAAGCGACACTGAGCGAGAAACTATCGTTCAATATCATTTCAATTGTCGTCGGTGCCATGTCTCGAATTGGTCTGATGATTGCAGGAATCCTAGTAACAGTCTTTTTTATACTCTTCGACCTAATCTCTATCCCCCTTTACTTTTTGTTCCCAATATTTTCTTTTCTCGAGTACTCCCAACAAACTGGCCAACACGTTACAAAAAGCGATCTGGACAAAAAAACAATCACCAAAAAACTAATGCAAACCAAAATCTATTCGGCTCTCGCAAGCTTCTTCGACAGCGAGTTCCAAAATTTATTTACAATATTCCCCGACCCAACAACCCTTGGAATTAAACCAGGGCAAAAAACCTACGAAGCTTTCTTGCAACTTGGCAATTGGCCACAACTAGACGTTTATCTAAAAAAAATCGGTGTAAGCCCAACCGAATTCCAAACTCTAGTCAAATATCTCTACGACTATCTCTACACGAAACACTCAGCCAAACCTGTACCACTGGGAGAAATGCTTATTTTTGGCTACACAAATACCTTAGAAAAGTTTGGCAAAGAACTCACAAAACTAAATCATCCACCCTACTACGGCAAACAAGAAATACTAAACAAAATAGAAAAAACCCTGGGACGTGCACAAAGTAACAACGTGATTCTGGTCGGTGAGCCTGGAGTGGGTAAACATTCTGTAATGGACGCACTTGCCTCAGCAGTCGTAAAGGGACAACTCCCTACACTTCACGACAAAAGAATAGTTTTGCTAGACGTAGTTGCACTTCTGGCATCAGGCACACAGAATACAAATACAACAGCAACCCAAGACCAAGTCGCAAAAAACACGACAAGCGCCAAAAGTACTTTCGAAGCAATTTTAGAAGAAGCAAAACGTGCAGGAAACATCATTCTTGCAATAGACAACATAGACAGAATTTGTACTAACCTAGAAGGCAGAACGGACCTAACAGAAGTATTAACCGCCGTTTTAACAGACAATTCCCTACCCCTAATCGGTCTTTCAACCATAGACGACTTCAACGCCTACATCCGCCCAAATTCCAGCATGACATCACTGTTCGAGCGCATAGACGTTGAAGAACCAGAGGAAGAAGAATTGGTCACTATTTTAATTGGAAAAGCAATGGAAATTTACTCAAGTCAAAAAATAGCAACTTCGTACATTGCACTTCTAGAAATAATCGACAAATCTAATAAATTAATGGTGGACAAAAAACAACCCGAAAAATCTATTCTAATTTTGGAAGATGCGACAGCCGAAACCAAAAATCAAAAGCAAAACCAGGTAACTATTCCAATTGTAGATTCAATTCTTTCGGAAAAAACCAAAACACCTGTCGGAAACATTACCCAAACAGAGGCACAAAAACTAACAAACCTAGAACAAATTCTCCACAAAAGAATTGTCGGCCAAAACGAAGCCATAGATGGAATAGCAAGAGCAATGAGACGGGCACGTGCAGACCTCAAAAACAGCAAAAAACCAATGGGATCGTTCTTGTTCTTAGGGCCGACAGGTGTCGGAAAAACAGAAACAGCAAAAGCCTTGGCGCAAGTTTATTTCAGTGACGAAAATCGTATGGTTCGCTTTGACATGACCGAATTCCAAGGCGCAGACGCCCTGTCGCGTCTTATCGGTAACACAGACAACAAAACCCCAGGCCAACTAGTCACACAAGTCCGCGAGCAACCATTTGGAATACTACTTATCGACGAGTTTGAAAAAGCAGCCAAAGATGTTCAGAATCTATTTTTGCAAATTTTAGACGAAGGTAATTTAACAGATGCATTCGGCAAAAAAACTAGCTTTTCCAACACAATCGTAATTGCAACAAGCAACGCCGCCGCAGAATTTATCAGAGAACAAGTACAACAAAATACCCAAGACCTACCCACAGTACTTATGGAATATGTTCTGGACAAAGGCCTCTTCTCTCCAGAACTTATCAATAGGTTTGACGCCACAATTGTCTATCGCCCACTAACTGGAGAAGAAGTTGTACAAGTTTCCTATCTAATGCTTCAAAGCCTAGCAAAAGATCTTAAGGAAAACAAGAATATCACACTAGAAATTACCCCAGAACTAGCACAAATTGTAGCCAAACAAGGCTACGTTGCAGCCTTTGGTGCAAGACCGCTCAGGCGCTTAATTCAGGACAAAATAGAAGATCAAATCGCCCAACTAATGATTTCCAAAAAACTTAACAATGGAGATACAGTTCTCGCCCAAACGCTTCTAGGGTTTTTGTCCTCCAATTAACTTTCCTTATTCCTCATCGAATCATAATCATCTGGTGTAAAAATCAAGCCTCAATCCATATCGTAAATTGGAATGTAGAACCCATTTTTAACTATTGCGCCTTTAGCTTTCGCAATCGTCTCATTTGCCTTTTCGTTAAGAATCAAGTTCCTGTTTTACCCTATCTGCTAAAAAAATCTTAATTAAGGATTGGTAAGGCACGTCCTTGGCATTCGCCAACTCTTTAATCCTTCCCAAAAGATATGCTGGCAATCTCAAAGAGATTGACTCGGTTGATGGTTTAAGCCTAGTTAAATCTAACTTAACGGGCCTAAAGCAATGAAGATAGTCAGTTAAATCATGAGTTGCCCAAAAATCTCGTTCTTCATCTTCATTTATAAATTCTGGTAGCATTTTATGCTTCTTTATTAACATTTAGCCTCCTTTCACTCTTGCTTTGATTTCTTGCAGAGATAATTCTTATTTTTTTATTTCTGATTGTAAAAACAATATATAAATTTCTATTTTCATTCGTAATACCAAGTGCGATAAATCTATTCTCCTTCTGCGAATGTTTAATATCTTCAAGAATTATTAAAAGTTTATTAAAAAATACCTCTTCAGCCTCTTTGAAATGAACTTTATGTTTTTGCCAATTCTTTTCAACATTCCCCGGATCCCAATCAAATGTCAAAGGAACAGGTAACTTTGCCACAATTAAAGTATATATTCACAATATACAAAAGTCAAATATCAAATTGCAAATCGAAGATCAAATCGCCCAACTAATGATTTCCAAAAAACTTAACAATGGAGATACAGTTCTCGCCCAAACGCTTATACAATTTTTGTCCTCCAATTAAACCCAAAACCAGCAATATCAACCGCTTAATTCTGGTCAGACGTTACAACATAAGGAGTACCTGCTTCAAGAACAACCGTTAATGTAAAATCCTGCAAATCAGCCGTTACATCATAACTATAAAAATACTGCAACGACGTTGGTGGTGGTGGTGGTGGTGACGGCGGCGGCGTTGGTAGCGATGGCGGTGGTGGCAGTAAGCTCGGAGCTGAACTCGCATTAATAATAGAATCGTTAAAGCCAACAATATATTCCCACCAGTTATTAGAAATTCCATTAACTTGGCCTGAAAAGTGAGGCATATGATCATACCACCAAAGCAAATAGCCGGCCGCCGAACAGCCCCAAGCCGTACAGTTTTTGTTTGTTTTAGCTCCGGTCATATTCGGAAAGTTGTACCAATCGTCCGCAGAAGTCAGAAGTGTTCGTGTAGATGTGCGGTTATAATCCGTCCCTGGTTCTGCATTAAACGCATTATGTGCGTTGCCAAGACCACCATTGCCAGGCGAATTCTGATCCTGTTCTGCAAATTTTTCCCAATTGTTAGATTGTGCCCCAGCAACCCAACTTCCATAAACCTTTCTCATAATACTTTCCGTTCTGTGTCCATACGATTCTAATGCTTCAGCTACACCACGCTCGTAATTTAAACCCATCAAGACAAAGGCCTTACTATTGACTCCATAAATTGGCCCTCCGTTTATCCAAAAGGCACCATTACCCGCCATTGCAGATTCCCACCAACCAAAACCAGGTGCGCCCCACAGAAACACTTCGTCAACATTACCGGAGTTTACCTCCTGCGCTATTTGGTTTTCAGCGATAATTGCATTGTAATCACCATTGCCCAGGCCACTATATGTCGGATCCTGAAAAAAGCTAGCGTCTGTATAACTGGAACCGTTGACAGTAACTGGCCACTTGTCAAGTTCTACTCTCTTTGTAATTTCGTAATTAACTATTCCGTGACTTGCAGTTCTTAAGTCGTTTATAAGTTGGGCTGTTAATACATCCGGATCATTCCAGCCCATTACCTGATTTAAGCGCTTGTTACCTTGAGACTCAATAATCGGGTTATAAATCACAACCATCAATTTAATGGTAACCGGATTTGTCGCTGCTTCGACATCAAATTGATGATTGCTCAGTACCGATTTAAACAACCCCGCAATACTGGTAAATAATCGTGCTTGCCTAGGATCTTTTGGTAGATTTTTTATATAATCAGGTACTAAACCAGGTATCCAATTGCTTCCTTCAAGAGACGTCGCTGTTAAGTCAGAACCCGGATCAGGATATTGATCGTGGTCAGCATTATAAAGTGCTAGAGCGTTTCTTATAGATCCAACCTCCGCCTTTCTTTGAGCATCCCTGTCATGTTTTTGGGTTCTCGATGTTGAAAAAACAACCACACTTATAAGAATACCTATCACGGTAATTACAACCAAAATCTCAATCAAAGCAAAACCGGAAGTAAACTTTTTTACCATAAGCTGAATCAGTTAACCCATCGCGGGCATAAACTTTCAAGTCTGTCTCGTTTGCAAAATCTCTGCCACTACTATTCAAAAATTCACAGGTTAAAATACGGATACCTGTGTGCCCATATCTGCAAAGTTAAATAGCCACTGCGCAGACGCAAGGGGAACATTTACACAACCATGACTGGCTACCCTGCCAAAATTATTGTGCCAATACGCACCATGTATCGCGTAACCTTGGTGAAAGTACATAGCGTTTGGCACATCTTTAATATGGTACTTGCCAGTTGGGTAAATGTGTTTGTATAGGGAAGGTCCCCGCATATCACTTAGTGGCCTCTTTATATAAATCTTAAAATTACCCCTTACTGTTGGCGTCAATTTCATACCTGTAGAAACTTTGGTTTCGTGGACAATTTTGCCGCCCTCCCAAGCAAATAATTTCTGCTTGCCAATGTCTACCGTAATTAATTTACCGTTTGTAATTATTTCCTGTGCAGAAGCTGGTTTAACCAAAAGCAATAAACTTGAAACAATAAACAACAATGACAAAAGTGAAATAGAAAAAAATCTCTTCATCAATTTAACGATAACACTTAAAGATTAGACGTGTCTAATAATTCAAGTAGCAATTGTAGTATTCGGTGGGCGGTATAGGACTCGAACCTATGACCTCGACATTATCAGTGTCGCGCTCTACCAACTGAGCTAACCGCCCAAAAAGTTCACAAATTATATCAATTCGGCTAGAAATTAAAAAGTCTTATGCTGCTTTTTGAAGTTGCGACTGCGCTTTTTGTATCCTTTTTTTCTCATGTCTTTTCCTCAGCTCACCTCGCGTCAACTCATGAGAAACTAAACTTGTTCCCAACATTGCAGCACCCGCGACCGGAAACACAAAAGAAAGAACTGCCCCACCTACGATTTGCCACTTATCAATGGTCTTAGACTCCTCCATTAAACGATCAACAACCGGTATTTTCTCACCGTCTTGCAACTCTTTTTTCTGAAATGGAAACTGTATTAACCTTTCACTCATTGCACACGTATTATACACCTATAGTTCAACTTGAGGTGCGGATGGGAATCGAACCCACGAATAACGGTTTTGCAGACCGTTGCCTTACCACTTGGCTACCGCACCAATTTATTTATTACCCTTTTTCCTCGTGGCAAAATGAGCCGCCGCTCCTCCACCTGCAGCAAGTAAACCAATTTCAACCGCAAGACCAATACCAAAAACTGCACCCAAAATAGATGCGACCGCACCACCCTTGACCAGTCTAGAATCGAGCAATGAACTATTTTCTTTTCGCTCAGACATAAATACTTGCCAATTCTACCAAAAACGCACGTGCTGCGTAAATTTGCTATCATATAGATGCAGCTTATGAAAGTCATAGCCCACGGTATAACCGACCCAAAAATCGCAAAATACGCCATTTCAAAAGGCGTTGATTTTGTAGAAATAGACGTCTCAAAACAAATTCTTGTCAACAAATTTACTGCGCAACACAACAGCTTCATGGGTATCCTTGGCCTAGGGCCAATTTTAGAAACCTTGCTTACTAAAGAAATCAGAACTCGAGCTTTCCTTGATCTTAAACCAATCAGTTACCGAGAAAGTTTTACGCTCAAACTTGCAGATCTTCTGGCCAAATTAAGCGTCAAAGAAGTAAGAGTTTGTGGTCATAATTGGACAATGCTCTCTCTGCTTGAAAAACGAATTTCTGCAAAACCTTATTACACAATAAGAGATGAAGAAGGTCTACAAAAATTTAGGCAAAATATGTCAAAACTCGCAAAACCTGTCGGCCTCTCTGTAAAACACGATCTGATCGACAAAAAATTTATGACGTTTGTGAGAGGCCTGCCTGCCGGCAGGCAGGTCTGGGCATGGACAGTAAACGATATAAATGAAACAAAAAGATTGCTCGACCTCAATGTAGACGGAATAATTACAGATAACTGGGAAAATACTCTCAAACTTCGCTAATACCTCTCGCAAATTAAATTCAAAAAGTGGCACCCAAAGGCCTTAAAGAGCCCTTACTATAGATGTAGTAAGTCATTGTGATTTTACGATTCACCAATCGCACTTCCGAACGTGAGGTTCGGAAACATTTTTGTAGCGCCTGGCTATTATAAATAATAACTAGCGACTAGATAGTTCTCCTTAGAAAGGAGGTGATCCATCCGCTCCTTCCAGAACGGATACCTTGTTACGACTTAGTCCCCATCGCCGGTTTAGCCTTAGGACCACAAAAGTGATACTTCGGGCTCCCCCGACTTTGTTGGCTTGACGGGCGGTGTGTACAAGACCTGAGAACGTATTCACCGCGGCCTGCTGATCCGCGATTACTAGCGATTTCAGCTTCATGAGGGCAAATTGCAGCCCTCAATCCGAACTGAGGATAGTTTTCAGAGATTAGCGCCTCATTACTGAGTGGCAAAACTCGTTGTTACTACCCATTGTAGGATGTGTGTAGCCCAGGGCATAAGGGCCGTGCTGACTTGACGTCATCCCCGCCTTCCTCCACGCTTTTAGCGAGCGGTTTCGTGTGAAATATGTAACACACGATGGGGGTTGCGCTTGTTGACCCACTTAAGGGTGCGCCTCACGGTACAAGCTGACGACAGCCATGCAGCACCTGTCCTAGCACTCTCGAAGAAACCATTGTTTCCAACGGCGTGCAGCTAGGATGTCAAACCCTGGTAAGGTTTTTCGCTTTGTTTCGAATTAAACCACATGCTCCACCGCTTGTGCAGGTCCCCGTCAATTCCTTTGAGTTTTAGCCTTGCGGCCGTACTCCCCAGGCGGGACACTTAACGCGTTAGCTTACGACACCCATGTTAAAACACAGGCATCTAGTGTCCATCGTTTACGGCTAGGACTACAGGGGTCTCTAATCCCTTTCGCTCCCCTAGCTTTCGTGCATCAGCGTCAGAAAATGGCCAGTTACCTGCCTACGCCATCGGTGTTCCTTGCAATATCAACGCATTTCACCGCTCCACTGCAAGTTCCGGTAACCTCTCCAGTACTCAAGTTTAGTAGTATCAAAACCCTGTCTCTTGTTAGGCAAGAGGATTTGAGTTTTGACTAACCAAACCGCCTACGCAACCCTTTACGCCCAGTAAATCCGGATAACGCTCGCACCCTACGTATCACCGCGGCTGCTGGCACGTAGTTGGCAGGTGCTTATTCTCCAAACCATTATGGTTGGCAAAAGGAGTTTACAACCCGAAGGCCTTCATCCCCCACGCGGCGTCGCTGGATCAGGGTTTCCCCCATTGTCCAAGATTCCCGGTTGCTGCCATCCGTAGATGTATGGACCGTGTCTCAGTTCCATTGTGGCTGGCCGACCTCTCAGCCCAGCTACCCGTCATCGTCTTGGTAGGCCATTACCCCACCAACAAACTGATAGGACGCGGGCCGCTCTATCGGCGATAAATCTTTCCCCTTACGGGCTTATGCGGGATTACCCCTCCTTTCGGAAAGCTATCCCCCACCAATAGGTACGTTCCCACGCGTTACTCACCCTTCCGCCACTCCCCGCAAAGCGGGGCGTTCGACTTGCATGCCTAAGGCACGCCGCCAGCGTTCATCCTGAGCCAGGATCAAACTCTCAATAAAAAAGTTCGATCTTACTCGAGAAATCTATTTAAAGATTTCGATTTATTTTTAAACTCTTAAGGATTTATTGTTTATGTTAAAAACATAAACGTTTTTTGGGTACCACTTCTCAGAATTTAATCTAAAAAGTAGTATGTTGAATTGTATTCAGTTGTAAATGTGCAAAAAAACATAATAGCCCACATCCAGAAACAAACTCAATTGAATTCTTTATCCAGAGGAGCGAAGAGTATTCTACAAATGTTGACACGCCTTGTCAACGGGCGCTACTCTTAAGCTAATGCCCTTCCAAAAAGTTCATGGTTCATGGTTCATGGTTCATGGTAATAGAAAAGCTGCCAACCAACTACCATCTACGAACTATCAACTACCAACCATCAACAAGCGCCAAAGGCGCTTCGGCTTCACCCTCACTGAACTGCTTGTCGTCATTACAATTCTTGGAATCCTGGCAAGTTTTACCTCAATTGCCCTAATCGGCCACCAAAAAAAAGCCCGCGACGCCCAAAGAAAAAGCGACCTGGCAACTTTTAAAAAAGCAATGGAGTCAGCGAAAAACGACTGCCGGAATAGTGCTTATTACCCAAGAGCCGCCCCACTTACGGGTGAAGCAACTAAATTCCTACAAACTGACATTTATCTGAACGCATTAAAATATATTCCCACATCAATTCAAGACCCAAAACACACCCCCGGCTCGACTTATGTTTACCGCCTAGCCATAACAAACTCGCTTGGGTTGCACTGTCCCAATCAGTCGACCAGTGTCGCCAACGCATCCCCTGGTACAAACGCTTGGGTAGCCAGAGCGCGACTCGAAAACGGAAATAAAGACCCCGACAGAGTTAAATCCTACAATGTGTGCTCAAGTAAGGTAAGCTTAATGCCCGCAGGTGCTTTTACTGATGGCCTCCCATCCGATACAGACGACTTTTTCTACGTCTGCAGCGAATAAATCATTTGACAAAGCCACACATAAGTTACAAAATTAAACTAATGTCCAAGTTGGTTCACAGTTCACAGCTCACAGTTCACAGTTTTAAAAAAACTATCCACCGTCTACCATCAACCATCAACTGGCTAGCTGCACGCCGTGGCCTTACCCTCATCGAACTGCTGGTCGTAATTTCAATCATCGGAATTCTGGCTTCACTGGCCACTTACGCCTACGCTGACAGCCAAGCCAAAAGC
>Ga0163144_10003311_pt1 | contig 36719 bp, 27 predicted proteins | sample OliLak19BULKMAT1_FD_123175 | JGI IMG/M metagenome (GOLD analysis project Ga0163144, IMG submission 123175) | Freshwater microbial mat bacterial communities from Lake Vanda, McMurdo Dry Valleys, Antarctica - Oligotrophic Lake LV.19.BULKMAT1 | ecosystem: Environmental > Aquatic > Freshwater >...
TGTCGTTAGAGCCATTCGCCAAACAGTTCCTTCAGTTCTTGTGGCTGGAGATACTCCTCGATCTTGAGCAGTGTGTCGTTGTTGTTGATCGCACGCCCTGGCCCAGTATAATCGACCCACGCCCCTGCACACCAGCCGAGTGCCCGCATCAGAATGAATGGCCTGCGTATGCGTTGGCGCTCACGCACATCAGCGGCATCGAGATCCGGTCGTGCAGCGCAATACGCTTCCAGAAAGTGCTGTTGTTCAGCTTGCGTAAACGTATAGCCACACTTCCAACGGGTGGTGGTTGGCAGCAGAAAATGAACCAGGTCATAGGTCGGATCATCAATCAGCGGACGCTCCCAATCCACAAGCGAAACACGCAGTGCATTCGCCTGGGTATCGACAATAAAGTTATGCGCCTGGACATCGGTATGCACGAGTGCGAATGGTTCAGGGAAGCGCGCTGTGTCTCGTTCGGCGGCGATCTGGGCTTGTTCAAGCAGATGTTCAAAGATTTCCCGAACTGCCAGTGGTGCTCGTTCGCAGGCCAGATAGGGGGCAAGCCAGCTTTGCGCTTCGGCAAGATCATCGATCAGCGGGCGGCGATGGATGAACGGGCTATTGGCTGGAGCTGCAATCGTGTGCAAGCGGGCCAGTGTCGCCGCCGCCGCCGCGATCTGCACTGAATTGCCATAATCAAGCGGCACACCCGGCAGATATTCCATGATCAGCAGCCCGTATGGTATCCGCTCCAGGCTTGGATCAACATGGTACAGGTGTGGCCCAACATGAGCGTCCTCAATCAGGCGTAGTGCCGCTGCCTCATAGGCGATCTGCTCGCCACCAGGCTTGCCGATCTGCGTGCCAACATTGACGCGCACAACGCGGCGGCCATATGGCGTTGTGAGCAGATAGTTGATATTGTACTCGCCATGGGCCAGAAACGAGAGCTCAACCTCCTGGGTATCCAAGCCAATTGATGCAGCGATCACTGGATCAGCAAGATATGCATGAAGCTGCGGTATCAGATTGGTTGCAAGCATTGGGGACTCACTTTGTCGCTAGCTGTCAGCCATTGGTCATCCGTTAGCTCTCAGCCATCAGCCATCAGCTCTTTCGGAGCAGATTGAAGCTCTTACTGGCACGACTACGGCTATTGTTTGTACAGACTTCCATCGTTAGAGTCCTGAAAGCTGAAAGCTGAAAGCTCATAATCATCGCCCATCAACCAATCCAAGTGCCGACTGGTGCAGGATTTCGGTTGCGCGCTGCGCTGCATACTCAGGTATTCCAACCTGCACAATCACCGATTACGCGCTATTGTTGGTAAGAATCACTAGGCGCTGGTTTCCAGCCAGCATCAAATGGGCATCGATAAACGCTGGCTTATTGGCGATTTCAATTGGCCGCCGTAACCCAGCCTGTTCCGCCAAGCCCAACAAGAGTGCAGCAGCAGCATCCTGATCGACAGCAGCGGCATCCATATGCGTACCGATCAGAAATGCCTGCCCAAGGCCAGTGCGCTGGTGGACGATAGCCGCGCTCTGATCCGCACAGAACTGACCATTCGATTGTCGCTAGTAGTTCTTACGGTGACCTTACGCAGAGCTAACAAGAGAACAATGGCTGGGTGAACAGAGATACTCGCACAGGAGTGCTTTCTTTCCGCTTAGCGGCACGCACGTGGTGTATGCTTCTTCATATGAGAGCTGCTCCTTCTGGCTTCTGCACGGCTCAGTTCCTACCTCGCAGATTGCCACAACCCAAAGGAGAACAATGACAGAACCGACCAAGCCTCCAGATGCAGCCCGGTTGCTGCATGAATTGCAACATAGTGAGGAACTGAAACAACGGCCAATTGCTGGTGCCGCGCTCGATCAGCACATGGCACTCCTGCGTGCCTGGCAATCTCAGCGACTGGCCCAAACCTATGCCGATCTGTTGGCCGAACTGCAATATGCACCAGCATGTCGCTTTTTCCTGAGCGATATCTATGGGCCACGCGATTTCAGCCAGCGCGATTATGATATTGCCCGGATCCATACATTCCTGGCGCGCTTCCTGCCAGCACAAACCGTGCAGTTGCTTGCCGATACTGTTGAACTGAATCGCCTGACAAATGTGCTGGATCATGATCTGTGCGAGATGCTATTTGCCCAACTCGGTGTGATTGATACCATCACAGCACAACAGTATACCGATGGCTACCGACGCTGCAATAACAACACAACACGAGTACAGCAGATTGAGCTTACCACCCATGTCCTTCAGGCAGTCGGCGCTGGAGCGCGATTGATGGTTGTTGGCGTAGCAATGAAGCTTGTTCGTGTTCCCGCACAACGTGCAGGTTGGACCGAACTGTACAACTTTCTGGAGCGCGGCTATGCGGCATTCAGGAAAGTACACAATATACAAGCATTCGTCGATACCATCGCAAAGCGCGAACAGCGCATTCTGGAACAGATCATGGCCAATGATCCAAACCCATTTCGAATTGAAGAAGATTAACAAAATAATCGGGAAATACCGGATGCCCTTCCATCCGCAGGCTGAAGCCTGCGGCAACGAGCAACGAACCCATAGCCGCGTGGCTTCAGCCCGCGGTGGAGGAGGGTGACAATACCCCATGGAATCTATGGTGTATTTGGCAACTCGTCCAGATCCTCTAACCCAACGGCCATGAGATACCCACGGGCGCGTTCCGTTCGTGGGTACTGGTTGACCAATCGCCAGAAGCGTGGGCCGTGATTGGCCTCGATCAGATGCGCCAGTTCGTGCATAACAACATATTCCTGGACGAAACGTGGCATTGTTGCGATACGCTGCGAGATGCGGATGGTTTTGAGAGCTGGTGTGCAACTACCATAGCGCTTCTCCTGGTTATTCGACCACGAAAGCGCCGTCCATTGCAGTTTATTGTTGAAATAGGTTTTGTTTAATCGTTTCGCCATATCGGCAAGATCAGTATCATCAACTGGCTTTTGCTGCTGTTTCTTCTCGATTCGCTGCTGTAGACGAGAAATAATATGTGTAAGTTCTTCATCGCTAATATGAGCTGGCGCTAATACTTCAAGCACACCATTGACCACACGAGCACTGACTGTCTTTGCTCGCCTATGGCTACGAATAATCGTGATCTGCATGAATCAATACCCTTTTGCGATTGCGTGTTCTACTATGGCTGATTATAGCACGATGGGCTATGCCGGAACAATAAACAGCAACAGCACAACAAAGAACATGATATTGCCAAGCAGCACCGCAACATGCCAGATCTCGTGGTTGCCAAAATAGGGTGGCCATGGATTTGGTACGCCACGCGCAAAGATAATGGCCCCTACTGTATAGAACAGCCCACCAATCGTCATCAACGCAATAGCACTCAGCCCGAGACGGGTGTAGATCGGGAAGAGAAAAAAGACCACCAGCCAACCCATCAACAGGTAACTGCCATTCGAGAGCAGCATCGAGAGCTTGGTAAAGAAGACGGCCTTGATCACAATAAAAAAGATCGCCAGGCTCCAGATCAGGCCAAATAACACCCAGCCCATCACCCCATCGAAGATCGTCAGACAGAATGGTGTGTATGTTCCGGCAATCAGCAGATAGATCGCACAATGATCCAGAATACCAAATACTCGTTTATAGATGCCAAACAGCAGGAAGAAATGTAAAAGGCAACTGGCAATAAATGAGAGCAGCATGCTGATCCCATAGATCGAAAAGCTGATCACATTCGTCCAGTTTTGGTGCTGTACTGCCAGCGTTACCAGGATTACCAGTGCCGAGATCGATAGAATCGCGCCAATCAGATGGCTGATCGCATTGACATACTCATTGCTATCGATAGACGAGATCATGGGATCCATGCGTGGTTTCTGCATTATCACCGCCACCTCTACCGATACCGATAAGCAATCGTCACTGCAACCAGAACTATTCCAAGGCCAATCAGGCACCACAGCAGCGCCCAGATCACTGCTGGTATACCAGTAATCTTTTGTAATTGTTGGGCGTCATTGAGTCCATCAGGCCGGGCCGGATGAAGCGAGAGGCGCACAAGAATCAATAGGCTACGCATAGCCATCAGCGGCATTTGGACGGCAAAAACGCCAAGCAGCAGCCGTGCAGCATGATCATCAAGTACACGCCCAGCACCAACCAGCGCAACTGCAAGCACAATCCCAGAGATCAGGCCAAACAGATTACGAACAAAGATGGCACTCATCACAAACAGGGTGATACCAATCCAGATCAGCACAAGTGGCGCGGGCGTCCGTGTGGTGGGCAATTGGATGAATAACCCGCTCACAAGCACTGCGCCAAGGTAGCCAGCCGTTGCCACAATACCAGTCTTGCTTCGCCGTATATAGGCAACACCCTCGGTATTGCGGTGAATAAGCATATATTGGAAGCCACCGCCCGTCAGCAGCGCAATGAATCCATGGCTCAATTCGTGGATAAAGGTATTGAGCAACTGGAATGGATAGAAAAGTAACTTTAGGCCTGGAACGGGCCAGAACAGCATTGAGAGTATGCCCAAGCCCACGGGCATCAGAATATCCCAACGACTCCATGTAGCCATGATGTCAGTAAGCATACTCACCCTTCTGGCACTTCAATCATCGGGTACGCTCTGCGCTATCGTGTAGTATAGCCGAAATTAATCGAACCCTATACGGCAGGAGATGCTATGACGTATAGGTTCAGAGAGAACCGCCACGGCAAACCCCACCGGGTAGGGCAGACACACGGGTCTGCCCACGATGATCGGCTTGGATATCGTTGCATAACGGTATACCGCACCCGATCTGCACTCATCTCTTTAAAAACCGGATAGTCCATGCTACAATAGCATCCTATGAAAGCACACGAGATCATTGCGCCCTGGAAGGGCGATAAACGCTTCACTGCGATTGCAAAGCGCGCTGCGGCGTTAAAAAAGGATGGCAGCGCTGTCGATGCGATTATTGCGGCGATTACGGCGGAATTTGGCCCGCCATTCACGCCGCAGCCACTGCGTGATGCGCCGCAACCATTCCAGGTGTATGGCGAGATTGGCAGCGATATTGATCAGGCCGCGCTTGATCAACTGACTCTGGCCTTACGCCTGCCAATTGCTGTTTCTGGTGCGCTGATGCCAGATGCCCACCCTGGCTATGCACTGCCAATTGGCGGCGTGTTTGCCGCCCATCGTGCGATTGCACCAGCCATGGTCGGAGTCGATATTGGCTGCCGTATGCATCTGACGATCTTCGATGAAGATCCCGATACACTGCTTCTGCGCCGAAAAGAATTGCTGGCCGATCTCCAGGCAGTGACCGTCTTTGGAATTGGTGGAGTACGCCCGCGTCAAGCCGATCATGAAGTGCTTGAGGATTCGCGTTGGGGATTAACATCGCAACTGCGTGGGCTTCAGTCTAAGGCAACAGCCCAGCTTGGCACCAGCGGCAGTGGCAATCATTTTGCAGAACTGGTGATTGGCGAACGGATTGCGGCATCCGATGAGGACTCGCAACCACTGGCACTCCCAACCCGCTTCTGTGGGTTGCTGACCCATAGTGGATCGCGGGGTGTGGGCTTTGCCATCGCCAATGCCTATATGCGCCTGGCCGCTCAGGAAACAGCCCGCCATTCCCAAACACCAAAGATGTATGAATGGCTTGATCTTGATCGCGAGGCTGGCCAGGAATACTGGCATGCCATGGAACTGGCTGGTGCGTTTGCACGAGCCAATCACGAGGTTATTCACGCAGCCTTTGCCCGCCGTACACGCCTAACAGAGTTAACCGTCGTGCAGAACCATCATAACTTCGCCTGGCGTTCCGGCGATCTGATCATCCATCGCAAGGGCGCGACGCCAGCGGGTATTGGCGAACTTAGCGTAATCCCCGGCAGTATGGGCAGCGATTCATTTATTGTTGTGGGCCAGGGTGTTGCAGCATCCCTAAATAGCGCATCACACGGTGCTGGGCGGCGTAGTAGCCGCACCCAAGCTCGCGCCAGCATCAGCCCGCGGGCCGTTTCGGATCTGCTGAAAGCACGCGATGTACTGGTGGCCGGGCTGAGTATCGATGAAGCGCCACAGGCCTACAAAGATATTGAGCGGGTTATGCAGCTCCAGGTTGATGCTGGCTTGGTGCAGCCATTGGCGCGCATGCGGCCAGTTGCGGTGATCATGGCAGGCGAAGCAGGCGATGATTAGGTGATATATGCGAAAAAGACAACGTACAAAACGGCCTGAGATCCAACCAGTGTCGCAGTTCTCGCAAACAGCGAGCCCTGAACGGACGGCGGGTGTCGAGCAATCGGCAAGCCTGCAGTATGGTGCCGGTTCGATCAATATTGCACAGCGGGCCATGCACGCGCCCCATGCGCTATCGCATAACGAAATAACCATGCTGCAACGCACGGTTGGTAATCGCTCTGTGACGCAACGCCTGCAACAATCTGCTATAGCTCCAATAGCGCCCACCAAGCGTCGTGTACCCGTTACCGCAGGCAATGCAATTTCCAAAGAAATGCAGCAACAGCCTGCCCATGCGCCATCCGCTCCAACTCTTGGCGAGAGCCAACGTGTTCAGCGTGGGTTCTTTGGCGATGTATGGGGCGGCATTAAGAAGGGCGCGAGTGCCGTTGGCAACGCAGTTGGAAGCGCTGCGAGTGCGGTTGGCAGCGGCATCAAGCAGGGGGTAAGCGCAATCGGCAGTGCTGCGAGTGCGGTTGGCAGCGGCATCAAACAAGGGGTGAATGCGGTTGGCAATGCTGTGAGTAGCGTTGGCAGCGCAATCGCTGATGGTGTCAAGCAATTTGGTAAGGGATTTGTGAATCTGGCGCAACGATTTGGCCAGGGCTTTGTCAACATGGCAACCCAGTTTGGCCAGGGCTTTGTCAACCTAGCGGCGAAGTTCGGCAAGGGCTTTGTTGATCTGGCGAGCAGATTTGGCCGAGAATTTGTTGATCTGGCAGGCAAATTGGGCCAGGGCTTCGTTCGGATGGTCAGCAAGTTTGGCAGCATCGCCCTGAACCTGGCCAAGAAATTTGGCAATATTGTTGTCGATCTCGTGAATCGCTTTGGGAAATTCTGCATCGATCTGATCGAAAAATATGGCAGCATCATTATTAACCTAATCAAGAAGTTTGGCAATACGCTGATCAATCTGATCAAGGATTTTGGCAAGATCATCATCGATCTTGTGCGTAAATATGGCAAAGCCTTTATCGATCTGGTACTCACGATCGGCAAGCGCTTTATTGATCTTGTTCTAAAATATGGCAAGATCGTGCTCAAATTTGTGGCATATCTTGGCATTCAGTTATGGGATAAAGTCTGGGGTATTTTCCACCGGGTTGTATACTGGTTCAAGAAGCTGCCAGGCCGCCTTGGGCGGCTCATGCACACACTCTGGTCTGGGGTGCTGAGCCTGAAGCCCTGGTCGTTGAGTTGGTGGGAATCGCTTGGCAAAGCGGGAACCTGGGTCAATTTCCTGGAATGGCTTGGCACAGCGGTTATTGATCTGTTGGAAGTTGCCGGAGTTGGCGAAATGTATGAAACGCTTATGGATTTTGCGAAGTTCAACACGCGCTCGCTCAGCGGCCCAGAGATCCGCAAGGCCACCAGTGTGTTTGGTGGCTCAATCGAATATAACCTCGTGCGGGTGGACGAACACGCGCTGATTGGCCCATCCTGGACGGATCGGGAGTATACAAGTTTCCATATTATCAATGGTTGGGGAACGATGGATGATCACACGCTGATCCATGAGCTAGCGCATGTCTGGCAGTATGATCATGCTGGCGCGATCTATATGCCACAGGCAATTCATGCCCAGAACACTCGCGAGGGGTATGATTATGGTGGCGCTGCGGAATTGCAGAAACGCAAGGATGTTGGCCAGGGGTTCTTAAGCTTCAACCGCGAACAACAGGCACAAATCATTGCCGATTTGTACTACCTCAAGAACGGCCTGCCACCATCGAGTCAGTCGCACGGAGCCACAGCCGCCGATCTGCCATTGTATGAGCATTTTGGATCAGCCGTTCACTGATAATCTTATAGAGGGAATCCGTAAGCATCAGGCTCTTGTTCATTTGTTCCGTTGTGCATGAACAAGCGAACAAGCAGCACACTGTTCAATGTTCATTTGTTCTTTCGATCAGTTGAACACTCAACCTGAAAAATCTGGCAATTCGTGTGCTGCAACAAGCCCATAGCGAACTGCAAGAAGTGCTGCCTGGGTTCGATCAGTGACATGCAGTTTACTAAAGAGATCGCTGACATAGCCCTTCACGGTTGTTTCGGTCAGTACGAGTGCTGCTGCAATCTCGCGATTATTGTGCCCACTGCCAAGCAGCCGCAGAACCTCGCGCTCGCGGGTAGTGAGTATGGATAGTGGATCGGGTGGTAGCGGAACCGTTGCCATGAGCCTGCGTGCCACATGTGGGTGCAGTTGGGGATCACCATTGGCAACACCCCGAATCGCCGCCAATAGTGAATCACCACTCACGTCCTTGAGCAAATAGCCGCTTGCACCAGCCCGTAGTGCCGCATGGATCTGCGTATCGCTGCCGAAGCTGGTGAGGATCAGGATTGCGATTTCTGGATGTGTTGATCGAATCGCAACCGTCGCCGCGACACCGTCCATGTCCGGCATCTGGATGTCCAGCAATAGAACATCCGGCAGCAGCGCCAATACCAATGCAACCGTCTCACGGCCAGTCTGCGCCTCGCCAACAAGCTGCATATCGCTCTCGCCAGCAATCGTCATGCGCAGGCCGCGCCGTACAAGTTCGTGGTCGTCTGCAATCAGAATCGTAATCATTTTGCTACCAGGAGTCAGAAGTCAGGAGTCAGGAGTCAGAATATTGCCCTCGTACAAAGTTTCAGAAATATGCAGCGGATTGTATGTCATGCTGAGCGAGGGGTGCCCTTTGGGCCAAGGGTCTCGTCTTGCCATCAGAATGCGAGATGCTTCGCTCAGCATGACATGCCATTGTTGAAGTTCCACCGTTGTGCCACTGGCCTGGCTCAAGCACCATTCTGAATTCCGACTCCTGTCTCCTGGATACTCGCTTGCACAATCGTTCCCTGCCCTGTTGATGATAACACTTCTAGCACAGCGCCACATGCATCTGCCCGCTCACGCATACCGCGTATTCCATAGTGCTCACCAGCAACACGTGCAATCTCGAAGCCGCGCCCATCATCGGCAATACTCAGCATCGTTGCTATTGGCGTACTTGTGAGTATGACGCGAGCACAACGGGTTCCACTGTGCTTCAGAATATTATTGAGCGCCTCACGAGCGATCTGGGCAAGCCCAACAGTATGTGCGCTCGGCAATAATGCCGTTTGCGGGGCATCAAGGGTAATATCGAGTTCGCCACGCCGCTGAAGTTCTGCACATTGGAGACGCAATTCGGCTGCCAAATCGATCATTTCACTTGTATCACCAGATTGGTTCGTTGGCGTACGTAGTTGGGTCAGTAACTCGCGCATCTCGGCCAACGCCTGGCGTGCCGCCTGTTCTTGTTCGATCAAGGCGTGCTGTGCAGCACTTGATTCACGCGGTACCATGCCACGGATCGCTCGTGTACTCAGATGCAGGCTGAACAGCGTCTGCGTCACTGAGTCGTGCAGATCGCGGGCCAGGCGTCGCCGCTCATCCGCCACAAGCAGATCACGCTGCTGCACGAATATCTGTTGCACCTGCCCGGCTACTCGTTGTGCTAAATCGCGGTTGAGGGCTTGCAGTTGCTCAAGGGTATCGGTATAGGCCAATGCTAATGCTGCCTGCCGAATGAGATCGGTCAGGGCTGCCTGCTCCGCTTGATCATAGGGCAGGCCAGAGCGGCGCGAACCAAGCCAGTAGTACCCAAGCATGGTTTCACCAGCCTGAAGTCGCATCGACCAACCGGCGGGCAGAGTAGTATTAGATGCTTCTATGGCATCTGTTAGCGTCAATTCGGCCCGTGTGGCACCCAGGCGTGCCGGAAGCTCGGATTCGAGCAGTGCCAATACCTGATCGCGCTGCACAACCTGGGCTAGTTGGCTATGGGCCTGGCTCAGTGCCATACGAAACACACTTCGTTCTGGGTAGAACGCCTGGTCGATCAGCGCTTGTGTACGGCCACGCACTGGTGCGAAGGCAGCAGCGGCGGAGAATAGCCCAATAACCACTGCCAGACCACGAGCCTGTGGAAGAATCACCGCTAACAGCAGCGTTAGTACCGCTGTTATGCTGAAGTAGAGGACGAGTACCACAACTGAGAGCAGCGTATAGGCCAGCGCCCGCCGCAGCAGTGCATCGATCCCAAACAAATCATGGCGCAGGATTGAATAACCAATACCAATCGGCAGGAACAGTTGCGTCACTAATATCAGTTCGTATGGGATCGAAATACCAATCAATACAAGGATTGGCCGTAGCAGTAATGGTAGTTCCGCAGCCAGAATAGTTGCCAGCAACAGGCGTGCCTGAGCCGTTTGGGCCCGAACCAGATGCAGAATTGCACGGCTCACCAGCAGCGCAAACCAGATGATCAGCATAGCAGTTGCGATCAGTGGAATTGGGTGCGGCAGCCAAAGCAGCAGACAGATCAGTAGCACACCAACGGCAATCGAGAGGCCAATCTGATTTTGCGAGAGCTGCTGCTGGGAAAGAAACAGGGCTGTAAAGTGTACTAATGCTGGGCCGAGCAATGCCAGGCACACAAGCCGCAGGATGATGCCACCAGGCAGTGAGAACAGCATAGGGCTGGAAAGTGAGGCCGGAAGTGCCAACAGATCGACAGGCGCGATAACAATACTTGCGAGCAGTGTGGCGATACAGCCAGCCAATGCCGTGAGTTGCCCTGGTCGTATCAGTGCTGGGAGCAGGCCTGTGCCAAGTACGAGCAGCGCAACCGCCACGCTCACATGTGTTGCCTCCAACCGATGACTGCCCATGAGCCAGATCAATAACAGGCTCTCAAACAGGCACACGAAAGCCAGTGGTGCAAGCGTGACATAGCGAGAGATGGAGTGTGGCGTACGATAGTTCATGTGCGATAGTGTTCAGGATTCAGCGGCGACGCGATATATCGCGTCCGTGCAGAGTTAGAATAACACACAAGACACTGTGCAGCGCATCTTCTAACGCCTAACGCCTAACGGGCCTATTGAGCAAATGAACCAATGCCAGATGTAGCACTGAGCACAATCTGGCTCGTTTTTGATCCACCAACCACACTGAGTGCAATTGTCTGGGTATTGATCACACCGCCTTTGGCTGGGCGGGTTGTTGTGAGTGTGAACAGATAGCCGCCTGTGATCGCCTTGGTTGTATAGGCTTCCTGCTGCGGCACGCCAGGGTATGTCTGTTTCAGCAATGCCAATGCACTATCGGCATCGGCAGGCAGGGCCTGCATTTTTGTAAACTGCAGATAGCAGAGTGAGGCATCATTCACACTCAGGGCGCTATCGGCAGAGCCGTTGCCACTACCATAGGCCAACGTCTGCACGCCGCTGTTTGTTGTCAGGCCATAGATAGCAGTACTGCCAGCATTAATAGTTGCATTGATGGTGCCTTTGGATTGGGTTGGAACGCTGAGGGTTCGTGCGGTGGTACTCGTCAGCCCACCACTCTTGGTATAGCTCAGGCTGAGTCCATAGATATCACTGGCGCATGTCGCCAGCGCCGCATTCGGGTTCGCAACTGGTATTGGGGTTGCGATTGGGGTTGCGCGTGGCTTGGGCGTCGGGATCTGCTGCGTTGGGCGCGGCTTGGGTGTCGGGCGTGGTGCAGCGTCAGCTGGTACACTCGGCGTGAGCAGCAGGATTGTGCTCAGAAGTGCTAGCGGCATAGCACACAGGATGGCGCGAATGGCGTTGTTGGTGTGGTTCATGAGCGTGCTCCTTTGATGTTGATTGTTGTGAATGGCACACTGGTTCGTTTATAGCATGATCACTATGATAGTGGGTAAGCATTAATGCATCGGGCTGTGATCAATGATTGATTGTGGATGGTTCTTGGTTCAGTTCCGCAGTTCTGTAGTTCTCGCCTCAATACTCATCCGTAGCCCGCCGCGTATACGTAGTGTGACGCTTGGCTGTGGTATCGCCACTTGTCCTGGTATTGCGCGGAGCCGCCAGCGTTGGGCAATCACTGCCAGTATCAGCACACCCTCCATCCAGGCGAAGCTCTCGCCAATGCACATGCGTGGCCCAGCACCAAATGGCATGTAGGCATGTTTTGTGTGCTGCTGCTGATCAGTCAGCCAGCGCGATGGATCAAAGGATTGTGGCTGTGCAAAGAAGCGCGGATCACGATGCATGAGGTAGGGGCTAACAAGCACCGTCGCACCGATTGGGATGGGCATCCCGCCGATCTCAGTCGCCTCAATGGCTGTACGACCGATCGCCCAGGCTGGCGGAAATAAGCGCATGGCTTCGGACAACACAGCGCGTGTGTAGGGCAGGCGTGGCATATCATCGGCAGTTGGCATATGGCCGAGTGCATCAATTTCTGCATGCATCTGTGCCTCGGCTCCTGGGTTGTTTGCCAGCAGCCACCATGTCCAACTCAGGGCATTTGCTGTCGTTTCATGTCCAGCCAGAAACAGGGTCAGCGCTTCATCGCGCACCTGTTCGATGCTCATCGCCTGGCCCTGTTCATCGGCAGAAAAAAGCAGCATGGAGAGAATATCGCCATGATCGCCACTGGCGAGTCGTTCGGTGATCAACCGTGCAATGACGGTATCCAATCGCTGTTCGGCCTGACGCAGGCGAATAGCAGCAGGAATAGGTAAGCGCAGGATGAGATCACTGAATGGCATTGTCAGCAGGTTAAACAGAGCCATGAGATCGCCAAGTGCTGCACCAACAATCGCGGCATCAGCAGTCACGTCGGCATCGAACATGGTTTTGCCAGCAATTGCCAGCGTCAGGTTGGCCATCTCCCTGGTGATCTCACACGTTGCGCCATGCTGCCAGCCAGCACTATGGCGAGCCGTATACTCGGCCATGGTCGTTCCATAGCCAGCCACACGGGCACGATGGAATGCAGGCTGGAGCATGCGGCGCTGGCGCAGATGCAGTGCCCCCTCGCTGGTAAGCAACCCATCGCCCAACACACGGCGGGCGCGCTGTAGTGCCCGGCCCTTGACGAAGCAACGATGCTGTGTCACCAACAGTTCACGGGCCAGCTGTGGATGGTTGATCAGAAATAGATCGCCATCGGCAACCCGTATATGCGCGATCTGATCATTGATGGTGGCCATATCGGTGAGGAGCGCCAGTGGATGATGCCATAATCCAAACAACAATCGAGCAGGCGAGATATGGCCTGGTTTCGATACAGATAATGATTGGGTCGTCATTGGTGTCTCCGTCTAGATCAGCAGTCGATCTCACGAAGACGAGCATAGCAGCGCATTTACAAAGCGCCTACCTGCGGGAGTGGGAAATTAGGCACCATCTGTAGCAGGGGCGCGCTATTCGCGTCGGTACACGGCCATGCTACCTATCAGAATAGCTTGGGCGGCGCTCTGGTGATTGGCGAGGACAACAATACCCCACCCATTATTGATCTCTGCCAACAATAGATGGGGTATCGTCTATGCTAATGAAGTTAGAGCGTCACACGAACTACATAGATGATGTTCTCGCTCTGATTAGCGATAAAGAACTCATTTGTGGCCGGGTTGTATGCCATACCCTCAGCTCGTGCGCTGCCAGCACCAGGAGCAGCAAAGGTTCCATGAACAACCAATGTCGTCGGGTTGAAGACCGTAACAATGCCCGTTGCCGAGTTGCCACTGCACAGAAAGCTGCCGATAAAGCTCAACGAACGGCAGTTACCACCCGGTGGGATGAACGAACTGACGACCGCGCTAGTGCTCGCTTTGATCACATAGATGCGTGTGATGGTTGAGTAGTAGAAAAATGTGCCATCATAGGCCAGCCCCTCGCCACGTCCCGGCGGGACAGGAATTGTTCCGGTCTGTGCGCCAGTGATCGGGTTGATCGTATTGATCGAGCCTGAGCCAGTGGTAACGTTTGCAACCCGAATGTTCGCGCCATCCCATTCCAGCGAACCAATGGTGTCGTTATTGACTGGATCGACTGCGCCCATCACAATACCGGTTGTCGGGTTGAGATAGTAAATCTTCTCAGATCCCGGCTGTTGGGTCACGAACAGCAACGCTGGCCGTGGTAACGCACCAATCCGCATCAGCCGCGCAAACCCAAGGCCAGTGCTGGAGCCAGCGTTCACTTGTGGAAATGGGAATTTCCGCAGTACCGTCAGGCTGAGTTGTGGTGGCGGCGTGTTTGCCAGGCTGCGGAAGGCATTGATCCGGCCCTTGCCCAGCTTGCCAACAAAGCCTGGATTCTGAGCGTCGATGTTATCGCAGTTGTTTTCGATAATCGCCCGCACCTGTGCATTTGTGAGGGTGTTATTGCGCGACCAGATCAGTGCAGCGAGCCCAGTAACGTGTGGCGATGCCATCGATGTGCCATCAAGGAAGGTATAGGTATCGTCCGGGAAGCTTGAATAGATGTTGACTCCAGGTGCTGAGACATCCACCTTCGTGCCGAAGTTGCTGAACGATGCCCGCACATCCGATTGGTTGGTCGCTGCCACCGCAATCGTCTCGGGGTAAACAGCCGGATACTGTGGTGTCACATCGATATTCGTGTTGGCATTGCCAGCGGCAAACACGACCACAACATTCTTGCTGACGGCATTGATGATCGCATTATGAACACCAGCATGGTCGCCACTCATCCGCCAGCTACAGTTAATCACATAGCGGCGCTCGGGATGGGCTACCGCCTGTGCGGCAACATAGTTAATCGCATCTGCGCGATTCTGGTTCATACCAGAGGTCAGGTTTACCCGCAATGGCATAATACGGGAAAGTGGCGCAACCCCAATGACACCAGTTGTATTATCGACTCCAGCAGCGGTTCCGGCGACATGGGTGCCATGGCCATCGACATCATCGGGAACAAGATCGCTGGCATCGGCAAAATCCCAGTCCTCAGCGCCCCTTGGCAGAAGATTCGCCGCAAGGTCAGGGTGATTCAGATCGGCACCAGTGTCGATCACAGCAACGATGACATTCGGCGCTCCCCTTGCAATATCCCAGGCCTCGGGGGCATCAATATCCGCATCGGCAACGCCAGCAACACCATTGACGACCTGTGCAGTATTGTGCAGGCCCCACAACCGGCCAAAATTGGGGTCATCCGGCATATACACAAGTGCATCGTTGAAGCCAGCCTCGCTTGGCTCTGCAAACGCAACCTCATCGAGTGCCGAGAATTCGCGCAGTGTCTCGAACAGCCCTTTGCCCTCTGGCACTGCCAGGGTATAGTAGCCTGGGGTACGCTGGGTGACAACGATCACACTGCCATGTTTCTTGATGATCTGCTGCGCCCGCTCTGCACTCACCTGCTGTGCAAACTGGACGGTAAACTCATCCGGCAGGAAGTAGCGTGTCAGTCCTTCATTATCGATCATAACCGGCAGCGTATTGGCGATCTGTGGCTGTGCATTGAGTGCAAGGCTGGCCGCCTCGATATCCTGCCCTGGTGCGACATGGAACACGGCAAATCCACGAGCAGGATTCACCGCCTGGCTGATCGATAGTGCTGCCGCACCTATCACATCACTTGCCGCAGTTTCAGCCGATTCCGGTTGGAATGTGGCCACAACTTCATCGGCTTTTGGTGTAAACTGGATCGATTTCTTGTTGAACTTATTGGTATACGTGTAGTCCGACTCGGTCTTGACGGTGAATTTCTGGCTGGTTGCCATTGTTATAGTTCCTTTCTAAAGGCTTCAAGCAACGAATGTCCCTGCAATAGCAGCTTATAATTCGTTTACACATAATGCGCTATTTTCAGTATACCTAACTCCTTTTACACCTTGAGTAATCACTATTTATCAAAATATAGCATTCCTATTTGAATTGTAAAGGCGCGTAGCGCAAAGCGGGGTTTGGGGCGCAGCCCCGAAAGAAATCCCCCAACTCCCTTTTTACAAATCCGATAGGATTGCTATATAGTAATTAGTACGATGTGCGTGATATATCGCATCGTTGTTGAATACATGTAGTGAAGCATGTTCTGACTATTTAACGGCGCTCAGTTCATTTTTGGGACTAAAAATCTGGTTAATTTCCCTATTGCCATATAACAGACTACAGGCGCTGGTAACATTAATCAGGCGTCAGAAGAGCGAGGGTAGCCGTATCCACTAGCCGCGTAGCTTCAGCCCGCAGCGGCTATATTCAAACTCGCATGCCTCTGCATTCGTATCCGATAATTCGGGTATCATACGGGTATGCCAATCCTGAATTCAAGGGAAGGTACATCGTATGACGCTCGCCATACCAGTAACGGATGTTCCGGCGCATGCACGCGAAACCCAGAACGTCCTCAGTGAGCTGAGTGTCGCTCCTGAACGAGGCTTGAGCGCAGATGAGGCAGCTACCCGCCTGCAACGCTATGGCCGTAACGAATTGCCCGCCCCAACGCCAACTCCAGCGTGGCTGCGCTTTTTGGCCCAGTTTCGTGATCCGCTGACTGGCCTGTTGCTTGTTGCAACATTGATCTCATTTATTGCCTGGGTGATCGAACGCGATGAGCCAGTGCCGTTTGAAGCAATCACGATTCTCGCAATTGTGATGCTGAATGGCGTGCTTGGCTTTATCCAGGAGAACCGGGCCGAGCAGGCGGTGGCCGCACTCAAAGCCATGGCCGCCTCCAATGCGCGGGTGCTGCGTGATGGGCAGCAGATCCAGGTGTTGGGTGCCGAAGTGGTGCCTGGCGATATTCTGCTGATCGAGGAGGGCGATAGCCTGCCCGCCGATGCGCGTGTGATTGAATCGATTGCGATGCGCGTGGCCGAAGCAACGCTGACCGGCGAGAGCACGGCAGTAGCCAAGGATAGCGCGCCCGTTGATGCCGAGGCTGGTCTTGGAGATCGGGTCAATATGGTCTTTAGTGGCACAGCGGTTGCTTCTGGCCGTGGCCGAGCGGTTGTGGTTGCTACTGGATCCACCACCGAGATCGGCAAGATCGCTGGTTCACTCCAGGAAGCCGAGAATGAGGTCACACCACTGCAGAAGGAATTGGCTCGGGTTGGCCGGATTCTTGGTGTGGTTGTGATCGTTATTGCGCTGCTGATGAGCGGCACGATTCTGATCCTCAGTGAGGTGCGTACCATTGGCGAACTTGTTGATGTGCTGTTGCTTGGCGTTTCGCTGGCTGTAGCGGCGGTTCCCGAAGGATTAACGGCGATCACAACGATTGTACTCTCGCTTGGAATGCAACGAATGGCCCGCCGCAATGTGATTGTCCGCCGCCTCTCGGCTGTCGAAACCCTTGGCTCAACCACAATGATCTGTTCGGATAAAACAGGTACGCTGACCAAGAATGAGATGACGGTTCGTAGCATCATTACAGCGGGCGGGCGCGTTGATCTAACGGGTATCGGCTACGATCCAAATGGCGAGGCCCAGGTCAATGGCCAGCCATTGCGCGATGGTGACCTGCTCACCGAGGTGCGCAAGACGCTGCGGGCTGCCGATCTAGCCAATAATGCCACATTACGTAAAGCCGATGATCACTGGGTGATTCAGGGCGATCCAACTGAGGGTGCGTTGCTGGTGGCAGCCCGTAAAATCGGCCTGACCGATGCCGAGCTTGGGGATCGCTTTCCACGGGTTGGCGAGGTGCCATTTACATCCGAACGCAAACTGATGAGCACCGCGCATGTGGATCAGGCCAAACACGAACGGGTGATGGTCTTTGCCAAGGGTGCGCCCGATGTGCTGCTGGCCCGTTGCCAGTTCGAACAGGTTGGCAATGATGTTCGCCCGCTCACCCCCGAACGACGCAAACAGATAGTGGCGAGTGTCGAGGCTCTTGCCAATCAGGCGCTACGCACCCTGGGTATGGCCTTTCGCTCACTCCAGCGCGATGCTGTTAGTGGCGTGTTAAGCGATGCGGTTGAGCAGGATTTTGTGTTCCTTGGGCTGTTGGGAATGATCGATCCGCCGCGGCCAGAAGCTCGTGCAGCCGTCGCCGAGGCAAAGATTGCTGGCATCAAGCCGATCATGATCACCGGCGATCATCCAACCACTGCATCGGCGATTGCTGGCGAACTTGGCATCGTGCAGCCAGGAGGCCGTGCTGTTACTGGTGCGGAGCTGCAGAAGATGGATGAGAAGGCCCTACGCGAAACAGTACGTGAGGCGTCTGTCTTCGCCCGCGTAGCTCCCGAGCACAAGCTGCGGATTGTACGGGCGCTCAAGGCCAATGGCGCGATTGTCGCGATGACGGGCGATGGCGTGAATGATGCTCCGGCGCTCAAGGCTGCGGATATCGGTGTGGCCATGGGCATCACCGGCACCGATGTGAGCAAGGGTGCCGCCGATATGATCCTCACCGACGATAACTTCGCCTCGATTGTTGCTGCGGTCGAGGAAGGGCGCTCGATCTTTGCCAACATCCAGAAGTTTCTGCGCTACCTACTCTCATCGAATCTGGGCGAAGTCTTTACAATGTTCTTTGGCGTGGTGTTTGCCAAACTGATCGGATTGGTGCCAGAAGCCAACTCGGCGGTGGTTGTTCCACTGCTGGCCACCCAGATCCTGTGGATCAATCTGCTAACAGATGCTGGCCCGGCATTGGCGCTTGGCCTCGATCCAGCCGATCACGATGTGATGACGCGCCCGCCACGCGATCCAAGCAGTTCTGTGATCAGCAGGCGCATGTGGGCCGATATTGTCATCGTTGGTGTAATCATGGCGGTCGGTACGCTTGGGGTGATGGATTGGGTGTTGCCTGGTGGTCTATTTACCGGCCCTGGTGGCGCAATGAACTACGCGCAGACAATGGCATTCACAACGTTGGTGTTCTTCCAACTGTTTAATGTATTCAATGCCCGCTTCGAAACACGTAGCGCCTTCACCAAGCTCACCACCAACCCCTGGCTGTGGTTGGCGGTTGCCATATCGGCTGCACTCCAGGCCGTAGTGATCTATGTCCCATTCCTGAATGAAGCCTTTGGCACCGTTGCGCTTGGCCTCACAGATTGGCTGGTTTGCCTTGGCGTCGGCAGCAGTGTGCTATGGCTGATGGAGATCCGCAAGCTGCTTTCACCGAAACCCACAGCGTAGATGGCCGTAGAGACACTGCGCCGGAGCGTCTATCAGGATGCCGTAATACCATTAGCAGGCGCATTTGATGTGCGTCATAACGATGTTATCCTGCGGGCACGGTAAACAAACCCGCAGCTCAATTTCGTGAATGCCCGGCTGGCCCAATACCAGATCGAACACCCGCTCGATCAACGTCTCGTCGGAAAGCGCCTGTTCAGCTGGAATATCAACGCGCAGGTTGTAACAGCCGCTGGTGATCGAAATCGTTTTGTCCCATGTAATCTCTTCGTGATCGAGTATTGGCATGGCACCCTCATCGTTTACTCAGCCCGTTACCGATTGCCGATTGTTTTGGAGCGTGTTTGATAGATACATGTAACACCAAAACAGGGCCAATGAACAGTAGCTAACTAGGACAAGAACTAACACAAAAAGTGCTACAATTTGATCATTAACTATAATTACGAACGGCTCAATCTGCGTCATCTGCGTCATCTGCGGACAAATTCGTGTTGATCAATCTATGCGATCTGTCGATCAATTGTTTGAGGCACCTATGAATACACCACTCCACCAGATCCGTTGTACTGGCACCCCCCGCGAGTGTGGGCAGGCGCATGGCGAAACACTACGCATGCTCATTCAGGCAACGCTGGAACGCTGGCGAGCAACACGTATTCGCCTAAATTGGCCCGATCCGCAGGCGTATATTCACACATTTCTTCAGCAGACCAGCTATGTGGATGCGATGGCGCGTTGGACTCCCGAGTTGCTTGATGAACTGCATGGGATTGCTGCGGGCGCTGCGGTGCCATTCGCCGATCTGCTTGCCTATAACTTGCTTGATGAAGAATGGTGGTTTTCGGGCAGCCATAGCGGCAATGCGCCTGGTTGTACCGTGATTGGTGTTTTCCCATCCGAACGCAGCGCACCAATATTAGCGCAGACAATGGATATTGGCACGATCTATGATGGTGCCCAAACCGTACTGCACCTGATTTCTGATGATCGACCAGAGGCGCTGATCTTCACCTATGCCGGAATGATCGGTCTGAACGGCTGTAACGCACATGGAATTGGCGTGGTGGTCAATAATCTTGCGGTGTTGCCACACGCCGTTCATGGCCTACCGGTTGCTGCGGTGATGCGTGGTATCCTGGCTCAACACACATTGGCCGATGCATCTCGCTTTGTTGGCAGTGTGCCACACGCAAGCGGCCAGCACTATGCGGTTGGCAGCCCAGCGGGCTTACTCAGCTTCGAATGTTCGGCGGATGGAGTGGTTCAGGACACGGACTTCAGCGACTATCTGTTGCACACCAATCACCCGCTAGCCAATATCGAACGGCCATTATCATGGCAGCCTCACGATACGCCGAACTCGTGTGCGCGCTATGATTTCATTGCCGCACACGCCAGCACAATTGCCACACAATCTGATGTTGAAGCCATCCTCAGCGACCAGACGATCCCGATCAGTATGGCTCCCAAACCAGGCCGCATCTTTACCTTTGGTGCAACCAGCATGCTGCTCAGCGTCCCGCCACGTATGCGCGTGACACCAGGCCCACCACACAATACGCCATTTGTTGAACTGCGTTTCGGCGGATGATAGCCTTGGACGGTTCACAAACCGTCCCTACATTCATCGTATATACTGATGCCTTTTCCATTCATCAGAGAGGAGAGGCGCAGTACACGCGAGGGAACGGTTCCTGCAAAAAAGAAGCTGCATTGCACAATTGAACTATATTCAGACTTGCCTCTATCATAATTTTCTGGTATTCATGGTGCTAGCAAACCCTGCCAAGGAGCGCACATGACCCCCGAACAGCAACAGCAATGGATGGCGCAGTGGCGCGTGGCTGCCGTTGAACTCGAACGCATCAAACGTGAGGAACTGGCCCGCATGACCGATGCCGAGGCGCTGCGTGCAGCTAACGATCTGCTGATGTTGGCAAAAGATGCCTATAAAGATCCCCGCTTCCGCAGGTATTCTGGCCTCGTGGAACAGCAACGCCTGTTTATGAAGGCACGCAAGCCATGAATGACATCTTTCGCGCCGCTGCAGATCTGCAATCATTCTGCGATCAGCGCGGCTGGGCGTTCTGTTTTATTGGTGGGCTGGCCGTCCAACGATGGGGACAACCGCGCCTGACCCGTGATGCTGATCTCACCCTGCTCACCGGTTTCGGTGGCGAAGAAGCCTTCATCGATCCACTGCTGGCCCACTACCCAGCCCGCCTCGCCGATGCCCGCGATTTTGCGCTGATGAGCCGGGTTCTGCAAAAAACTAGCGATCAGGATCTCAGCACGCTGGCAAGGCCCTGTTGCAGGCTCGCCGCAGTTGCCAGGTTGCTAAGCGGAACCCCGAGTGCAACAAGTGCCTGGGCGATCTCCGGGCGAATGCCAACAAGCCTACAGCGTGCCCCAAGCAGCCCCGCCGCTTCGGTTGCTCGTACCAATGAGATCGCCCCCATGCTGTCGAGCACTGGTACACCAGTAATGTCGATCAATGCCAGATACGCTCGCATTGTCGATGCTCTAGGCGCTCCAGCGGAGCGTCTCTACACCACCAGGGCATCAATACGCGACTGCACAGCCATCCTTGCGTGGATCGGAGCCTGCCTGCCGAACGCCCTGCGCATCCACCACAATGATCTGGCCGCCACCAAACCCGCCATTGCGTGGCTTGGGAACAACCAGGTGCCCATAGCGCACCAACGCCGCTTCAACATCCGCTCCGTGTTCGATAGCCACATCTGCTTGGTGGAGGTATGGTTCTAACAGTTCAAACCGCGGTGCATCAAGCGCTTCCTGCGGGTTCATCCCAAAATCTAGCATATTGACCAGCATCTGAACATGGCCCTGTGGTTGCATAAAGCCACCCATCACGCCAAAACTGGCCCACAGCTTGCCATCGCGCAATGCCATACATGGAATAATGGTGTGATATGGCCGCTTGCCTGGTGCCAAGCAGTTGCGATGCTGTGGATCAAGAACGAAACAGGCACCCCGATTCTGTAGCGCAATGCCAGTATCGCCAGCAACGACACCAGAACCAAAGCCCATGTACAGACTATTGATGAATGAAACCGCATTGCCAGTCTCGTCCACAACACTCAGATACACCGTATCGTGGCCACCCGGAACCTCGCCAGCCGGAATCGTCGCAGCGGCACGGTTCGGATCAAGCAATCTGCGGCGGCCAGACGTATAGGCCTCCGAAAGCAAGTAGTCAGTTGGAACCTGTGCATGCAGCGGATCAGCAATATAGGTTGCAGCATCGGCAAAAGCCAGGCGCATGGCCTCGATTGTGAGATGCAATGCTTCAGGCGAACCAGGCGTGAGATGTGCCAGATCGAACCCTTCTAACAGATTCAGTGCCAATAGTGCCGTGAGACCATGGCCATTCGGTGGGCATTCGTAGATCGTATGGCTGCGATAGTTTGTATGAATTGGTTCTTCCCAGGTTGAGGTATGCGCCGCCAGATCCTGCATGGTGAGGAAGCCGCCATAGCGCTCAGATGTTGCCACAATCGCCTCCGCAATCGGCCCGCGATAGAAGGCATCCCTGCCACCCTCCGCAATCTGGCGCAATGAATCAGCCAGCCCAGGGCTTTTGAAGATTTCACCGGCGCGTGGCGCACGCTGGCCGCCAATCAGATAGGTGCGGGCTGCATCGGGATGGCCCTGCAATTTTGTGGTGCTTGCAGCCCAGCCACGGGCGATGATCTCACTAACAGGAAACCCTCGTTCGGCATACTCAATTGCGGGAGCCAACACCTGCGCCAGTGTCATGGTTCCATGCTGCGCCAATAGCGTCGCCCAGGCATCGATTGTGCCAGGAACTGTGACGGGCAACATGCCCAGGCTTGGCACAGCCGTTAATCCGCGTTCCGCAAAGATTGCAGGCGTAAGCGCCATTGGCGCACCCCCGCTACCATTCAGCGCCCGTACGCGGCCCGTTGCCGCATCATAGATCAGTGCAAAAGCATCGCCGCCGATCCCTGTACTCATTGGCTCAACCACATTCAGCACAGCCGCCGTCGCAATCGCCGCATCGGCAGCATTACCACCAGCCATCAAGATCCGCAGCCCTGCCTGTGCAGCCAGGGGCTGGCTTGCGGCAACGATACCTCGTGTTGACATGACGACCGATCGACGTGATGGATAGCGTTCGCCAGTAACAACCGGCGTTTGTGGAAACGACATTATGACATCCTTTCGCACTTGTTCTATCATGCATGATACCATCATGCTATAATCGCCGGAAGCATTCTATTCCAAAATAGGTATTGAAGTGATTAACATCCCGCACCCCTGGTTCTCGGTTCTTGGTTCTGTGCTTCGCGCTCAGTATTCTGACTCCTGACTCCTGAATACTTGGTTCTTGGTTGTTTCACCACCCAGGTTGGTGCGCATATATGGAGGATTTTGATGGGGTTTCGTGGCTATCGCACAACGGCAAAACCAGAACAGATCAATCGCCCACCTGCTGTCGGGCTTGTATCGGTTGCTGGGGTATTGTCCAGTTTCACCCTTTTTGGTCTGGCAGTCGCTCTTCTGTATATCCGTACATCGCAGGGATTATCGTTGACAGATCAGGCAGCAGATATCGGGGTTGCCGTGGCAGTTGCACTGCTGCTAGTATGGGTCTACTGGGGAACCTGGGATTTGTTCCCATCATCCTGGTGGACACACATGATCCTTGGGCCGATCCTGATCATTGGGCTGCTGGCGCTGATCGGGTTTGCACCACAGGCAGCCAAGATCGTTGCCCACGATATGCTCAGCAGCGAGATCGCCCAGGCCGAACTTGTAATTCGTTTTGGGGCGATCATACTGGCGGTGATTGAAGGGGCGACAATTCTGGCGCTGCTTGGCGCTCGCAAAGCGTTTTCGATTGGCGTGAAAAAACCATTATGGGAATGAACCAAATACTGATCACAACAAAGGACGAAAGAGCGTACTCTTTCATCCTTCGTGATCCATACAATCGATCAGGCGCTCTTGCTTGCGCCTGCAATCTTATTGAGCTTCTGCACCAGGCGCGACTTGCGGCGTGCGGCGTTATTCTTATGAATAATTCCCTTCACAGCGGCCTTGTCGAGCGTGCTGCAAGCAGTTCGAACGGCTTCGACCCGTGTTTCGCTCGTGGCCTTGCCGTTGACAATCAGTTGCTCGGCTTTGCGAATGAGCGTCTTGACACGTGAACGGTACATGGTGTTGCGGCCGTGCCGCTTCGCATTGGCGCGAATGCGCTTCTGGGCAGACTTGGTGTTCGCCAAAGCAGTGCTTCTCCCCTATAATGGCTCAACGATACGGCGCGGCGGGCTTGCTTCTGCCTGACGGCGCCTAGCGATACGTATGTGCATCGCACACTGAATGAGAATTATAGCAGAAACCGTTTTACAACGCAAATGACACCCCCCTCGCCCGTTGCCACCGCACGTCTGCGGATCGGCACCCTGACCAATACGCTGATGGTGGCTGGCGGCTATCTATTAAGCCGCGTTCTTGGCCTGGCCCGCGATGTGATCATCTCGAACCAGTTCGGGACATCAGCGCAGCTTGATGCCTTCCGTGCAACCTTTGGCGTGATCGACATGATCTATATCGTGATTGCTGGGGGTGCACTCGGCAGTGCGTTTATTCCCGTTTTTGCAGGAATGCTGGCGGATCGGCGCGATGACGCATGGCGGCTGGCCAGCGCCATTCTGAACCTGGCATTGATCGGCCTGATCAGCGCCAGTGTGCTTGTTGGAATCTTCGCCGAGCCAATTGTTGCCTCCACCGTTGGCCGTGGCTTCAGCGCAGAAACCCGTGCGCTCACCGTTGATCTCCTGCGCTTAACGCTGATCCAGCCGCTGCTGCTTGGCATCGGTGGGCTAGCCAAGGCCACACTCGAATCATTTGATCGCTTTGGCATCCCGGCCCTTGGTGCGAACCTCTATAACCTTGGCATTATTGGCGGTGCGCTACTGGCCCCCTGGCTTGGCGTGTATGGATTGGTGCTTGGAGTTGCGTTCGGTGCTGTGTTGTTTCTGGCTATTCAGATCCCCAGCCTTGTGCGGATCGGCGCTCGCTATACACGCCGCGCCTGGATCGACACAGCGGGTGTGCGGCAGATTGGCCGCTTGATCGGGCCACGCCTGTTTGGGCAGGCGGTTTGGCAGATCAATTTGATTGCCGTGGCGAGTTTCGCATCACTGGCTGGCCCTGGTGCCGTGGCAGCCAATGGCTATGCACTGCAACTCATGCTGCTACCCCATGGGCTACTGGCGCTCAGTGTTGGCACGGTGATCTTCCCACAGCTTGCACGGCTCAACGCCGATGGCGATCATGCGGGCTTTCGTGAGCAGGCCATGCGTGCGTTACGCGCAGTGCTATTTGTTGCGATTCCCGCATCGGCTATTCTGGGCGTACTGGCAACCCCTGTGGTGCGTCTCCTGTTTGAGCGAGGAGCGTTCACTGCCGAATCGACTGCGTTAACGACCCAGGTGCTCGATTTCTATTTATTTGGGCTGGTTGCCTTCACCGCTTCCGAAATTCTGGTGCGCACCTTCTATGCCATGCAGGATACCCGTACGCCCGTGATTATTGGATGTGTTGCCGTGCTGGTGAATATTGGCCTTGGCTACACATTCCTACACAATGGCGCAGGTTTAGGCGGGCTAGCATTTGCCTTTAGTATCGCCAATACCATTGAAGCCATGCTGTTAACGATCATGCTTAGGAATAGGATTGGCGGGTTTGGGCGAAACTTTTGGCGGGCACTTGCGTTCATGCTGATATCCGGTGTCTGTTGTTTAAGCAGTTTGTTCATTGTACGAACATGGTCGGGGGCGCGGATACCATTCATCAGCCCGAATGCAATCTACCACTGGCCACAGGATTTCCCAGCATTGGCGCTGTGGACAGTATCCGTTGGCGGGTTTGGTGCAGCGATCTATGCTGGCCTGACGGTCATCTTTCGCGTTCCAGAATTGCGTGGCTTTATTGATCGAATCCGGCGGCCTACGTAGAGACGCATACAATACCATTAGGGGGAACATCAATGCAGACACTCCAACGCTTTCGGCTCCTAACGCTGGTATTAGCCCTGATCATCGGATCGGTATGGGGTGTTGCGGCACCACCAGCCCTGGCAATTGGCGGTGCGGCTGTCGTCAATAATCTTGGTGATTCTGCAAACGATAACAATGCGAGCACCTGCACGCTCCGTGAAGCCCTCCAGGTTATTTCTGAAGCAAAGACGGTTGCAAACCCACCCAATCGCGGTTGTGCTGGCATCCAACAAGGCATCAACACAATCACATTCAGCATCAATGGCACAATTACGGTGGCAAGCTCGCTGCCAGATATCAGTAGCAATATCAGTATCACTGGGCCAATCATCATCAATGGCTCGGGATCTGCCGATACGCCGATCTTCCGTGTTTCGACATCCGACGCGATCTTCAATCTGGCTGGTGTGACGCTGACGAAGGGCGAGCCAGCTATTCTTGGCACCACCTCCGGTTCGATCATGAACATCGCTGGCAGTTCATTTGTTGGCAATGTCAACAGTGGTAATGGTGGCGCAATTAGTAGTGATGGCGCGCTCAATATTGCTGGAACGAACTTTACCGGCAATCGTGCGAATGGCACCGATGGCGGCGGCGCGATCTGGGCTTCTGGTACCGATCAACTGAATATTGCTGGTAGTGTGTTCAATGGCAATACCGCCAAGCGCAGCGGTGGTGCCATCTATGCCCTTGCACCTGGCACGATTGTCGATACGATCTTCAATGGCAATATTGCCGAGGGACTCGATCCAAACAATAATGGCACCGAGGGCGATCCCGCCGACGATTATTTTCCGATGGGTGGCGGAGCGCTTGTCAACCGTAATGATAGCGGCAACGGGCGCAAGATGGTGATCATCCGCTCGGTCTTCAATGGCAATCTGGCCGCACCAAAAGCCAATGCTGGCGCACTCTATAACCATAGCGGCGCAACCGTCGAGATCCGCGATAGTTCGTTCAATGGCAATCTTGCTGGCTCAACAGGCCTGGATCGGCTTGGCGGCGCGATCCTGAATGCTGGTGCGCGGCTTTCGATCAACCGGGTGACTCTGCTCAACAATGGCGTAACCGGCGATGGCGGTGGAATTGCCATCGACCGTGGCAATATCGTTGATCTGACGAACATGACGATTGTGGCTAATGTGGCCAGTGGTAAGGGCGGCGGCATCTATGCCTTCAATACCCAGCAGAATGGCTCATCCAATATCCGCGCCGAATCGACACTGCGAAACCTGACGATCTCGCTGAATGTTGCCACGAGTGGTGGTGGAATCTATGGCCAGGCACCAACCAGTTCCTACCCGGAACCACATAAACTGGCCAATACGCTGCTTTCGGGAAACCTGCCGGATAACTGTGCAATCGGGCCATTCACCAGTTTAGGCCATAACCTAGATAGCGCAACCAGTTGTGCATTGACAGGTACTGGCGATCTGCAAAATGCAAATGCCGATCTGCAAGGGCCAGCATTTAATGGCGGCCCACTGGCCGAGTTACTTTCCCAGAAACTGGGGCCTGTAAGCGCTGCAGCCGATGCTGGCGATCCAGCAATCTGTGCTGCCAGCCCGGTCGATAATCTCGATCAGCGCAGCACTGCCCGCCCAATCGGCCTGGTCTGCGATATTGGGGCCTATGAAGCCGAGGCATTCAAGGCTGGCTACGGCTCGGCACCCGTTCAGCCTGGCCCTATTGATATTGGCAATGTTCAGCTTGGCACAACTGGCCAGAAGAGCTTTACAATCTTCAGTACTGGCAATAAAGATCTTCAGCTTGGCGCAACGATCCAGGGTGCCAATGCAAGCGAGTTTGCGATTGTTGCCTTCCCGGCAACGGTGAGTAGTAGCGCAACGGCAACGGTAAGTTGTACGCCAGGTGTTGCAGGGCAGCGAGCCGCCGCGTTGGTTGTCACAACCAACGATCCAGTTCAACCAACTGTTGTCTATGATCTGCTATGTAACGGCACGCCCCAACCTGTAGCTGGCTTTGGATCAGTTCCAGCAGCCCCTGGCCCAATCGATTTCGGTGCCATTACCCTCGGCCTGAACAAGAGTATCAACCTGACCGTATTGGAGACGGGCAACGCGACGCTGAGCGTGACAGGCATGCAGCTTGGCGGGCCGAATCCTGGCGATTTCGCCCTATCGACGACCGATATATCGATTGCTGATGGTGCCGCGCCGGTTGTTCGGGCAATCACATGTACGCCTGGTGCTGCTGGTATTCGTAGTGCAACGCTGAGTATGGCCACCAACGATCCAGTTCAACCAGTGGTGACATTCAATCTCAGCTGTGTTGGCAAGCCGGTGGCAAGCCCGGTGCTTGGGATTGGTGCGCCATATAGTGGCGGCGGCATCCTTGGTATGACTGGCCCGTATGGCGTGGCGCTCAGCCCCGATGGCCGCAACCTATATGTCGCCAGTACGAATGGAGTCATGACTGTTTTTAGCCGCAGTACGACGAGTGGTGCACTCAACTTCGTGCAGGAATTTGTTGAGGCAGGTGGCTTGCTGAATGGTGCCATTCGCGTACTGGTTAGCCCTGATGGTGCCAGTGTGTATGTCACTGCCGCATCTGCCAACCGGGTACTATCCTATGCCCGTAATACCAGCAGTGGAATCCTCTCGCTGCGTGATAGTGCCACCGAAAATGATCCAACCTTCGTTGGATCGATCAGCGGGCTGAGTGGTGCCTATGGTATGGCAATCAGTGCGGATAGCCGCTTCTTATATGTCAGTGGCACTTCCGATGCAAATAGTAATACATCGATTATTGTGTTTGCACTCGATAGTGATGGTGGCTTGCGTAATAGTTCGAATGTGGCATTAGTCCAATCAATGGCAGTAGATGCCAATCTGAAGGGCACCTATGATCTGGCACTCAGCCCTGATGGTGCGCATCTGTATGCCGCTAACTATGGTGGCCCAACCCGCTCGATCACCATGTTCAAACGCAATGCCAATACTGGCGTATTAACCACGCCAGGCACAACAATTGATCAGACGACTGTTCCTGGCCTTTCAGGAGTCTTTCGACTGGCCTTTAGCCCTGATGGCAACCACCTGTATGCCTCAAGCTATGATAGTGACAAGCTAAACCTGTTTCAGCGCAATGCAGCCACCGGCGTACTCACGTTTATCGAGACCTATACCGATGGACAGATCCAGAGCGATGGCGAGCAGATTGATGGGCTAAACTCATCCTCATCGGCTAAGGTGAGCCCTGATGGACGGTATGTCTATACGACTGGCTATAGCGATAATGCTGTTGCAGTGTTCGAACGCGACCCAGCCACTGGCAAGCTGGATTACCTAGCCCAGAGTTTGGTCAAGCGTGATACAAATACTGGCCTACCGCCATTGGCTGGTGCCCGTGATTTGGTGATCAGCGCCGATGGGCGGCATGTCTATGCCACCGCCTTTACCGATAACAAGGTTGTGCATCTGCCACTTGCTAACCCGAAGCCGAGTATACAGAGCCTCAGCCCGGCCTCGGCAACCGCTGGATCTGGCGCGATTATCCTGACTGTGAATGGAACAGGGTTTGTGCCAAGCTCTATAATCAAATGGAATGGCGCAAATCTGGCCAATATCACCTATGTTGGTGAAGGCGAAATTCGCGGCACCGTTGCAGCCGGATTATTAACGACAGCAGGCAGCGCGAGTGTCACGGTGTTTAGCCCGACGCCAGGTGGTGGTACATCGAACACACTAAGCTTTACTATCACGGCCCCTGCCGAAAACCCGGTGCCATCGATCGACCAGATCTCGCCGCAGGGTGCGCCCGCTGGCGGCCCAGCAATCAGCTTGACTGTGAGCGGAGCCGGATTCCTGCCATCCTCACAGGTAGTCTGGAATGGGAGTGCTCGCCCAACGACCTATATCAGTGGATCGACGTTGCAAGCCCAGATCCCTGGTACAGATGTTGCCCAACCAGGCGCATCAGCAGTAACGGTCGTTAATCCAGCTCCTGGCGGTGGTTCATCAAATGCTGTTGCATTCACCGTTGCAACCCCAGGCCAGAACCCGCCACCATCGCTTAATCTCGTCAGCCCCAATTCGACGGTTGCAGGGCAGACGACAGGCCAGCTCACGCTATCGCTATATGGCTCGGGATTTGTGGCAGGCGTGAAGGCGCAGTGGAATGGGGTCAATCGGCCAACGATCCTGGTCAACAGTGGCGAGCTACGGGTTGATATCAATGCAGCCGATGTTGCAACGGCAGGGCAAAGCAGTGTGACCGTAACGAACCCTGTGCCTGGTGGTGGCAAATCAAATTCAGTTGGATTCACGGTTGTGGCAGTCGGCGAGAACCCATTACCATCGCTTGGCAGTGCGTCCGTTTCGGGCTTCAATCCAGATGGAACCATCGTGCTGGCAATCACTGGCTTCGGGTTCATAAGTGGCACACAGGTGCGCTGGAATGGCAGTGATCGGGCGACAACCGTTGCAAGCCCAACACAACTGTTGGTCACGGTTCCAGCCGCCGATTATGCGGCTGGCAGCGCGGTACTGATCGCAACCAACCCTGCGCCAGGCGGCGGCACCTCGAACGAGTTGCTGTACCAGGTCAGGCGGCTGGGTTTACCGGTGTTGGTGAGGTAATTTCCCTCACCCCTAACCCCCTCTCCCACGCCGGGGAGAGGGGGAATTTCCGCATAAAGAAGCCCCTCCCACCTGTGGGGGAGGAGTTAGGGAGAGGGGATAGCCGCAACTCTCTTACCCTGCCGCAGCTGTCCATTCATCATAGCGGGTTGTGAGCATTTCCTGGATCTCGGCGTGTTGCATGCCCAGGCTGGTCACACGTTTGGCATCGCCAGCAGCGCTGGCCTTGGTCATGTCCTGCTCGATCTTTTTCAGTTCGCCCTCAAATGCGGCGATCTCACTTTCCAATGCCGCAAGTTTGCGCTGGCGCCGCCGAACCTCACGCTCATCCTCTTTGACCAGCGGCTTGCCATTTGCAGCGTGAGGTGCTGGCAATGCACCCTGCTGCTTGGCGCTACCATTTTTGGCACCATCAGCAGATGAAGAAGCTGGGCGGCCATTGACAAGCGCTGGTTGCTGTTCGGCAGGAGTGCGGCTCTCGGCTTTGACGGCTGCTCGTTTATCCTTGACCTGCGGTTGGGCAATTAATTTAGCTTTGGCATCGCGGGCAGTCACATATTCGCTATAGTTGCCATTGAAGGCCTCGATTGTGTTGTCGCGCACCATCCAAATCGTGTCGGCAACTGCATCGATAAAATAGCGATCATGCGAGACGAACAAGATCGTGCCGTTATACTCATTCAGAACAGCTTCAAGTGCTTCCCTGGCATCAATATCGAGATGGTTGGTCGGTTCGTCCAGCACCAACAGATTGCCATCAAGCAATGTCAACTGCGCTAGGGCAACCCGGCTGCGCTCACCGCCAGAGAGATCGCCAACCTGCTTAAACACATCATCGCCAGTGAACAGGAAGCGCGATAACAGGGTGCGGGCCTCAACTTCCTTGATCTGTGGTTTGATGCGCCGGATCTCCTCAATAATACTGTTGGTCGAGATCAGGCCCTCGTGCGATTGGGCATAATAATTCAGCACAACACGATGTCCAAGCCGAATATGCCCACGAATCGGCGGTACTTCACCAACCATCGTGCGCAGTAGTGTCGTTTTGCCACTGCCATTCGGCCCCATCAGGGCAACGCGTCGGCCACGCAGGATCTCAAGATCCGGGCTTGTGAGCAGCGGGCGCGCTTCACCATTCCCCAGCACATAGCCAATCGTCACTTTATCGAGTTTCAGGGTGACATCACCACTGCGCAGATCTGTCCCCATTTTGATCGCGATCTTCTTCTGCTGGTCGGGCCTGGCGATCAGTGTTTCGGATTTGCCACTGCTGCCCTCCCAGCCCTCTTTCAACCGATCCAAGCGCCGCTCGCGGCCACGCGCCTGTGTGCTGAGCGTGCTATTCTTGAAGCGCCGAATGAAATCCTCGATCTTGGCAATCTCTTCCTGCTGGGCATTGTACTGCTTGAGTTGCAGTTCCAACCGCGCAGCCTTCAGCTCCATGAACTTATTGTAGCCACCAGGATAATCGCCATCCAGCCGCCCAAAGGCCACTTCGAGTGTTCGATTGGTGACTTTATCGAGGAAGTAGCGATCATGAGAAATGACCATGAGGGTGCCTTCCCAGGAGCGCAGGAACTGTTCCAGCCATTCGAGCGCGGAAAGATCAAGATGGTTGGTTGGCTCATCAAGCAGCAGCAGATCGGGATCGGAAAGCAGTGCCGAGGCCAGGGCAGCACGAGTCTTCTGACCGCCGCTGAACTGTGCAATCAGCTGATCATATTGTTCGGGAACAAACCCAAGGCCACTGAGCGTCAACTCAATCTGGCGATCAATCTGATAGCCACCTGCATGCTCAAAGCGATGGGTCAGTTCACCATAGTGCTCCATGCGCTGTTCCCATTCGGGGTGTTCGGTATCGGCAAGCGCATGTTCGAGTTCACTGATCTCGGCCTGAAGCGCATTCAGATGTTCAAGCGAATGGTGCATCTCTTCGATCAGCGTCCGATCGCCGCCAAAACGCGCCTCCTGCGCCAAATACGCAACGCGGATGCCACGGGCCATGTGAACACCACCGCGGGTGGCCGTCTCAATCCCGGCAATGATTTTCATGATGGTGCTTTTGCCAGCGCCATTCACGCCAACCAGCGCCACCTTCTCGCCCTTGGCAACCTGAAAACCGATATTGGCGAAGATCTGCTCTGCGCCATAATATTTTGTGAGGCCACCAACATTCAGAATAGACATATACAATCTCCGACATAACAAAAAGCCGCGGGTCAGCGCCTGCGCCCACGGCTTAAGAAATTCATTATTCGTTTATGCAACAGGGTGAGATTTGGGCGCACGAATCCTGCTTGCTGTTAGCACACCTCGATCAGCAGCAGTATGCGAACCATTGGAAACTCCATCAAACGCTAAAAAATAATCACTCTCCGAAGCATACCATGTACTGTCGGGCGTGTCAATGCGACGAAAGAACGAGCGCGAGAGCCAAGTATTCAGGAGTCAGGAGTCAGAATACGAAACCGAGAACAAGAATCGGCGCAATCTTTGTTCCCCTCATCCCTTGGCCCTTTCTCCCACATTGGGGAGAAGGGGAAACCGTAGTGCGATGCCGCGCAGAGCCCCGCTCCCCGTGTGGGAGCGGGGTTGGGGTGAGGGGACTAGCTCAGATCCCGAATGCTCAAACTCTTGACAACATGAGTCAAGTCAATTAAGATCATAGGAATTGAACAATATCACTCTTATCGCGAGAGGCTGAGGGATCGGCCCGATGACGCCTCGGCAACCATGGCAGGCGAGTTCGCGCAGTGTTGCGCGATCTTACTAACCAATGGTGCCAACTCCGACAGTCACTACTGGCAGATGAGAGCATTGATGATACGGCAGTGGTGCTATTGTAGCGCGTCCAGCCAATTATCAAGACTCTCACCGATTTGTGGGAGTCTCTTTTTATTGCACAGGAGAACGAACATGACATCCACCAACACTAAAGTAGAAGCGCTACCCATTCTGGACATTGCGCGCCTAGAAGCAGGGCCAATTGAACGTGAGGCGTTTTTGGCCGAATTACGTGAAACGGCGCATACGATTGGGTTTTTCTATGTCACTGGACATGGGATTGATCCAGTGCTTATTCAGGAGGTACTTACCCTCGCTCGCCGATTCTTTGCGCTTCCCGAGGCCGACAAACTAGCGATTGAGATGGTCAATTCACCACATTTCCGCGGCTACAATCGCAAAGGAATGGAGTACACACGCGGCCAGCGCGATTGGCGCGAGCAGGTTGATATTGGGGCCGAGCGACCAACATTGCCACGCGATGCCGGATTGCCGCCATGGTCACGTCTGCAAGGGCCAAATCAGTGGCCGGATGCCATGCCAGAACTGCGCGATGTCATTCTGCGCTACCAGGCCGCTGCGGAGCAGCTGGCACTGCGGATTATCAAGGTCTTTGCTGTTGCGCTTGGCCAGGACGAAAACGCATTTCAGCCGATCTATACGCCAGATCCGAACATTCTGCTCAAGATCATCCGCTACCCAGGGCGTGATCTGACCGAGGGCGATCAGGGGGTTGGGGCGCACAAGGATGGCGGCTTTGTCACAGTTCTGTTGCAGGAAGCCCAGGCCGGGCTGCAGGTTGAACATGATGGCACATGGATCGATGCACCACCAATCCCTGGCAGCTTTGTCGTCAATATCGGCGAACTGCTCGAAATGGCCTCGAATGGCTATTTGCGCGCAACAGTTCATCGGGTTGTAACGCCGCCAGCAGGAACGGATCGCCTTTCGGTTGCGTTTTTCTTTGGTGCGAACCTTAATGCAACCGTGCCAGTGCTGACCTTGCCGCCAGAACTTGCCACTGGCGTGCGCGGTGTGACCCAGGACCCGCTCAACCCACTGTTTCGCGAGGTTGGCAAGAACAACCTCAAAAGCCGATTGCGTTCCCATCCAGATGTCGCACAGCGCCATCACACCGATTTGCTGGCTATAGCGAGCGAACAGGCGAACAAGTAACCACGAACCAAGATAGCCCTGGTCGAAGCAGAACGCTTTGATCAGGGCCGAATTTGTTTGGGTTTATTTGCCAGGTGACTATGTGCGTAATTTCGTGATCGCAACACGAAGCTGGAGCAACTGCTCACGTTCTTCGGGAAAATAGCCAACATCACGAATGTAGCGATTCACGTTTTCGAGATAGAAATCGAGGAATCTGCCAACCAACTCCTTTTCACGAATCGTCTGCGTATCGCTATACAGAAACAGTGGCCGAATGAAGGGGTAGCTTCGATCCGTAACCGTTGCAACCGATGGCAGCACAGCTTGTTCTGTTGCGCTACGGCGGATCGGTACAACACGCAGTTGGTCGCTGTTGTACTGGTAATAGGCATAGCCAAAATAGCCGATGGCCCGTGCATTTTGCTCAATGCCACGCACCAGCACATCATCATCTTCGCTGGTTATCGCGGTTTTTGCCAGGCGGGTTGCATCTCCAGCCATCACAACTTCGATAAAATAATCGAAGGTACCACTATCTGTGCCAGGGCTAAACAGGCTGATTGGATCGGCAGGATAGCGCGGATCAACATCCCGCCAGGTTGTGACGGTTCCTGAGAAAATCTGCTCAAGCTGTTCAACCGTCAGGCTCTCCAGGAATGTGTTCTGTTTGCTGACCGCAATTGCCAATGCATCCCAACCGATTTGGAATGGTACTGGCGTTCGCCCCGACGCAAGGCACGCCTGCTCCTCTTTTGGTGTGATCGGGCGACTGGCATTGACGACATCGACCGAGCGATTCGTACAGAATGCCCTGAACCCGCCGCCCGTGCCAATATTGGCAATCGTGAATTCAACCGGAGCACCCGTACTCTTCATGGCATGCGACAAGCGCAGCGTCAGCGGATAGACCGTGGATGACCCTGCAATCGTTATTGTTGTGCGATCATTGTTTGTTCGTGATTCCGTCCCTGCCCACCCGTTTCCCGCCCCACACGCGACCAAGAATACCAATGCTAGCACCCCGCTAATCCTGTGATGGATTCGCATTGCGTTGCTCCTTCGCCCTCACGCTATGAGTGTTTTGATATTACATCAATACGCATTGATATTATTTGATTATGGGGCAGATGTCAACCTGCCTATAAGACCCTGGATGCGTGTTCGTAGATCATCGCGCACTGTGCGGAATACCGCCATCCGATCCGTTTCACTGCCATCGAAGCGTGCTGGATCGGGGATGCTCCAGTGGATCTGCATTGGTGCAGTGACGTGTTGAGCACACAGCTCACGTGCGCGGTCGCAGACGGTGACAACGACAGTTGGATGCAGATCCTGCAGCGATTGGATGTCCTTGGCATACTGGTGGCCAATATCAACGCCTGCCTCGGCCATGACATTGATTGCAAGCGGATGCAGCGTACGCGGCTGTGTTCCAGCACTCCGCACTGGTATCGTACCGCTGCTGAGTTGCCGCAGCCAACCTTCCGCCATCTGCGAGCGGGCGCTATTACCAGTGCAAAGAAAGAACACCAGTTGCTCGCTGGGCTGCGGATCTGGTTTACTCATTGGCAATTGGAGTGTTGCGCCGATCTGCTGATGTGCAGCAGCCATCGCAGCCAGATCAAGACCATAGTATTGGCTACGAGCATCCGCTTCACTACGATGCACCTGAACCAACCCGGCCTGTTTGAGAATACCCAGATGGTAGGAGATCAGATTCTGTGGCAGAGCAAGCTGCTCGACCAATTCGCCAACCTGATGATCGCTCTGCCGGAGCATACACAGCACCCGCCAACGGGTTTCATCTGCCAATAGGCGCAGGATACGCAACGTTGGATCGGTTGTTTCCTCAGTGGCCACTGCGAAGACCTCCCGTACATAGTCGAGTATTCAGAAGTCAGGAGTCAGAGTCGGAATTATCTGCAGATTGCGCAGATTACATAGATTTATGAACGAGAACCAAGAA
>Ga0163144_10003312_pt1 | contig 36719 bp, 33 predicted proteins | sample OliLak19BULKMAT1_FD_123175 | JGI IMG/M metagenome (GOLD analysis project Ga0163144, IMG submission 123175) | Freshwater microbial mat bacterial communities from Lake Vanda, McMurdo Dry Valleys, Antarctica - Oligotrophic Lake LV.19.BULKMAT1 | ecosystem: Environmental > Aquatic > Freshwater >...
GATCCAACGCCTGACCGCTCCCAGAGCCGCACGAAGAGCCGAGGTCGTCCGATCCCAAGAGCCCCCGATCATGGAGCGCTAAGGAGCGCTACCGGGTCGTCATCGACTCGGTCGCGATCACCGTCGCCGACCTCGGGGAGTTCCTGCGCAAACGCGGCCTGGGCTCCTTCGGCCGCGAGAGGGCAACACGCCTGGCGGACCGCATGTCTACCGCTTCGAGCACGCGTCGACCCTCGCGCGCTGGCAGACGGCAGCGGTCAAGGCCGATGCCCTGGCGACGCCCGAGATCGATAGTGCGCGGGGGGGACGGACGCACGGGAGCCAGCGCGGTACAATCAGCACGGTGGCGCGGGGCTCAGTCAGGAGCGAAGCCCGTCGACGTATGCTTGTTTCAATCCAGCTTTTCCCCTCCAAAAACATTGCTCGGACGCTGGCCGCGTCCGCCGCCTTGTTGCTCGCCCCGGGCTGCATGTCGACTGGAGGGTCGGACCGCGAGTCGGTGGTCATCACTTCCGGTGAATCGGAAGCGACCATTACCTGGGATGACCTGGACCTGTTAACCCGAGCCTTCGCCGAGCGGCAGGTCGGGCTGATCTACTCAGTAACTAACGGGCTGGGATCGAACGACGCCACGGCCGAGCAGCGTCTGGCGGCTAGCCGGCTGCTGGCAGATTTCGCGACCAACATGTACAACATCGCCGCCACAGAGAACGCATTCACCCGCGTACTCGATTTCTGCGTGGTGACGGCGCTGCTCAATCGCGAGTGGAGCGATGATGGGCGGGCGGAGGAGGTCTTCGGCGAGTCCGGGTCGCGTCTGATCCGCGCGTTCGCCGATGCCGCGGTGGACGCCAAGGACCTGGGCTCCCTCGTGCTCAACGCCGAGCAACTTTCGTCCCTCGACCAATTGATCGACGACTGGACCGAAGAGAACGAGCTGGTGGACCGCGCCTCGTTTATGCGCTTCTCACAGTTTGCCGTGGGGCGCGACCGGCCCGAGGCGGACCGGCTGCTAGGCCTGGGAGCGACGTTCTTCTCATCGATCGCCGAGACCGGCGAGGCGGTGGACAGGGCCACGCGCCTGGCGGACCGCGTGTTCTACCGCTTCGAGCACGCGTCGACCCTCGCGCGCTGGCAGACGGCAGCGGTCAAGGCCGATGCCCTGGCGACGCCCGAGATCGATCGTGCGTTGGAGCAAATGAGCGCGCTGAGCGAGCGTTTGGATACCCTGCCGGGCGAGATCGGAGGCGCGATCAAGAGCGTGCTGACAGCGCTGGACGAGCGCCTGCCCGAGATCGACGCGACGATCGAAAGCGTGCGCGGCGTCGTCACCGAGGCCGACGAACTGGCCGCCTCGGTCGAGTCGGCCGGCGCCTCGGTGCGCCGTGCGATCCAGGCGGGATCGTCGCTCATGGAGTCGTCCGACCAGGGACAGAACGGTTCGCCCGACATCGCCCGGTACGAGCGCGCCGCCGAAGGCATCGGCGACGCCGCAGCGCGGGTCAGGCTCGCGGCCGAGTCGATCGACAAACTGCTCGGGTCGTCGCCCGCCCAGAGCGGCGCCGGCGCGTTCGCCGGGGCGGTGGAAGGTCAAATCGAAGCGGCGACCAACGCCGCGGATGGGCTGATCGAGACGACGTTCTGGCGGCTCGTCGCGCTGCTGGGCGTGTTCTTCGCGCTGCTGCTGATCTATCGCGCCGTGTCGATCTGGATGGTCCGTCGCTACGGGCCGGCCGGATACCCGCACGCCGCAAAGCAGTAACTGCCGCATGACGCCCACCTGGTTGCCGCCGAGGGAACTTTCGTGAAGGCGGCCATCTTGCGAGCGTGCTTCAAAGACAGTTAGCCCCAGACGGCGTTACCTGCGAGTTTGGTTGGTTCAATACCGGTAGGTGGCAGCCAGTCCGGTCCGCCCCGGCAACTGCTCGGCCGGAATGACCAGGACCCGACGGCCCTTCAGGAGCGCTCCACCGCCCAGCGCACCATCCCTCCCCTTGGAGGCAAGCGGGGCTGTCCGGCCAGGCCCAGCGCACGACGGGATTCTCGGCGCGCAAATTTGGCAGGATTGGGCCGGAACCCCGGCGTTCCGGCGCGGTTGCAAAGGCGCCGACGGCCTTAAACTCCGACACCTGCCGCCATGCAAACAAGTCCCAGTTCCCGCCACGCCAGTTCGTCTCTCCTGGCCGCCCTTGCCTCCATTGCGTTTGCGCCGGTGGCCGCCGCCCAGTGGGTCACGCCGCCCTCTCCCTCTCCTTTTGTGCAACAGCACACGTTCGCGAGCGCCGCCGCGGGCCAGACGGTCAGCTACCACGTGATGCTGCCCCCGGGTTACGCCCTCAACCCTGAGCGGCGCTACCCGGTGGTCTATTGGCTGCATGGCGCCAACGCCGTCCTGAGCGGCATGGGACTGCTCGGCCAGTGGTACTTCACGGGAATGACCCAGGGGCTTGTGCCCCCCGCACTCGTGGTTTTTCCCAATGGCATGCCCTACGGCATGTGGACCGACTCGAAGGATGGGGCGGTGCCCATTGAAACCGTCGTCATCGACGAGTTGCTGCCCGAGATCGACGGCAAGTTTCGCACGATTCCCAACCTTATGGGGCGCATCCTTGAGGGCTTCAGCATGGGCGGCTACGGCGCTGCGCGGCTGGGTTTTGAGCACCACAACCTCTTTGCCGGCGTGTCGATCCTCGGCTCGGCGGCTTTGCAGCTCAACTTCCTCGACACGCCCGCGGGAAGTTCGATCCCCGATGAGGTGTACCTGGAGATCTACCAAGACGTCTGGGGCAGCGACCCGACGTACTTCTTAGAGCAGGGCCCGCGGGCACGCGCTGAAGCGAACCTACCCGGCATCCTGGCCACTGGCCAGCGCGTGCGTTTGGCGGTTGGGCAAGCGGACTTTGTGGCCCCCACCAACTTGGACTTCCAGGCCTTCTTGGTGGCCCTCGGACTACCCCACGGATTCTTTTTCCCCGCGGGTATCGGACACCAACAGATGGCCGTCCTCAACCACCTGGTTGCGGCGGATCCCGAGTTCTACCGCGAGCAGTTCGAGTCACTGGGACCGGGCGGCGGCGCCATTGTTCCCGTGCCCGGCTGCACGCCAACCGACGCATGGTTGTCCGCGTCCCCGGGCGCTGTGGCGATCGGCGGGACGCTGGAACTTGAACTCGGCGCGCCCCCGCTTTCCAGTGCCTGGTCCCAACTCTACGTCGCATTGGGGAATGTCCAACCGGACGGCTGCGGGATCGCACTGGCTGGAGTAGGTGAACTGCTCCTAGGCACCCAGCCGATTCTCTTGGCTCAGGCGCCCCTAGGGCTCGGGCTGGCCAACTACGCGCTGGCGGTACCCGCCGATCCGGCCTGGATCGGTCTGGAATTTGCCCTCCAGGGGGTGATCCTTGCGTCCCCGAGTGGTTCTTTGACGATCCAACTTTCCAACGCCCTGAACCTGCGCATCGGCCAATGAACTGCTGCCGATAGCGGGCCAAAACCACGGGCCAAAACCACGGGCCATCGACGCGTTGGCACGACGCGTCTCCCGCGGATCGCTGGTCGAGCGGTGCTCACCCAAACCTGTTTGAGCCGCAAAGGCGGCCTCGATCCGTCGGACATGGGGGCGCGTGCGTTGTCGGCCCATAACGCCGCGAGCTTCCCGAAAGAGTTCATCAGCGTCTGGGTGTGCGCGATCTCACTCGACCGCCTCAGACTGGTGTTGATGAAGACGGCGCTCGGATCCGCAGCGGTCGTCATGGTCGCTTGCCTGTCGTGGGGGGTGGCGCTCGCATGCGCTGGACGAAGCCGAGGTCGAGATAACGCTTGAACCGAAGGGCCGCGCTTCCCAACCACCAGAATCGGCCCCTACGTGCGAGGCCCGAGCCATCGCCAAGATCCATGATCGACAGCCAACGACGCTGGGGCTGATAGGTCTTCAGGGGCCGGGCATCTCCCAGGGCCGCAAGGTTGTTCAGCAGCACCGGCGCGGCGCGCACGCCGAAAACCCCCGCCGCCGGCCGTGGATCTTCGGCGATCACGGCGCAGTCTCCAGCCGCGAAGATCGCCGGGTCGCCGACGGATTGCAGGGTCGCGATCACGCTCAACCGTCCGTCATCATCCATGGGCAGCTCCAGATCGGCGATCAGTGGCGGGGCTACAAGACCCGTCGCCAGCACCAGATGGTCACACGGCCAGATAGCGCCGTCGGCCAGACGACAGGCACCCGCCTCGCGACCGACCACTGCGCCTCTTTGGAAGCCGATCCCGCGTGCGGTCAAAGACGTCATCAATCGGGACCGGGCGGCCGAGGGAAGGGCGGCCCCGAAGTCTGGGGCGATGACCGTCACATCGGCGCGCGATCCAGCCTGTTCGAACAGGCCGGACAGGCTGGCAGCGATCTCAAGCGCGCTAAGCCCGCCACCGGCGACGACGATCCTTGTTGCCGGGCCGCCCAAGTCGATGCCGGCTTCCAGACGAGCGCGCAACGCGAAGAGATTGGCCAGCGGTTTGACCGGCCAAACCCCCGCGTGGGCGGCCAACTTGCCCGGGTCAGACGCCACGCTGCCGATGTTCAGGGAGAGCAGGTCAAAGGGCTCGGTCGCGCCTCCTGCGAGCGTCAGAATTCGCGCCTTGCGGTCAATCGCGGTGACGGGCTGCGGCAGATGCCGAACACCGAAGCCTGCCGCCAGCGTCGCCACATCGACCTCGGCCGCTTCAACCTCCAGCGCTCCGGACAGCACGCCGCTGGCGAGGCCGGAATACTGGAATCGAGGGGGAGCGATCAGGGTCACCACCAGCCCGGCCGCGCGTAGCCGGCTAGCCTCCCGCACCAGATGCAGGTGGGCATGGCCCGCGCCGACCAGCACCAGTCGGCTGGCCGTCACTCAGGCCGTCCCGCGGATCGGATAGTCCTTGGCGAGAATGAACTTCAGCCCGTTCAGCAGGCCCTCGAGGTCGGGCCGGGCAAACGGGGCGTTTGAGACGTCAACGATCTGAATTGCTGCTTGCGGGTTCAGGACGAACAGCCCCGGCTCAGCGAAATTCCGGTCCGTTTCCTCCGGCGAGCGCGGCGATGAAATATAGAGCCCCAGGGTCCGCATTTGCTGCGGGCTGAGGTCATAGCCCACGGGGAAGGTCCACCCCTGCGCATTCGCTTCCTTGACCGCGCGTTCCTGCGGGTCGGCGGACAAGGCTGCGACGGTGATCCCCGCCTCGGCGAAATCGGCTTGAAGTCGCTCCAGGGTTTTTAGATAGCTGCGGCAGAGGGGGCAGTGGGCCCCGCGATAGACAACGAGCAATCGCCAGCCGGTCATCGTCGCCGGGGTCAGGACGCCACCGTCGGTCTGGGGCCAGGTCAGGTTAGGAAAGGGACTTCCGGCAGATAGACGGGGGGTGTCGGGGGTCATACGGTCAGCTTCCGGTTTTGGCGGATCGCATCCACGGACAGCAGCCGGTCGTGAGCGCGAAGCAAGAACAGGGCGATACAGGCCGCCAGATTCGGCCAAGCGGCAAAGAAGAGCAGGTCGTCGAAGCCGTCGAGATACTGTTTCCACGACGACAGGGTGGATACCACATGCATCAGGAGCACGGCTTGGTAGGACAGCGTGCGGAACAGTCCAGTGATAAACAGGGGGACGATGGCCGCCGGGATCAACCCGAGGACGATCAATACGTCCGGACTGGGCGCGGGCCGGCCGTAGAAGTTCTGCGTGATCGCGCTGCCTTAGGCCAGATTGACGAATTTGTCCGCCGTCCACATCGCCATCACGAGGCCGACCCCCAGCCTCATCAGTAGCAGCGACAAGTCGAGATAACGGACGGTCGGGGGCATGGGCGCTCCAGATCGGCCGGCAGGGCCGTGCGAATGTGAATCTAATGACTCGGTTGCGACATCGGCTCGGGGACGGCTGAGTCGGATCTGAGGCGACTACACCCGGCGACGAACGGCGGCCAAAGGCCGCTGGATGGGAGGTCTGGCCGGAAAGCGGATGAATAACCCGGGCTAGCGGCTTTGCACGGACGGGCCGCGGGGCGCGTGGCCCGTCGCCATTGGCGCGGCCGTGCGCTCCAGCGCGAGGACGGGACCGCGTGTGGACGCCGCCGCGTCGTCGAGCGCCACGCGTGTCGCCGCTGGCGCAGGCGAGCGGGGTGCCGCGATGGACGCGGGTTCCGTGTGCTCCGCGCGGGGCGTCGGGTGCGCGGGCCGCGACCAAATGAACGCGAGCACGGCGGCGATGACCGCTGCCATCGCGAACAAAGCCCACGGGGGCACGTTGCCCTTCAGGACGGGGACGGCCGCGAAGGCGAGGAGCAGCGCGGTCGATGCGACCTTGGCGCGCAAACGGATCACCCCGTGGGCGCGCCAATCGCACAGGAGCGGCCCAAGGAGCGGTTGGCGCAGGAGCCAGGCGTGCAGGCGCGGCGACGAGCGGTCGAAACACCAGGCCGCGAGGATCAAGAAGGGTGTCGTCGGCAACAGCGGCACGAACAGACCGATCGCTCCGAGGGCAACGGCGAACCAGCCCAGGCTGGCAAGGAGCGGTCGAAGGATGCGTTGCACGGGTTCGGGGAGCGCGGGAGGGGCCAGGGCGGGGCGAGGGTTTTATCGGCCATCCCGGGCTGAGCCACTAGGGTCCAGGCCCGCCGACGCCGCGGGATTCGCTGGCGCTCCCGGCGGGGGGATCCAGCCGCGCTGTTCGATCCGCTGCCGTACAGCCGCGGCCAGCCGCGCGTGGCCGGCAAGGCTCAGGTGTTTGTCGAGGATCCAAAACGCCCCCCCGGGGGTCTCGTTCAGCACCGGTGTGGCGTCGAGCCAATCGAGGCCGGGCGTTTGGGCAATCACGGCGAGGCGCAGGCGCTCGCCAACCGCACGCAGGTGGGGTTCAAGCGCGACGGCCGCGACGACGGTCTCGAACGATTCCCGATGGCGCTCCCACTCAAGGTCCGCTGCGCTCGGCAACCAGATCGGCAAAAACCGGATCCCGCGGGTATCGCACAGAGCCTGGATATCCCGCAGGACCTCCGCCGCCCCTTCGATCGCTTCGATTTCCTCGCTCGGGTTGTGGCGGAAATAGAGCGTCGACTCAAACACCTGGGCGAGGGCCGGCAGATGGTCCGCGCGCAGGGGCCGGACCGCTTCGAGGTAACGGCCCCAACCGCGCGGGCGCTGGCGGCGGTTGAAGTAGTGGCGGTAGTGGAGCAGCTCGTAGAGGTCGTTGCCGGCGTAGAGCGCGAGCACGAACACCTTCGGCGGCTCGACGTCGAACGCGAGGAAACGCTCGAGCACTCCGAGGTGGTTGTAGGGTGAGTAACCCTGGCAACTGGCGTTCACCACGTCGACGACAAGGTCGGGCCGGGCCGCGCCGAGCGCCGCTTCGAGGACGTTAGGCCAGGACTCGCGGTTGTTGCACGCCCCTTCGTTGTGGGAGTCGCCGGTCGCGAGCACCCACCAGTGCGGCCGGTCCTTGGCCGCCCCTTCGCGCTCGAAGGGACCGTCCTCGCGCAGGCCGAGCTCGTTCGTCACCAGCATCCACGCGCCGTCCGGATGCTCGGGGAACGGAACCTTCGTGTTTTGGTGAGGCAGGCGGCGGAAGGCGCTGTAGGGGTCGTGCTCCAGCAGCCGACCGTCCCGCAGCGGCCGGAGCAAACGCTTCGCGGCCTCCTCGCCGAGCCATTCGCGCACCAGCGTCGATCCGGGTACGGTTTCCACGAACCGCGGCGGGTGGCGGGTGTCGAACTCGGCTTGACGGGCTTGCCACTCGGCGGCGCTCGGGTCCACTTCTGGGGTGGTGACCTCGATCAGCGCGTTCGTGGACGGGCGATTGTCGGTTCGGACGAGGTGCCAAAGGACCGCCGCGACGGCGATCGCCGCCGCGCTCGAGAGCGCGACGAGGGCGACGCGCGTGGGGACCGGAGCGGGCATTGGGGGTACGTGGCGCGGCCTCGCGGACCCGGGCGGCGAGGGGAGCGCGGCTTTCAGCGGCTACGATAACGCGCCATGGCCCGTCAGCCGGAAACCGTTCGCAGCATCGCGCAAAACCGCAAGGCGCGGCACGAGTACGAGATCATCGAAGAGATCGAGTGCGGGATCGTCCTCGTGGGCAGCGAGGTCAAGAGCCTGCGCGGGGGGCGCGCGTCGCTCCAGGAGGCGTACGGCATGTTCCGCCGCAACGAGCTCTTCCTCGTCGGCATGCACTGCCCAGAGTACCCCCAGGCCGGGCCGATGAACCATGCGCCCCTGCGCGAGCGCAAACTGTTGGCCGCGGGCAAAGACCTCCTGCGCTGGTCCAAGGCCGTGCGCGAGAAGGGTGTGACGATCGTCCCCCTCGAGATGGCCTTCCGCGGCCACCTCGTGAAGGTGCTGATGGCGCTCGTGCGCGGAAAAAAGGTGCACGACAAGCGCGAAACGCAAAAGCGCCGCGATGCGGAGCGCGACATGCGCCAGGCGATCACGCGCAGGCGTTGAGCGGATGCGGCGGGCCGGCGTGCTGGAGATCGCCCTGGTGAGGCGTGCGCCGGTGTGCTATGATGACGTGCTCGATGGGGGCGCACTGGTTTCGACTGGTTCCTCACGAAGCGACAGTTGCGTGCCGGGGTCTTCTCGAGTTACCCCGTAAAATCCACTCGGGAAACGGCATAAACTGCCGACAATTACGCTCTCGCTGCCTGATTTCAGGTAGCCGTTCGCCGGGGGAGTGCCTGTGGCCCCTGGCGGACGCGATCAGCAGGCTGGTCGACGCCCCGCGCCTTGGGGTCGGCGACAAGATCAACAGAGGCTGGGTGCGAAGGAGCTTGATCGAGGGCGCCGGCTGCACTGAGACAAAAAATCGCGATCTACGCACGTAGATGCTGCGCTCCGTCGGTTCCAGGACGCGGGTTCGATTCCCGCCGCCTCCGCCACCTCTCTTGCCGACGAAGCGCCGGCAGGTCCGCCACCTCTTTTGCCGACGAAGCGTCGGCAGGTCCGCCACCTCTTTTGCCGACGAAGCGCCGGCAGGTGGGCGATCTCTTCTGCTGCTGTCGCCCAGACAGCCGTTCATTCGGCAGCCGGTGATTCGGGAGCGGCCCGCGGCGTTGCGAGCGCCCGGCGCTCCGGGACATCCGCGCTGCTAGACTTCCCGGCGATGGCCCCCCGAACCCCGCGTGAGGCGCCGCCGCGCCCCTTCGTCGCCTCCACGCTCTCTACCCTCGCTGTCCTTGGGACGCTGAGCGTCGCGGGTTGCCGCAGTCCCCAGGCGGCCGCGTGGAACTTGCGGGAGCTGCACGCGTTCGACGGCAGCACCCAGCGGGTCGGCCGTGTGCAGAACCACGCCGAGTTTGCGTTGCGTTCGGCGCTGGCCGCGCTGCCGTTCGCCGGCGCGGCAACCAGCCTCGGCCCGGCCGCCAAACCGGCGCGGAGCATTTCCCGCCCCCTCGATCGGACGCTCGATGAACTGCTGATCCTCGCGCGTTTTGACGGCACGGATCCGCGCATCGGGGGCCTTCAGGTGGAGCTTTTTGCGTGGCTCGGCCGCGAGGACCCGTACGTCATTGCCCGGGAGCGCTCGGTGCTGGAGCTGGGGGCCGCGGGGCGTCGGCTCGGTCTTGAGCGGCCGGTGCAGCGCGCCGAGGGCGCTGAGGCGGCGGGCCCCGAGGACGTGCAAGACGCGGTCCGCGCGCTGTGGGCCGCGGTGGAGCGCGGCGCCCGGCCGGAGGTCGATGCGGCGCTTGCGGTCCTGGGCGCGCTCGACGTCGATCTGGACGGCAGTCGTCGGACGCTCGCGGCGTTGAACCTCGTGCTCGAGCGCAGCCTCGACGGCGAGGTCGCGACGCGTGTGCTCGCCGCGCAGTTGGACGCGCAGAAACAAACGTGCGCGCTTGCGCTCGGCGATGCGCTGATGGATGCCGACGGCGCGGTGCGCGCGGCGGCGATCGCGGGTGGGGCGAGCTGGTCCGAGTCGGCCCGGGACGAGTTGCTGCGCGCGTGGGGCAGCGTGGCCCAGGACAGCTTCGACGCGGACCCGGCGGTGCTGCGCACGGTCGCGTCGTTGTTGGCGCAGGGAGTGCCCGCGGGAGACGACCTCGAACCGTGGCTGGACCGCCTGTACGTGATCGCTGAGTCGCCCGACGGGCCGGCGTCGATCGCGGCGTGCCGCGCGCTGGGCGAGCTGATGGAAGGCTCGACGCCCAGCCTGCGCCCCGAGGAATGGCTCGTGCGCCTGATCGAAGCTGACCGCGCCGCGGGCGCCGCCGGAGAAACCGCACCGTGAGCGTCGCGCCCGGTCGCCGGCGCTGGTGGCGCCTGCTGCAGCCCGTCGTGGTGGTGGCGATCCTTGTGGCCGTGGGCTCCACGTTGCCCTTCGAGGACGAGTTGAGCCTCGCGGCGGACGGTGCGCTCGCACACGAGAGCCACACGGGAGAAATCGTCGGCGACTGGAAAGGCGACCGCGCGGAGTTTGCGGTGGCGGGAGCGGCAAACGACGCGCGCTACCTGCTCGCGCGCGACGACGCGGGGGTCTGGCGCGCGAGCGCCACCGGAGCGGGCGAAGTCAGCGCGCGGGCCGCGGAACTGCGGCCCAGCATGCAGCGTGTGTTTGGCAGCGTGGACCCGTCCGGCCTCGCCCTCGCTTTCCTCGCGTTTTTTACCGCCCTCTCGTTCGGCATCACGCGCTGGTGGCGGCTCCTGCGCCTGTCCGGCTGCAACGTGCGCTGGTGGGACGCGTTCCGCCTCACGTACCTCGGAATGTTCTTCAACCTCGTCGTTCCGGGCTTGACCGGCGGCGACGTGATCAAAGCCGTCCTTGCCGTGCGCGAGAATCCCGGGCGGCGCGCCGACGCGCTCGTCAGCGTCGTCATGGACCGGGTGCTGGGGCTCGTCGCGTTGGCCGCGCTCGCGATGGTGGTGATCCTCGTGCTCGGCGGCCCGTTTGCGGAGCTGCGTGTCCCGATGGCGATCGCACTCGTCGCGATGGTTGCGGGCGGCCTTGTGTACGTGAACCGCGCGGTGCGCCAGCTCGTGCGGTTTGAAGCCCTGCTCGCGCGGATGCCGCTCGGGGCGCGCTTGGCCGAACTCGACCGCGCCGTGATGGCGTACACACGCCACCCCTGGGAGCTCGCGCTCGCGTTCGCTCTTTCCCTGTGCAACCACCTTGCGGCGATCGCGGGTGTGATGGCGCTCGGGGTTGCCTTCGGTGTTTCGCGCGCGGTGCTGGGCTGGTGGCAATACGTCGCGATCGTCCCCGTCGCGAACATCGTGAGCGCCCTGCCGATCGCGCCCGGTGGGTGGGGGGTCGGCGAAGCGGCGTTCCACTACCTGTTCGAGCTCGTCGGCGCGAGCGGCGCCCTGGGTGTCGCCGTCAGCATCGCGTACCGCCTGTGCCAACTCGCCGTCGGACTCCTCGGCGGGCTCTATCTGCTGCGCCCGGGCCAGCGCGCCGAACTGCGCTCGGTCGACGTCGAAACCGCTGCCGCCGCCGCGCCATCGGCCTGACCGTTCACCTTGTGTGCCTCGTTTGCCTGCGTCCGCCCACGCGCGCGGGCATCGCTCGATTTCCCCCCCCTAGAACCCAGGATTCGCCATGACCGTCGTTGCCGTGGGCACCCTCGCCTTCGACTCCATCGAAACGCCCTACGACCGCCGCGCCGACGCGCTCGGGGGCTCCGCCACGTACTTCGCCTATGCGGCGAGCTTCTTCACGCCGGTGCAGCTCGTCGGCGTCGTCGGCGAGGACTTCGGCGACGCGCACCTTGAGGCCCTGCGCCGCCGCGGTGTCGACACGTCGGGTGTCGAGATCGCAAAGGGCAAGAGCTTTCGCTGGAGCGGGCGTTACGAGGCGGATTGGAACACCCGCCACACCCTCGACACGCAGCTCAACGTGTTTGAGCACTTCGATCCCAAGGTGCCCCAGGCGTTTCGCTCGAGCCCGTTCGTTTTCCTCGCGAACGCCGCGCCCGACATCCAACTGAAGGCCTTGACCCAGTGCACGGGCAAGCGCTTCGTAATGGCCGACACCATGAACCTGTGGATCGACATCGCGAAGGACGGACTGCTTGAGCTTCTACGGCATGTGGACGGTGTGGTGCTGAACGACGAAGAAGCGCGCCTCTTGACCGGTGAGCGCCACCTGTTGCGTGCGGCGCGCAAGGTGCTCGATCTCGGGCCGCGCTTCGTCGTGCTGAAGAAGGGTGAGCACGGTGCGTTCCTGATCGGCTCGGACGTGCACTTCGCGCTGCCGGCTTATCCGGTCGACACGGTGGTCGATCCGACCGGCGCGGGCGACAGCTTCGCGGGCGGATTCCTCGGGTACCTGGCGTCGGTCCGCAACACCGACCCGCGCACCCTGCGCCGCGCGATGCTCTACGGCACCGTGACCGCGTCGTACTGCGTCGAGGGCTTCAGCGTCGAGACCCTGGGCGCGATCGACCGCTCCCGCGTGGAAGCCCGCTTCAACGAGCTGTTCAGCCTGGTCAGCCTGTAAAACCGAGTTTTTGGGCGCGGCCCGCAACCACCGTGGACCGGCCGAGTCCTTGGGACTGCCGCGAGCGCGTCGGAGGGGCCCTGGGCGGGTGCTTTCCCATCCCTGGGGCCCGCCGGCAGCCGTTCGCCGTCTGTTCGGGTTTGGCCTCGCCCTGGGCGGGTGCTCGGCCCTAAGATCCCACCCTCGACCCGGGCCCCAACCCGGGCCCCAACCCGGGCCCCGACCCGGGCCCCAAACGTCCCTTTGTTCCTCCTGCGACGACCCTCCTGCGACGACCATGAGCACCCCGCGCGGCAAGTCCCCCGAACCCTCCAAGATCCCGTCCCCGTCTCAGAAGGACAACTCGGCGCCGAAGGATGCCAAGGAACTCGGCCGGCTGAACGCCGAGAAGGCGCGTGCCCTCGAGGCCGCGATGGGGGAAATCCACAAGGCCTACGGGGTCGGATCGATCATGCGCATGGGCGACGGGATCCCGTTCCGGGAGATCCGCGCGATCAAGAGCGGCGCCCTGTCCCTGGACATGGCCCTTGGAGGCGGTTTCCCGCGCGGGCGCATCGTCGAAATCTTCGGGCCGGAGAGCTCGGGCAAGACGACGCTCACCTTGCACATCATCGCCAATGCCCAGCGCGAGGGCGGCATCTGCGCGTTCGTCGACGCGGAACACGCGCTCGACCCCGCGTACGCGCGCAAGTTGGGGGTCAAGCTCGACGACCTCCTGATCAGCCAACCGGACACGGGCGAGCAAGCCCTCGAGATCGTCGAGACGCTGGTGCGCTCGAATGCCATCGATGTCGTGGTGATCGACTCCGTCGCGGCGCTCGTGCCCCGCGCGGAGATCGAAGGTGAGATGGGGGACGCGTTTGTGGGCCTCCAGGCGCGGCTCATGAGCCAGGCGCTGCGCAAGTTGACCGCGGCGATCTCCAAGTCGGACTGTCTCGTGGTGTTCATCAACCAGATCCGCGAGAAGATCGGCGTCATGTTTGGCAGCCCCGAAACGACGACCGGTGGCCGCGCGCTCAAGTTCTACGCCTCGCTGAGGGTGGACATCCGTCGCATCGGGCAGATCAAGGAAGGCGAGGACGTCGTTGGCAGCCGCACGAAGGTCACCGTCGTCAAGAACAAGGTCGCACCCCCGTTCCGCAAGGTGGAGTTCGACATCCTCTACGACCGGGGCATCAGCTTCGAAGGCGACTTGCTCGACCTCGGCATGACGACAGGGCACGTCCTCAAGTCGGGCACCTGGTTCTCGCTGAAGCACCCCAAGGAGGGAGAGATCCGACTCGGCCAGGGCCGCGAGAAGGCGCGTCAGTTCTTGGTGGACAACACGGAGCTCGCGCGCGAGCTCGAAGCGGCCGTGCGCGCGGCGGTCACGCCGAAGAAGGTCGACCCGTTTGCCGAGCGGTCGCTTGGAGCCGCGGAAGCCGCTGTCGAGACGGGCTCGGACGACGCGGGGGCAGATGGCGCGGACTCGGACGGTGCGGGCTCGAACGGTGCGGGCGGGGATCTCCCTGCCGGCGCGGCCAAAGTCGGCGCGGGGCGCAGCGGTTCGCGGGGCTGATCCGCGACTGCGCGGGGATCGAAACGTCGCCGGGTCGGTCCAAGGAAGGCCAGTCCATGTGGGCGTGGACGACCGCGCGTTCCCGCAGCCGGCTCGCAGCCGGCTCGCAGCCGAATCGGTTAGAACGTTTGCCCCTCCGCGGTCGGCATTCGGCCCGGACAACCCGATCGCGCACCTTCGCCGATGAGCACCCGATTCCGCGCCGACGACGTCCGGCGCCAGTTCCTCGACTATTTCGTCCAACGCGGCCATCGCGCGGTGAGCTCGAGCCCGGTCTTCCCAAAGGACGACCCCACACTCCTGTTCACCAACGCGGGGATGAACCAATTCAAGGACGTCTTCCTTGGCACCGGCACGCGGGATTACCGGCGCGCCGTCGACACGCAAAAGTGCATCCGCGTCTCGGGCAAGCACAACGATCTGGAGGAAGTGGGGGTCGACACCTACCACCACACGTTCTTCGAGATGCTCGGGAACTGGTCGTTTGGCGATTACTTCAAGGCCGACGCGATCACCTGGGCCTGGGAACTCCTCACCAAAACCTGGGGCCTGCCGAAGGAGCGCCTGTGGGTTACGGTTTTTGGGGGGGACGAGGCCGACGGACTTGCGGTAGACGAAGAAGCCGAGGGCCTGTGGAGGTCGCGCACGGACATCGATCCCACCCACGTGCTGCGGTTTGGCCGCAAGGACAACTTCTGGGAGATGGGGGAGACGGGACCCTGCGGGCCGTGCACCGAGATCCACATCGACCGCGGTGAGTCGGGCAGTGATCCGCGCGACGGTGCGAACCGCGCGATCGGCGTCAACGCCGGTAACGAGCGTTTCATGGAGATCTGGAACCTCGTGTTCATGCAGTTCAACCGCATGGACGACGGTTCTCTCGTCGAGTTGCCGGCAAAGAGCGTCGACACGGGCATGGGTTTCGAGCGTGTGCTCAGTGTGCTGCAGGGCAAACGGTCGAACTACGACACCGACCTCTTCACGCCGATCTTCAACACCCTCGAGTCCCTTAGCGGTCGGCGCTATACAGGATCGCAGTCCCGCGCCGACGTGGCATTCCGCGTCGCCGCGGACCACGTGCGTGCGGTCAGCAGCGCATTTGCGGATGGCGCGCTGCCGGGCAACGTCGGCCGCGGGTACGTGCTGCGCCGCCTCATCCGCCGCGCGGCGCGCTTCGGCCGTCAAGAACTCGGACTCGAGCAGCCGTACTTGCACCGACTCGTTCCGACGGTGGCCGAGGTGCTGGGCTCCGCATTCCCCGAGATCCGCCAGCGCGCGGACCACGTGGCGATGCTGATCAAGTCGGAGGAAGAGTCGTTCGGCGCCACGCTCGGCCGCGGCCTCGTCCGTTTCGGCGAACTCGCCAAGCGTGTTGCGGACAGCGGTGCAGGTGTGCTCCCCGGGGCACCCGCGTACGAGCTTTACGCCACCTACGGCTTCCCGCGCGACCTCGTCGAGCTGATGGCGCGCGAGCACAACCTCATGCTCGACGACGCGGGCTGGGACGAGGCCGAAACGGCGCACCAGGCCGCGAGCCGTTCGGAAGGCGGGTTCAAACAGCTGCTGAGCGCGGAGCAGCTCCAGGGTCTGCGGGCCACGGCTTCGCTCTACCACACCGAGGGTGAGGCGGGGCTTGCCTGCAACACCCAGGTGCAGCGCCTTTTCACCGGCGCCGTTCGCGACGCGCTGGTGCTCGAATCGAGCCCGTTCTACGCCGAATCCGGCGGTCAGGTCGGCGACACAGGCCTCATCGAGAGCCCCGATGGTGCGTTCCGATTCGAGGTCCAGGACACCCAGCGCCTCAGCACTGTCGTGGTCCACCTCGGCAGCGCCCACGGTGCCGCAACCTCCGGCCTCGAGGTTGTCGCGCGGGTCGACGGGGACCGGCGCGCACGCATTCGGCGCAACCACAGTGCGACCCACCTCATGCACCACGCGCTGCGCGCCGTGCTCGGCTCCCACGTGACGCAGGCCGGATCCCACGTGGGTCCCGAACGCCTGCGGTTCGACCTCGCACACCCGCGGGCCGTCACCTCGGACGAGATCGAGCGCATCGAAGCCCACGTGCTGGCGGCGATCGTCGCCAACCCCAGCGTGGCGACGACGCTGGAGGAACTCGCGGCCGCCAAGGCGCGTGGAGCCGCTGCGTTGTTCGGCGAGAAGTACGAGGACGCCGTGCGTGTCGTTGCGATGGGGGATTCCAGCCTCGAACTGTGCGGCGGCACCCACGTCCGTGCGACGGGGGATATCGGCGCCTTCGCGATCGTCTCCGAGCGGGCAGTGCAGGCCGGCGTGCGGCGGATCGAAGCGGTCACCGGACCCGATGCCCTCGCGCTGTTCCAACGCCAGAGGCGGTTGCTCGATGGGGCAGCCCAGCGGCTGAAGGCTCCGCTCGACGAAGTGCCCGCGCGGATCGAAGCGCTCCAGGAACAGGTCAAGGAAGCGCGGCGCAAGTCCCAGGCCGCGGCGCAGGGGGACATCGCGGGAGCGCACCTGCGGGTCGCGGCGGCGCTCGACGACCGGGCGGGTGTGCGCATCGGGGGGGTTGACCTCCCGGAGCTCGACCTCGCCGGTCTGCGGGAACTCTCCGGGCGAGTGAAGGCGCTGGCGCCGGACTTGTGTGTGTTGCTCCTTGGCCGCGACGGCCCGCGGGTCCCCTGGATGGTGTTTTGCCAGGGCCGCGCGCTGGAATCCGGCCTGTCCGCCGGCGATCTGGCGCGTGAGGTCAGCGGCGTTCTGGGCGGCGGCGGCGGCGGCAAGAAAGACTCGGCCCAGGGTCAGGGGCTCGATCCGAGGCGGGTTCCCGACGCCATTGCCGCGTTCACCGCGGCGCTCTCGGCCTTGCGCTAGCGCACACGGGCCGGCGTGGGTCACTCGGGGCCGACCCGCATCGCTCGGGGGGCGGTTGCGGAGGCCCCCGCGGCGTTGACGCACCCTCTGGCCGTCGATACAGTCCCGCCCTTGGCCGCAGCGCGCCGGGGTGCGGTGGTCCCCATCCGCGGTCCCCACCGCCGCGCCAGGGGCAACACCCTGCTCCGCTCCCACGCGCGCGGCGGCGAATTCGTCTCTAACCCACGCTCCACGAGCCCGCCCGCGGTGTCCACGGACCCCGGCGCCGACCCCCAGCCTCCCATGCCCAATCCGAAGCGCCGCCACTCCAAGTCCCGCACGGGCCTGCGCCGCTCGCACCTCGCGCTCAAGGACCTCCAGCTCAACCGCTGCGCCCACTGCGGCGCCGCCGCGAAGCCCCACCGCGTGTGCGACAACTGTGGTTATTACGCCTTCTCCCGCGGCGGTGAGAAGAAGGGCACCGACGTGCTCGAGAAACAGGACTTCTGATCCGAGCCTTTCGATCGGGCCGGCGGCGATCGCCGCGGCCCCGCTTGCACTCCACGGTTTGCACACCACGGCGCGGACGCCGCACAGATGAGTCAAACACGGATCGCGTTGGATGTGATGGGCGGCGACGACGCGCCCGCGATCAACCTGAAAGGCGCCCTGCGCGCCTGCGACCCGAACGGCGGGATCGGACTCGATCCCGCGCGCATCCTGATGGTGGGCGACGGCCCCACCTTGGAGCGTGGCCTCGCCGAGTTGGGTGGCAATCCGGGTTTCGAGATCCTGCACGCGACGCAGACGATCGGGATGGGGGAGTCCCCGGCCACCGCGTTGCGCGCGAAGCCGGACTCGTCGATCTCGCGCTGCGTTGGCGCCGTCAAGACGCAAGCTGCGTCCGCGGTGGTGAGCATGGGCAACACGGGCGCGGTCGTCGCCGCTGCGCACCTTGGGCTGGGTACGCTCGAGGGCATCAAACGCCCCGGCATCGCGGTCACCATCGACCTCACCGGGAATCCGCTGACGCTGATCGATATGGGCGCGAACATCGCGCCCAAGCCCGAGCACCTCGTCCAGTACGCCTGGATGGGCAGCGTGTGGGCGCGCACGGTGGTGGGGCAGAAGGATCCGCGCGTGGGGCTCCTGAACATCGGCGAGGAGCCTTCTAAGGGCACAGACCTGCTCAAGGCGACACACCAGCTCCTCAGCAGTTGCCCGTTGCCGTTCGTCGGCAATGTTGAAGGCGGTGACCTGTTCCGCGGCGCGTGCGAAGTGGTCGTGTGCGACGGCTTCACGGGCAACGTCGTCCTCAAGCTGATGGAGGGCATGGCGGCGTTCCTCTTTGGGCTCTTCACCGCCGAGCTGCGCCAAAATAAGGCGGAGTGGGGCGCGGCGGCGATGGGCAAGCTCAAGAAGAAGATCGACTACGCTGAGTACGGCGGCGCTCTGCTCCTTGGGGTCGATGGTGTGGTGGTCATCGGCCACGGGCGGTCGGACGCCGCGGCGGTGGCCAATGCGCTCGCCGTTGCGGCGCGCAGCTTGGACGCGAACGTCAATCGCCACATCGTCTCAGGGCTGGCGGCCGTTAGCTGACCGGACGCGGTTCGGCGCGCGCCGGGTGGGCCTGTACCCGTCCCGGGGGTGGATCCGCCCCTTGTCTGACCTGCCGCCTGGTCCCTCGCCGCGCCCGGCGTAGAATCCCACGACCGTGAGCGCCGCGCCGGCGCCCGGCGTCCCAGACCACCACGCGCATGCCTTCACTCATTCGAGTCGGAATCGCCGGCACCGGGTCCTACGTGCCCGACAAGGTTGTCACGAACCAGTGGTTCGAGACCTTCCTCGACACGTCCGACGAATGGATCGTGCAGCGCTCGGGTATCCGCGAACGGCGCTTCGCGGCTCCGGACCAGGCGACCAGCGACCTGTGCATCAACGCCGCGCGCCCGGCGCTGGAGGCCGCGGGCATCGGGCCGGAAGACCTCGACCTGATCATCGTGGGCACGCTGACGCCCGACTTTCCCCTGCCGGCGACCGCGGTGCTCGTGCAAGACCGGTTGGGCGCAAAGCGCGCTGCTGCGTTTGACGTTGCCGCGGCCTGCACGGGCTTCATGACGGCCCTGCACGTGGGTGAGGCGTTCATCGCCACGGGCCGCGCGCGCTACGTGCTGGCGATTGGGGCGGAGGTGCTATCGCGTTTTCTCGACCTCAAGGACCGCGGAAGCTGCATCCTTTTCGGCGACGCGGCCGGTGCCGTCGTCCTGGGCCGTTGGGACGATTGCCGGCGCGGGGAACTGCTGCGCGGTTCGCTGGGCGCCGATGGGTCGGGTTACGAGCTGATCCACATTCGCGGCAACGGCTCGCGTTTCCCGACGACGGCGGAGACGTTCGAGGAGGGCGACCAGTATATCCGCCTTCGCGGTCGCGAGATCTTCAAGTTTGCGGTCGCGCGCATGGGCGAACTGATCGAGCAGATGCTCGAGGGTTATGCGCCGGACGAGCTCGGCTTGATCGTTCCGCACCAGGTCAACCGCCGAATCATCGACGCCGCGCTCGACCGCATCGGGATGACCGACGAAAAAGTCATCGTCAACATCCAGCACTACGGCAACACGTCCGCCGCCACCGTGCCGCTGGCGCTCGACGAAGCGGTGCGCCAGGGGCGCATGGTGGATGGGAAGCTCGTCGTGCTCGTCGCGTTTGGCGCGGGCATGACCTGGGGTGCGTCGCTCCTGCGCTGGTGACAGAGTGCGCGACTCCGCACCGTTGATGCCTTCCGCCGTCCCGTTTGAACTTCCGTCGGTCCTATGACCCGAGCCATCCTCCTCCCCGGTCAAGGTGCCCAACACCCTGGAATGGGCCGCGTTTGGGCCGAGCAGTTCCCCGCCGCGCGTCGAATGTTCGATGCCGCCGACGAGGCGCTCGGTTTTTCGCTTTCCGATCTGTGTTTTGGCGACAGCGAGGACATCCACCGCACCGACATTGCGCAGCCCGCGATCCTGACGACGAGCGCAGCGATTTTGTCGGTGCTCGTCGAGGAGGAAGGCCTCGACCTTGCGGCGGCGCCGTTCACCGCCGGATTGAGCCTTGGGGAATACACGGCGCTGTGGGTTGCGGGTTCCCTCGGGTTCGCCGACGCGGTGCGCCTCGTGCGCCTGCGTGGTGAGGCGATGCAAGCCGCCGGCGAGCGGACGCCGTCGTCGATGACGAGCCTGATTGGAGCGAGCCGCGAACAAGCGGAAACGCTCGCGGCGATCGGGCGCGCGACGGGCCGGATTTGCTCCGTCGCGAACCTCAACGCTCCAGGACAGGTGGTCGTTTCCGGGGAGCTCGTCGCGCTCGATGCCGTGGAAGCGGCGGCAAAGGAGCACGGGGTGCGGCGAGCCGTGCGCTTGACGGTCGCCGGCGGTTTCCACTCCGAATGCATGCGCCCGGCCGCGGAGCGCCTCAAAACCGCGCTCGCCAGCGTCGAATTCCGGCGCCCGCGCATCCCGTTCGCGAGCAACGTCACCGGGACGGCGGTCGAGGATCCGCACTCGATCCGCGCGCACCTCGCCGACCAGGTCTGCGCACCGGTGCTTTGGGAAGCCAGCATGCGCCACGCCCTGGAACGCGGTCACCGCACGTTCATCGAGCCCGGTCCGGGCACGGTGCTCGGAGGTTTGATGCGCAAGATCGATCCCGCGGCGGCGGTGCGCTCCGTGGCGGAACCTGCGGACCTCGTGCGCGGCTGAAAAAACGGGCGCAAACACCTCGCGGGCGCCGCGAACCGCTCGGTCGCCCTTTGGTCTTGGGAGCACGCCGCGTCGTTTTAGCGGCGGTTCCGCGCTCGACGGCCCCCGTGGGCCCCGGTATCCTCCCGCCCTCGACGCCCAGCCCTTCGAACGATGAGCACCATCCCCAATCCCGGCGACCAACGCCCCCTCGTGGGAAAGGTCGCCATCGTCACCGGCGCTTCACGGGGCATCGGCCAAGCGATCGCCGTGCGCCTCGCTCAGATGGGGGCGGGGATTGCCGCGGTAGCGACCTCCGCCGAGCGCTGCGCTGATACTGTGGCGCAATGCCGCGCGGTGGGGGTGCCCGCGGAAGCGTTTGGCGTGGACGTCGCGGAATCCGCTGCGGTGGATGAGCTCGTCAAGCGCATCGCCGCGCAGATGGGCGGGGTCGACATCCTCATCAACAACGCCGGCATCACGCGTGACGGACTGCTGTTGCGGATGAGCGAGGAGGACTTCGACCGCGTCGTCGACGTCAACCTGAAGGGCACCTTCAACTTCGTGAAATCCGCGGCGCGCCTCCTCATGAAGGTCCGCGGCCGGATCGTCAACATCTCGAGCGTCGTCGGCATCACCGGCAACGCCGGCCAAGTCAACTACGCCGCCAGCAAGGCCGGTGTCATTGGCCTGACACGCTCCGTCGCGAAGGAGCTCGCGGGTCGCGGGGTGACGGTCAATGCGATCGCGCCCGGTTACATCGAAACGGATATGACGGCGGCGATCGACCCCGCCGCGGCGGCCAAACTCTCCGAAGCCATCCCCCTGGGGCGTATCGGTCGGGCAGACGAGATCGCGGCCGCGGTCGCGTTCCTCGTCGGCCCGGGCGGCGATTATCTCACGGGTCAGACCATCGTCGTTGACGGGGGGCTGTCCCTTTGACGCTGCGCGGTGACGCTGTGACGCCGCGCGGTGACGCTGTGACGCTGCGCTGTGACGCTGTGACGCTGCGCGGTGACGCGGTGACGCTGCGCGGTGCGGGGGACCCCCGCGCGGCCGACTTCGCGTTCCCCGAGCGGGCGCATCCCAGGACGCAGCGCATAGGGGCCACACCCGCATATGCCTGCATTTCGCCCAGCGCCCGCACGGCCCACTCCAACCGCGCGGCGGCTGGCGCTCCCTTCGCAGCGCCCGCCCGTGTACCCTGACCACGCATTCCCGTCGCATCGCGCCACCCGCTCGGCCCCCAAAGGGCCTTGCACCCGGCGCGGGTGATCGGATAACCCTTTCCCCATCCGCACGCCCAAACCCACGGCGCCCGCCCCACGCGGCGACCGCCCAACCCCCCCCCGCGGCCCCCGCGCCGCCTCGAGGAGTAACGAACGGTGAGCACCTCTGCCGAGTCCATCGAAGACCGGGTCGTCAAGATCGTCTGTAATCAAATGGGGACCACGCCCGACAAGGTCACGCGGGAAACTTCCTTCGTGAACGACCTCGGCGCGGATTCCCTCGACACCGTCGAGCTCGTCATGGAGTTCGAGGACGAGTTCGAGATTTCCATCCCCGACGAGGACGCCGAAAAGATCCAAACCGTCGGCAACGCGATCGAATACATCTCCGCGAAGAGCTGATCGCGCGGTTTGCACCGCGGCGCCCCAGCGCGGGCGGCGCGCTGCGGACGGCGCGGCGGTAGCCGGGACGGTTCCCGCGCCGCGAGCGTGCCGCGCCCTTCGCCGTCCCCGCCCAACCCCGCCTGCGAGTTCCCATGCGTCGAGTCGTCATCACCGGTCTTGGAACCGTCAACGCCCTCGGCGGAAACGTGGCCACGTCGTGGCCGCGCCTCCTCGCCGGAGAGAACGGCATCGGCCCGCTGACTTTTTTCGACGCTGCGGCGCTGCCCGTGCGCATCTGCGCCCACGTCGACTTCGATCCCGCGGCCCATTTTGACGTGATGGACCAGCGCAAGCTGGACCCCTTCACCCAGTACGCGCTCGTGGCGGCGGACGAGGCGGTCAAGGATGCGGGACTCGACCTCGTCGGCGCCCCGGAATCCGAACGCGAACGGTTTGGCTGCATCATCGGAACAGGTATCGGCGGCATCACGGGCATCGAAGAACAGCACCTGGTGCTGATCGAGCGTGGGCCGCGGCGCGTCAGCCCCCACTTCATCCCGAAGATCATGGCCAACGCCGTGAGTGGCCAAGTGGCGATCCACCACGGCCTCCTGGGCACGACTTTCACGACGTCGAGCGCGTGCGCATCGTCTGGACATGCGATCGGGATGGCGCTGATGGCGATCCGGTCCGGTGAAGTCGACCTTGTGGTGACCGGCGGCGCCGAGAGCGCCACCACGCCCCTTTCGATATCGGGGTTTGCCTCCGCCAAGGCGCTCTCGACCCGGAACGACGATCCCGGCGCGGCCTCACGGCCTTTCGATGCCGAGCGCGACGGTTTTGTGATGGGTGATGGCGCCGGGGTGCTGATCTTCGAGGAACTCGAGCGCGCCAAACGCCGCGGCGCGCGTATTTACGCCGAGGTGAAGGGATACGGGTCGACCGACGACGCCTTCCACATCACCGCGCCCAAGGAAGACGGCAGCGGACCTGCGCGGGCCTTGCAGATCGCGCTGAAGCAAGCGGGTGTGAAGCCCGAGGACGTCGACTACATCAACGCCCATGGCACCAGCACGAAGTACAACGACGCGATCGAGACGCGCGCGATCAAGCGTGTGTTTGGCGACCACGCGAAGCGGCTCGCGGTGTCGTCGACAAAGTCGATGATCGGTCACCTGCTCGGCGCGTCGTCCGCGGTCGAGCTCGTCGCCACGGCACTGTCGGTGCACCAGGGCGCAGTTCACCCGACGCGCAACTTGGAGAACCCCGACCCCGATTGTGATCTTGACTACGTGCCCAAGGAGGGCCGGGAGTTGACGGTGCGCAACGCGCTCTCCAACTCCCTGGGTTTTGGCGGCCACAACGTGTCGATCTGCATCGGCCGCTACGCTGGGTAGGAGCTTTGGCTTCCTGGGCCGCGGCGCCCGCGCGCGGCCGCGCCGATCCCACGGGCCCGGGTCCCCGCTCGGCGCGGATTCCCGACCCGCCGCACCGCCTCTCGTGCGTGCGGTCCCGCCGCGCGGTGGTGGACTCGGGACCCTGACTTGCCGCACTTCCCAGGCGGGGTAGGATGGACCTGTCGACAGGCTGGCCGCCCGCGCACACCGCGCGCGTCGAACGGCCGCGACAAAATCCCGTCCCTCACATGCTCGCGGCCGATCCGGCGCCCCGTGTGGGCTCCGGCGGACCCCGCGGCTTCATCCCTCGCCGCCCAGCCCTCCACGGTGCGGCCCAGCCCGAGGCATCCCCGTTGCACTCGAAGTTCCACAAGTTGCTGCACGACTACAAGCTCGAAGTGTTCAAGGTCGAGCACGACAAACGCTCCACCGAGCAGATCACGCAGGAATGCGTCCAGATCGCGGACGAGGTCCTCGCCCAGAAGTTCAACTACCACTTCCACAAGCTCCCTGACGCCAACCGCGCCGAGATCATCAACATGATCAGCAACTACACGCGGGAGGCAATCTTGCCGCCCGTCGTGAGCAAGCTGGTGCAGCGGCAGGTCGTCCTCGAGAAGCGGGTGGACCGCTTGGCCCAGCTCGTCGAAAACCTGCTGGGGGTGCTCTCCGAGCGTCATCAAACCGCCGCGGGCGCCACCCTCGAGCGGTGACCGACGGTCACACGTAACTCGGCAACGGCCGCGCGGCAACGGCAGCGCGGCAACGGCAGCGCGGCGAACGGTCGTTGTCGAAGCTAGTGAACAGGTGGAGCCGCTAGCGACCGCGCTCGGGTTGCTGCGGACGCGGAGCGTCCCGCGGTCGAGCGCCGCGTTGAAGCCGCTATCCTCTGCGGGGCGCGGCGGGCTGCCTAAGCGGCTGGTCGCGGTGGCCACACTCGACCCCACCAGCCCCCGACTCCGCTCCGCTCCGCTCCACCGCGCGCCCCTGTGATGCAACACGACTCCACGATCCTCCGCGAGCGCGCCGACGGCGCTGGCCAGGGCCACGTTTTTGCCTTCTGGGACCGCCTCGACGGCGCCGAGCGCACGCGTTTGCTCGCACAGGTTGCGCGGCTTGATTTCGATCTCGTGGAACGGCTGGGTGGCCTCCTGCGCGAAAATGCGAGCGCACACGCGTCCGCCCTCACGCCGCCCAAAACGTTTCCCCTCGATCGATCCCCGGCCGAACAAGTGCGTGCGGAAGGGGCGCGGGAGGTCGGCGCACGGCGGCTCGCGGACGGCGAAGTGGGGTACGTCCTGGTCGCTGGCGGCCAGGCCTCGCGGCTGGGTTACGACGGCCCGAAGGGGTGTTTTTCCGTCGGTCCGGTGAGCGGGCGCTCGCTCTTCGATATGCACGCACGGCGTCTGCTCGCCGCGCAGCGCCGCCACGGGCAGGACCCCGTGTGGTACGTGATGACGTCCGAGGCCAACGACCGCACGACACGCGAGTTTTTTGCGGCCCACGGCCACTTCGGGCTCGATCCCGCCAACGTGTTCTTTTTTGGCCAGGCGATGTTGCCCGCCCTGGACGACAGCGGCCGCATCCTGTTGTCGTCGACTTCAGAGCTGTTCCTCGCGCCCAACGGGCACGGGGGTGTGCTCGATGGCCTGATGCGCTCGGGGGCGCTCGCCGATGCACACAGGCGCGGTATCCGCACGCTGTCGTATTTTCAGGTCGACAACCCGCTCGCGCGGCCGGCCGACACGCTCTTTCTCGGTTTGCACACGCTCGAAAACGCGTCGATGTCGAGCAAGGTGGTCGACAAGCGCTCGCCCGGCGAGAAAGTCGGGGTGCTCGGATACGTCGACGGCAAGATGGGGTGCATCGAGTACTCCGACCTGTCGGCCGAACTGCGCGAGGCCAAAAGCAGCGACGGGAAGCTGTTGTTCCGCGCGGGCAACATCGCCGTGCACGCGATCGAGCGCGAGTTCATTGAGGAACTCACCCGCGGTGGCTTGCAGTTGCCCTACCACCTTGCGCGCAAGAAATTGCGGGCCCTGGACGGGCGCGGCGAGCCCTGCGAGCAGAGCGGCACGAAGTTCGAGACCTTCGTCTTCGACGCCCTGGCGCGCTCGCCGCGCAGTGTTGTGCTTGAGGTCGAGCGCGCCGTCGAGTTCAGCCCGGTCAAAAACGCATCCGGCGACGATTCACCGGCCACCGCGTGCGCCGACCTGTGCCGGCTCTTCGCAGGTTTTGCAGACGCCGCCGGTCTGCCACTTCCCGCCGCGGGCGAGGATGGCTGCGTTCGGGTGGAGGTGGATCCGGTGCTCGCCGAGGACCGCGCCGAGTTTGCGGCGGCGATGCCGCTCGAGCCGCGTGTCACCGCCGCAGGGCACCTTTACTCCGCCGCTGTGGCCGCGCCGCGCGCGCGCTCCTGATCGCGGCACCCGTGCGGGTGCGGGGTGCAGCGCGCGCGCGGTTTGCGCGCATGCCGCTTGTTAGTCTCGCCGCGCGGAGGTTGCGCGGCAGAACACCATGGACACGAGCAATCGGGTGAGCACGGCGGACAGATCTGAGCTGCTGACCACGGCTCCCTGTGACCTTTCGATCGCGATCCTGCGCGGGGGGCCCAGCCCCGAACACCACGTGTCTCTCGCGAGCGGGGAGTCGATGCTGGCAGCGCTGCGCCCCGTGTGCGAGCGCGCGCCGCTCGATGTCCTGTGGCACTCGGATGGAGCGTGGTCCGTCGACGGCGCACCCACGGCCGTTGGTGCGGTGCTCGATACACTGCGTCGCACAGACGTCTGCCTGCTCGCGCTGCACGGCGGCGCGGGTGAGGACGGGACCGTTCAAGGGCTCTTGGAGAGCGCGGGGATTGCGTACACGGGCTCGGGCGTGCGCGCTTCGGCGATCGCGATGGACAAGTGGTTCACGCGCACCGTGTTGGCGGCCGCGGGTTTTCGTATCGCACCCGGGCGCCTCGTGCACCGGGGAGAATTTCAGCGCGACCGGGTTGCGCTCGCGGACCGGGTCACAGCGGCCCTTGGCGCGGGTGCGTTGTTCGTGAAACCGCGCTCGGGGGGCTCGTCCCTCGCGACCTTCAAGGTCGAGGGAGGGGGGGCGTTGGCGGTGGGGGGCGGGCTCGCGGACGCGCTTGCACGGGCCTTCGAAGCCTGCGAGCAGGTCCTCGTTGAAGCCGCGGTGCTCGGCATCGAAACCACGTGTGCGGTCCTCGGGAACACGGACCCCTCAGCCCCGCGCCAGGGCCTGCGTGCGCTCCCCGTCGTCGAGATCGCACCCCGCGGCGACCGGTTTTTCGACCACGACCAAAAGTACGACCCCGCCGGCGCCGAGGAGTTCTGCCCGCCGCGGCACCTGTCGCCCGCCGTTGAGGAGCGGATCGCAGCGCTCGCGCTGCTCGCCCACGCGGAGCTGGGGTGCGCCGGCGTGTCACGGGTCGACTTCATCGTGCCGCGTGCGGGCGATGTTTTTGGGGAGCCCGTGATGCTCGAGGTCAACACCCTGCCCGGCATGACGGCGCGCTCCCTCGTGCCGCTGTCCGCGCGCGCGGCCGGTCTCGGGTTCGCGGACCTGCTTCGGGAACTTTGCCGCCTCGGCGCCGCGCGTAGAGGGGCGCGGTGATTCGCGCGGCCCGCCTTGCAGCGGGCGCGGTGATTCGCGCGGCCCGCCTTGCAGCGGGCGCGGTGATGCGCGCGGCCCGCCTTGCAGCGGGCGCGGTGATGCGCGCGGCCCGCCTTGCAGCGGGCGCGGTGATGCGCGCGGCCCCCCTTGCAGCGGGCGCGGGTTTGTTGCAACCTGTCGCGCCCAGCCGGGGTGGCGGAATGGCAGACGCGACGGATTCAAAATCCGTTGCCCGCAAGGGCGTGTGGGTTCGACTCCCATCCTCGGTACTTCCCGCGGTCGACATGCCCCCCGCGGCCCGTCGCCCACGGTTAGCGCTCGCGGGCGAAACAGGAGCGTGAGCACCGCGACCTCAGATCCGGCCCTCGCGGCGTTCGCCACCGACGTCCTCGCGGCCGCGGTGGTGGCCCTCGGGGATCTGGGCGGCGAACTCGGCGGGCTCGCACGGGATTTGGGCGACCGCGCCGGAGCGGCCCGCGCCGCCTGTGGTCTTGCGGAGCGCGAGGACCGCGCGCGCTCGGCGAGTTTTGCGGCTGCACTCGCGGCTGAGGTGCTGGGTATCCACCTCTTGCTCGAGCGCAGGGAGTCGGCTGCGCTCGGTTTGATCCTCGAGCACACGCGTCGGGCGACGCCTGCGCAACGCGCGCAGGCCAAACACTTTGCCCATGCTGTTTCTACGCATGTGGGCGCGCGCGATTGGGCCGCGCCGTTCGCGCTGGCTTTCCTCGTCAGCGCGGACCCGGTTCGCCGACTCGGTGCAAGCGGCGCCGCACACTTCGTCGAAGCATTGCTCGCATCCTCGGCTGGTTTTTCCGCCGCCGAGCGGCGAGCCGTCGACACGCTGGTTCCCGCGGGTCGCTGGCGTATGGGCAAGCGGCGGGCGCGCTGGTACGCGCCCGCCGCCGCCTCCTAGCCCGGATGATTCAGTGCGCTTTCCAACCAGACGGCCCAACCGGCGGCCTTCGGCCGCCTTTCGCCCCCTGGTGGCACTTTGCGACCACCGGCGTCCTCGTTGACCTGTTCAAGGTCGACTGCGGGTCCCGCGGCCGCAAAGCACCACCCGACGACAACTTGGGCTCGTCTGTTCGAAAAGCTCATGAAGAACCCGGGCTAAATCACAGGTTGGCGAGCGTGCTCGTGCCTACGGCATAGAGCCCGCCGTCAAAGAACAGTGCCTGCGCCGAAACGAGCCCGTTGAGGGTCCCGGGGTTGAAGAACCCCAAGTTGAAGGCTCCCGCGGAATCGAGCGCGGTCGCTCCCGGCAGCAGAACGATCGTCCCCGGGTTCAGCGGCGTGAGGAGCGGCAACCCGACGGGGTTCAGGACCGCGATTTCCGTGGTCCCGACGAGCGTGGTGGGGCCGATCAGCACGAAGCCAAACCCGCCGGGCGGGCCGCCCGCGACTTCGAACGACGCGGGCCCAACCCCCGACGTGCCCGGTCCGCTGAACTGTGCGGTGGGACGCTTGGGTCCGAGGAATCGGGTGCCGGAGTTGCCAGCGAAGTCGTTCCACGCAATGCGCAGGCGCGCGGATGCGTCGGGCTGGAACGGCGCGAAAACTCCGGGTCCGGTACCGGCGATGAGTTGGCTAAACCCCACGAACGCGCCGGGCGGGCCCTCGAAGAGCACCGGGTTCGGCAGGCCGAACTGCGTGACTTCGCGGATCTTCGAAACGTATCCGAACGAGAAGTTGGATTCGGCGAGGTAGAGCCGGTTCGTCGTGGGGTCGACTGCGAGCGAGGAGCCGCCGTCGAGGCCTGTCTCGAAGAAGATCGCGTTGCCCACCGACAGAGTCCCCGCTTGCACCGTCGGTGCAAGCCAAAGGAGCACGTCCGTGAAGCCCAGCGGCGCGGGGAACGTGTTGACCTGGGTGGCGTAGTAGAGGTTGCCGGCGGGATCGAACGCGACGGGACCGGAGGGCCCCGGGATCGTGCCGAGGAAGGTCAACTGGCCCGTGATCGGGTCGAGTTCGACGAGCTCGTTGAAGAAGAACGTGAATGCCGTCGCGCTGACGATGACGTCACCCTGTGCGGAGATCGCCGCGTCGAAGTTGAAGGGCAGGTTGGCGAGCGGGACGAGCGGCCCGTTGGGCAGATCGAGTCGGTACATCGCGCCGTTCGAGCTTTCGCCGACGATGGCGAACGACTCGTCGGGAGCGAGTGCGAGCGCGCCGGTGAAGACGCTGGGGCTGAACGTAGCGTAGTTCTGCACGACGGCGCCGTTCGCGTCGAGCCGATCGAGGCTCGCGCCGGACCAGCGCAGCCATTCGCCGTTCGAGAGCATCCGCAGCGAGCCCCCGAAGCTGGGCGCCAGCGAGAGCTTCATGCCCGGCCCGGCGGTTTGGGCGTCGGCGTGGCCCGCCCCGAAGACGAGGGCGAGTGCCACAACGAGAGCGCCGCCGCGGCGGACGCGGCGCGGCAATGCGGTTGAGTGGGAAGCGGGATGGGACGGGACGCAAGCGGATTGCGCCCCCCTAAGGAAGGAAAGGAACTGCATGGTTCGGGTTCGATCTCCGTCGAACACCGAGTTCAGGACGCGCCGCGGCCCGGAGCCACATTGGCACCATGCACCGCCGACGCCTTGACCCGAGGCTCGGCCGACCAGCGCTCGCGGCGGATATCCTGACTCGCCGCGTGCCTCGTGTGGGCCCCGCGCAACCGGCCGACCGTGTGGGTCGGCGGCAAGCAAGGTCCTGCACAAAAGCATGGGGGTGCGACCCGTACCTTCCCAGGGGCGAAGGATTGCTGTCTTGGGCCGAAGCCCGGCAATCCCACGCGATCCCAGTGGCACCCAGGGGCTGTCCTTGGCTGGGCGCGGAACGCTTCCGCAACCGGCCATCGACAGCCCGTGGATCCGCGCAGCCCGAAGGCGGCGCGGGGATCGTCCCCGACGCGGCTCACAGTGGCGGGACCGTGCCGGTGTTGCACCGGACTTCCCCGCTCGCGAGCGGTATCGGAATGACTCGCGCAAGTCTAACACACCGCTTCGCAACCCGCGCGAGCCCCCCCACGTCGAACGTCTGTTCCGAGGGCACGCTTGGTGCTAAACGGTTCCCCACGGCCCACTTGTGTTCCGCGGTCGGAACACCCAGCGCGCCGCGGCGGCAACCCCGCGGGGCGCCTCCGATAGACTCCGACGCCGCGCGCACGCCTGTTTGACCCCATGCTCCGACACCGCCGTTACCCGCTTGCCCTCATCGCCGCGTTGTCCGCCGCGCTCCTTCTCTTGGCCGTGAACGCCTGCGGGCCCCGCGGACGGGGCGACGCGTCGGACCTGCGGCTGCTGTGGACCGGGGCGATGTTGGGTTTTGTCGAGCCCTGCGGCTGCACCGCGGGACGTATCGGAGGCATGGATCGCATGGCAGCCTTTGTGCGGAGCGAGCTCGATCGTCATCCCGCCGCGCTCTACGTCGACACCGGCGACGCTTTCCTGCGGTACCACGGCCAGGCGGGAGACCACGGCGGCTCGCCGTTCCCCGCGCAACAGGCCCCCATCAAGGCGGAGGCGTTCATGCGCACCTTCGCCAGCCTCGGCATCGCAGCGCTGGCGGTGGGGGACCTCGAACTTGAGATCGGCCACACGACTCTGGTCGATCTCGCGCAGCGCCACGGCGTTCCGCTGATCAACGCGAACATCGTCGACGCGGCGGGCCAACCTATCTTCCAACCCTATGTGGTGGTCGAGCGTGGCGGAAAGCGCATTGGCATTTTTAGCTTGCTCGCGGAGCGGTTGCGCAGCGACGAGATTGACGACAAACGGCCCGTCGACGTCGCACGCGTGGTCGGGGGTCAGAACCTGCGCCTCTTGAACTGGCGCACCACGGCGGTCGATGTGGTCCGCACACTGCGCGAAACCGAGCGTGTCGACATGGTGCTGCTCGCCTCGCACCTCGGCGCGCGTCACAACCAAACGGTAGCCCGCGACGTGCCGGGCATCGATATCGTCTTCGGGCCCCATTCGGACGACTCGCGCCGCGCGCTGACGTGGGTCGAGGGGGTTCCGGTGCTGAACGGTTCCGTGCGCGGAGCGCGTGTCGGTGTCGTGGATTGGTGGATGACGGATCGGCGCGCTCCGCTGGCATCTTTGCGACCGCCGCCGATGGCGGACGTCTCCGACGACGTGTGGCTCGAGTTCGAGCTCGGCGTGCACCGCAGCGACCTCGCGATGATCGCCGGCCGCGAGTCCATTCTTGGAAGCGATGAATTCCAGCGTCGCCGTCAGACTTCGGAACAGGGTGTCGCCGCGGTGGAGCGCATGCTCGTTGAGCGGCCCGCGCGGCCCGCGGGCGACGCGTTCTCCGCGATGCTGATTCCGCTCCACGTCGGAATCGGACGCGACGAGGGAGCGCTCGACAGCATCGACCACTACCACGGCGATCTGTTTGCGCACTGGAGCGCGGATCCACCCGCTCCGCGCCATCCCACGGACCGCTTCACGGGACCCGCTTCATGCGAGTCGTGCCACCCCGCCCAAACCGAGTTCTGGCGCGGCACGCGGCATTCGCGCGCGTTCCAGACGCTGATCGCGACCCAGCAGCACGTCGACCTCGAATGCATCGGGTGCCACACCGTCGGGCTGCACCTGCCCGGCGGGTTCCGCCACCCTGCCGCGTCCGCGGGCTTCGAGAACGTGCAGTGCGCGGCCTGCCACGGGCCCGAGGGCGGACACATGGCGGGGGGCGCGAGCTACATCGACCCGACGGTGTTTCGCCCGCCGCTCCAGTCCTGCGCCCACTGCCACAACAAGGAGCACGATCCGACGTTCATGCAGCGTGCGCCGAGCATGATCCCGCTGGTCAGTTGCCCACCCCTCGACCCGCCCGGCCGCGGTCCGCTAGGGCTGCGCGCGGCGTTGGTCGAGGGCGCGCAGGCGCTTGCGGAGCTCCCCGATCCCCCGTGGCTGCGGATCAGCGACGCGTACCAGCGGGCCGGCGACGTCAACAACGCCGTGGTCGCCGCGCAGCGTGGTGTCGATGCAACGCCGGACAGCCGCGATGCCAAGCTGCGTCTCGCCCAGCGCACGCTTGAGCAGGGCCGCTTCCAGGACGCGCTCGACCTTGCGTCCGACCTGACCGGTGCAGATACGAGCGACGGCCTCGCGTGGCAAGTGCGGGCGCTCGCGCTCGTGCAAATGGGTCAGCGGGAAGATGCGCTCGCGGCAGCGCTCGAAGCACACTCGCTGCTTCCCGCGGACCTGGACAGCGCGGCGCTCGCCGCCCGCGCCTACAGGGATCTTGGCCGGCGGCTCGACGCGATCGACACCCTGCGCCGCTTCGCGGCGGACCACCCGGCGTCCGGTGCGGCGGTGCAGTCGCTGATCGAAGCGCTGCAGTGACGGTTTGGATGATCGCGTTGCGCGACGTGGCGACCTTTTTTTGAGCGTCAGCGCACGCGCGAGCCCGCGCCGTCGTGATCCGCCGCGGGGGGTGCGACGTGCAGCGCGCCGGGCCCGTTTTGGAGCGCGTTGCCGCCCGCGCTCGCCGGCGCCGTTACACCGTCGTCGACGGGGGTTGTTCCCGGTGGCGCTGCGAGCAACGCGCGCATCCGGCGCGATGTGTGTGCATCGAAAAGCAGTGGGAGCGGGCGCTCGAGCGCGGATACGAGGCGTTCGGAGCGTGTGCCAGCCACCGCGTGGTGGGCGAGTTGGTGGGGCGCGAGTTGGAGGACGGCCGCGACGAGCGCGGCGTGCAGCAATAGACCGGTCAGGGCCCCGAAGAGGCCACCCGCGACCCGGTCCATCAGGCCGAGTTGCATGGCCTCGAGGAGCCGCCGGCCGAGCCGCCCTAACGCCGCCGCGACACCGAGCGCCGCGAGGAACAGCACGAGCCAAACGAGCCCGGTCAGGAACCGCGGATCGAGGTCGACGAGACGGGTTTCCAGGTCGGGTGCAAGCCTCGGCGTGAACGCGCGCGCGACGAGCACCGCGCCCGCAAGCCCGGCAAAACGCATTGCCTGCCACCATAGCCCGCGCCAAAAACCGAGGGCCGAAAGCAGCACCACGAGGATGGCGCCAATCAGGTCGATGGCGGGCACGTCCGCGGCGGTGCGCTCGAACAGGACGGCGTCGTCGTGGGCCGTTTGCGCCGACGTGTGTTCGAACGGTTCGGCCTGCGCAGAACGCTGACCCCCCTGCGCGGAACCCTCGGCGTCTGCTGCGGCGTCCGTGGAGCCATTGATGGGGGCGGCCACAACGCAGGTGTGCATGTGCGGCGCGCCCGCCGATCCCGCTGCCGTCATCGCTCCCACGGCCCCAGTATGCCGCCCTGGCCGCCGGGCAGTGCGCGCGCGCAAGGAGCTCCGCGGGCGGGTGCCGTGTGCGGTCCGTCGGCACCGCGCGATCCCCGTGCGGATGCGCCAAACCGCGGGCGGGGCGAGCCAGGTCGCGCGCTAGGATGCGCATGGGCCACGTGGCCTTTCCCATGGAAGATCCCCATCCGATCGAACGGGGCATCGCGCTGCTGCGCGAGCTGATCCTCGAAGACCCCGCCGCACGGGCCGAGTTCGAGGCGAGCCGCGCGCCGTTTTTTGGTCCCGTCGATCCCCGCGCGAGCCAGGAAGGTCCGGCGCTGATCATGGCCGAGCGGCGCCACCTCGAATGGTTTTGCCTGGAGCGCTCGAGCGCGGCGCTCGGCGACCTGCCCTTCGAGGCGCTCATTGAACGTTGGCGCGAACGGGCGGACGCGGACGAGCGCGGCGCTATCGATAGTCTGCGGCAGGCGTTGACCGGGGTGTTCGAGGTGCGCGATGTCGACCCGGGCCGCGGCCTTTGGTTGCACGACCTTCTGGGCCTTGGCGCATTCCCCGTCGCCGAAGCGGAAGCGTCCGCGGCACTCGCAGAGGGGGACGTGCTCGCGGGCCGCATCTACCCGCTGGGGGACGCGCAGTTCCGGCTGTCACCGGCTGTCGCCGTCTTTCGCAATCCCGCGCTGCTCGAAGCGTTGCGGCGCGACCTCGCGACCCTGCGCCAGGGTCGCCGCGGCACCCTGCGCATCGCCCAAGGTGAAATCGAACGGATGTTTTTCCACGCGCAGCGTGCGTTGCTCAAGGATGCGCGTTTAGGTGCCGCGGGGGATGGCGAAGTCGAGCTCGAGGATGTGGGGCGTGCGCCGGATCCGGCCGCCCCGCGCGCCCTGCGGCAGCTGCTCGTCGACAGCGGCATGGCCGCGGCGGCGGTCGATCGTGCGATGGCGGAGCTTGCGGCGATGGCCGTGGCCGGGGAGCCAGGGCGCGCAGAGGGGCACACCCTGATCCGCGGCCTGCTCGCCGAAGCCGCCTTCGCGTCCGACGCGGATCTTCGGCGGTTGACGGAGCTCGCCCACGAGGCGTTTGCGGCGCTGGCGGACCAGGCGCGACGGCTCGCTGTGCGCGTCGAGGACGATGCGCGCGGTGCGGCTTCCGCCGCCGCCGACGCGGCCGCGGAGTTGGGCTCGTCGACCCGGCTTTCCGGCCGGCCGAACTCGCGCACAAAACGAGCACGCGCCGGTGGCGGGGTTGGATCCACTCAGACCGGCGGCAGCCAGCGCGCGGAGGGCTCGGAGGGTGCTGCGGATGTGGCCGGGGCGCTGGCCAACTTCGACGCGGCGCGGGCGAAGGGCGCCGACCTCGATCAGGTGTTCGCGCAGCTCGAGCGCGACCTCGGCCTCGACGACGATTCCGATGAAGACCCCGGCCAAGCCCCGGATTTTCCCGGCGTGCTGGGGGCCATTGTGCAGGAATTCCTGTGGGAAGTGGGGCTGGTCGAAGGTGAAGGTGTCGCGCTCGGCCACCGCGGATTGATGCGCCTCGCCGCATTCGGCGAACAGATCGGCGTGTTCGAGAACTTCGGGCCGGAACACTTGCTTGAGTTCATCGCCCGCTGGTCGATCGAGCGCGGTCACATCCTCTCCGCGCGTCAGGCCCAGTCGCTGCTCGAATCCCTCGAGAAGTTCTGCCGCTGGATCGAAGAACAGCACCACAGCCCGTTGTGGACGATGTTCGAGCGCACCCATGCGGCGTTGTCGCTGTCGCTGCCGCGCATTGCCGCGGTCAACGACGTTATCGGGGAACCCGCGCGCGCCGCGGCACACGGCCGCACTCCCGCGGCGGTCGTGCGCGATGGCGCGGGCGAACTGGGTTTGCTCGAAGGCGCCGGCTCGTGGTCGAGCCTCGAAGGCCCGGCAAATGCCCTGGCCAAGCTCGAAGCCGGCGATTGGGTTGCGTGGCGCACCGGCAAAGTGGGCGCCGAGGTGCTGCTTGCGTACCCGCCCGAAGCGGCATCGCTCTTGCGGCCCGAATGACGCGCACACGCTTCAATTCGAGCGGTCGCGTGCCGCGCGGTCAAAACAGCGCGCGCCAGGGCATTTGGACTTCGGTGACGAGCTCCTCGTATCCGCGCACCGCGGCGGGGTTCACGAGGTAGCTTTCGCGCACCGGACCGTCGAGCGCCCAACCACGCTCGCGCATGTACGCAAACACGCCCGCATGGCTCTTGGCCACGTCGGGGTACGCACCGCCGACCCGCGCGTATGCGACGTTCGCGGGCGGCAGGACGTCGAAACCCAAGGGCGCCGCGACCGCAACCTGTGCGGCGGCGACGGGCAGCGCAAGGCGTGCGCGGCACTCCGCCGCCGGTGTGCGCGCCGGATCGTCGTAATAGAGCGCGAATGGCGGCCCCGCGATGGGCAGGCCTTGCTTTGCGGCTTGCTCGACGAGCATCGGGATCCAGCGCCCGGCCTCGCGGTAATCGCCGAGGAGCTCGAGGTAGACGTAGGGCTGCTCCATGCGCTGTTTCCAATCGACGTGGACGACGTCGTAGGGCGGGCGCGAGAGCTGGACATCGGGCGCGGTGCCAGGCGTGCGGACGTTGGGGCTGCGGGCGCTGACCCCGAGGCCGGTCGCGTGGCACGACAGGGCAACGGCCGCGGTGATCGCGACGAGGAGGGCGTTCGGGGTGCGGGGACGAAGTGAGCGCATGGCAGGTGGATCGACCGAATTGGGAATCGGCCCAAGCGGAGGGCAACGGACCATCCCGGGGGCGAAACCGCGTTCCACGATCCGCTTCTTCTACCCTTAACGTCCGATAATATCCGTTATGTCCATTATGGATCGGGGGTCTCGACGGGGTGCCCGCGCGGGTCCCGGTACTTTCCCGGCGGTCTCCCCATACGCCCCAAACCCGGGCCGGATGCGCGGCGCGACCACGGCGCGCGTTAAGCTTGCGCCCGTCAATGAGCGCCAAGAAAAACTGCTTCCTCGACGGCAACCGACCCTGTGACCTCACCTGCAAGGCGGCGTTCGAAGTCGACGACCCGATCGACAACATCGACTGCTACTTCATCTGGCTCTCGTACCACTTTGGCGAGACGCTCTATGAGTTGAAGCGTGTCCTTGAGAACTTCCGCGGGTTCCCGCCCGGTCAGGAGCCGGGCCCCGGTGGCAAGAAGGGCAAAGGCATGGGGCCGCTGGGCCCGCTGGGTCCAAAGGGGCCCAAGGACTTCCCTCAAAACTGATCGCTACGCGGGGATCCGCCACGCTACGCGGGGATCCGCCAGGC
>Ga0163144_10003314_pt1 | contig 36698 bp, 30 predicted proteins | sample OliLak19BULKMAT1_FD_123175 | JGI IMG/M metagenome (GOLD analysis project Ga0163144, IMG submission 123175) | Freshwater microbial mat bacterial communities from Lake Vanda, McMurdo Dry Valleys, Antarctica - Oligotrophic Lake LV.19.BULKMAT1 | ecosystem: Environmental > Aquatic > Freshwater >...
CCGGACCCTCATGCCTTGCGCCACGATCGAGGTAGCGCGCGGAAGCACGAGTGCGGAGGACGATGGGCCGCGCCTGAACGAAGTGGGCCGCCCAGTACCGCATTGAACGTGGGGTGGGGGCCCCACGCCGTTCCTGCAAGAACGCATGAAGGCCCACGGATGTGAAGGCGGGGAAGGCCCATCGACCGGCGGCCCAGCTTCTCGACAAGCTGGTCGAGAACGCCCTCGATTTCGCGCGACCCGAAACCGCGGTGGAGGTTCGCCTCACCCGCGGCCTCGGAATCGCTTTTCTATCGGTCGCGAACCTAGGCCCTCCGCTCGCTCCCGAAATAGCCGACCGAATCTTCGAATCCATGGTTTCCGCCCGGCCCCGCGAAGACGGCTCCAAGGTCCACCTCGGTCTTGGTCTCACCATCGTCCGCGCCATCGCCGACTTCCATCAGGCCTCGGTCGCGGCCGCGAACCGCCCGGACGGGCAAGGTGTGATCTTCAAGATTGCATTTCCTTTGCGCGCTCGACCGTAGCGGCCCCAGCGGCGGAAAGAGCCTGGGATCAAGGCCGTGCGGCCATCAGCTATCCTCGCCAACAGGAGTGCCCGGTTTGATCAACGCGATATTTTTCCTTTCCGGCGTGGCGGCACTGCTGTTCGAGAACATCTGGTTCCGGCAGGCCGGCCTCATCTTCGGAAACAGTGTCTGGGCTTCAAGCCTGGTCCTCTCGAGCTTCATGGCCGGTCTCGCCCTTGGAAATGGCCTGGTTGCGTTCCGGCCGCAGAAACACGGCGACGCGTTGCGCCGCTACGCCTTCCTGGAACTGATCGTCGGCATCACCGGATTCGGCCTCGTGCTCCTGCTTCCGCGAATCGGGGAGAGTCTGTTCCCACTGCTCGCGACCCTGGTTGACAATCCGGTGGCCCTCGGCGCCGTCCGCTTCGTCCTCGCTTTCTCCATGATGGTGATTCCGACCGCGGCCATGGGCATGACCCTGCCCATCCTGGTCGACCGCGCCCCTTCGCGCGAACTCTTCGGCGTCACCCTGAGCCGGCTTTACGGGTGGAACACACTGGGTGCGGTCTTCGGCTGTATCGCCGGCGAAGCCCTCCTCTATGGGAAACTCGGGGTCCTCGGAACTGGGGTCGTCGCCGGCCTTTTGAACTTCACCGCCGCCCTCTTGAGTGTGTGGCTGGCCCGCACCGAGACCCTGCCGACTCCGCCCTCTGGACCCGCACCTACGTTCCGCTGGACCATGGACGAAATGCGGCTGCTCGCCATCGCCACCATCGCCGGAGCGTGCCTGCTGGCGCTGGAGGTGGTGTGGACTCGGTTCCTGCTGCTCTTCGTCTTCGGGACCTCCATCACTTTCGCGATCATGCTGGGATTCGCCCTTGGCGGTCTCTCGCTGGGCAGTCTGCTGGTTTCGCTGGCCCCGGGTCTTAGCCGGGCTCAAGGTGCCGTGCCCATGCTGGTCCTGCTCGCGGCCACTTCACTCACCGCCTCTTACGCGGCGATCGCCGATGGTTTGCGGGTCAACTTCACGGACGTTCCAGGGGCGCCCTTTCCCCGCGTGATGTTCCTCTCCGCCATTCTCATCCTGCCCACCTCGGTGATCTCCGGGGCCCTGTTCTCCACCATCGGAGCGGCCTTAGCAGCCCGTGGCGAACGTCGGCCGGCATTCGACGAACGCCGCATCCCGTCCGGACTTCTTCGCTCCGCAGCCCGAATATTCCCGATATTCGGGCACTTCGGCTCATCGCCAGCCGGGCGCACCGCTCGTCTCGGTGCTGCGGCGGACTTTCACCACAGACTGCAAGCAGGGGGAAACACTGCCACGCGCGTGGCCGGCATGCTCACCCTCTTCAACACTCTCGGCGCCATGGTGGGGGCGGTCATCGCGGGTTTCGTTCTCCTCCCGAGCCTCGGGATGGAACGATCGTTTCAGCTCCTGGCCATCGTCTACGTGCTGGCCGCACTTCTGGCTCCCGGATTCACGACCGCGATTCGGGGGTCGCGGCCGCTCGCTCTCGCCGCGGGAGCGGCCCTCCTCTTCACCGCACTGTTCCCGCGAGGCCTCATGGAGAGGGTCTACTTGAAGCAGACCTTCGGTGATTTCGGTCCGGAGTCCCACGTGACCGAGGTCCGCGAGGGCCTGACCGAGACCATCACCTTCGTGGACACCACCGTGCAGGGAGAAAAGCTCTACAGCCGCCTGGTCACCAACGGCTTCTCGATGTCGGGCACCATGTTCGTGGGCCGTCGGTACATGGAGGCGTTTGTCTATCTGCCGGTTGCCATCCACCCAGGGATGCGAAGAGCCCTGCTGATCAGCTACGGTGTAGGGTCCACCGCCCGCGCCCTGACCGAGACGCGCGAACTTGAGCACATCGACGTCGTGGATATCTCGCGCGACATTCTGGAGATGGCGCCCCTCGCCATCGCCCCTGGCGACCCCGAGCCCCTGAAGGACCCCAGGGTCGTGACCCATGTCGAGGACGGTCGCTTCTTCCTGCAGACCGCCCGCGAAGGGTACGACCTCATCACCTCTGAACCACCACCTCCCCACCTTGGTGGTGTGATCAACCTGTACACCCGAGAGTATTTCCAGCTGATCAGGGATCGCCTCAATCCTGGTGGCATTACGTCTTACTGGCTGCCGGTGCACTCGCTCAGTGACAATGATACCCGCGCGATTTCTTCGGCCTTCTGCGCGGTCTTCGAGGACTGTACGTTGTGGAAGGGCGCCAACCTGGATTGGATCCTCATCGGCACCAGGGACCTCAAAGGCCCGGTGACTCCAGATCGCTTCCGAGCCCAGTGGGCGCCGGGCGGACCCACCGATCTGCGCGACCTAGGTTTCGAGATTCCCGAGCAGCTCGGCTCGCTCTTCATGGCCGAGGGTCGCGACTTTCCTGAGCTCACAAACCAGCCGGCGCTCGAGGACAATTTTCCAAGTCGACTCGGCCATTCCCCTCCGGAGCCGGTCGTGTTCGGACCCTGGCGCATCGACCTCATGGACGCTGATGCCGGACGGCGTCGGTTCATGGCCAGCAGGTTCATCCAACAGGCGTGGCCGGAGCAACTGCGAGAGGCGACACTTCCCTACTTCCCGTTGCAGACCCACCACGACGAGATGATCAAGGGATTTCTGGGCCGCCCGCCTGATTCGATGCAGACGAAGGACGCCCTCGCCATCCTGCGTAACACGCCCCTCCAGATGTTGCCGGCGGTCATGCTCGGCACTCCACCCGACATCCTGATCCTGGCTCGACGCGTGGAGGCCCGCGGTGGTCCCACGCCCCCGTGGCTGCTGCCGCACCTCGGCGTGCGGGATATCGGAGCCAGGCAGTACTCCGCGGCGGCCGAGCGCTTCCGAAGGGCGATGGCCGCGGATCCCGGCCTGCCCGGAATCGGCGAGCGCCTGATACTGGCCCTTTGTCTCGACGGGAAACGTTCGGAAGCTCAGGCGGAGCGCACGAGGCTGGGGCTCAAGCCCGATCGCGGCTGGGCCGAGGGGCTCGATGACGCCTGCCGCGAGAATGCGAAGCCTTCCTGAGGAGGGCGGCGATTCCCCTTCGCACGACTAACCGTAGGGGAAGGCCTTGTGCCTGCCCTCTCCTCGAAAGTTGGCCTCAGAAGCGGGCGGTGAGTGTCAGGCTGAGCGAGCGGCCAGGGGCCAGGACGAAGCCGACGTCTGGGCTCGCGCGGTACGTTTCATCGAGAATGTTTCGGCCCAGGACACGGAGTTCGAAGTTCTTGTCTAACTTCCATCCGCCGCTGAGGTCGACCACGGCGTAACCGGGTATGGCGATTTCCGTAGGTCCTGGCCGGTCGTCATCCGAGTAGCGGGCGGCGCGGACCTGGGTCCAGGCCGCCGTCCCGAACTCCTTTCTGAGCACGAGCGAAAGAGTGTCAGGGGAGGCGTCATCGAGGAACGCGTTGTCGTCCAGGGCCTGGCCTCGCGCGGTCTGCGCGAACGACTCCAGCGAGACGCCGTGACCAAGATCGGCTCGCGCCTCGACTTCCAGACCACGGAGGCGAGCGCGTCCGCGATTTCTGAAGAAGAAGAAGTCGGTCTGAGTCTGGTAGCGCTCGATCAGTTCGTTGATCCGGTACTGGTAGGCGTACACGGCGAGTTGAACTCGCGCCCGTGTGTACCGCAGGGCGACGTCCGTCTGAAGGCTCGTCTCCGGATCCAGATCCGGATTGCCGGTGATGAAGCCCCGCCCCGAGGGGCCCCGGTAGTAGCGGTCCGAGAGGACAGGGTCGCGGAAGCCTCGCGAGAGCTGAGCGGTGAGGCTGATGCCATGGACTGGGCCTGCTGTGAGTGCCGCGAAACCGGATCCGGCCGTGCTCGCGGTGTTCCGGTCGCCGAAACGCCCGCCGGAATTGGCCGTGGTCACGCGGTCCACGCGGGCCCCCGCGGACAGATGCGCCGAGCCACCCAACCGCGTGTCGAACTGCGCAAAGAATCCGGCGTCCGTACGCTTCGCATCGTCGACCGACAGGGTCGAGTTGCGAGAGAGAAGGTTCCCGGAGAGCGAGTAGCTTTCGGTCGTGTCAATCGCCTCCAGCCCAAAGCGGCCGTTCGCGTCCAGACCAAACTCCGCGCGGGTGGATCCGAATCGGCGTTCGGCCGCAGCCTTGGCGTGGAAATCGTTAGCCGAAATGTCGGCGCGCTCAAGGCTGCGGCCAGTGGTGGCGGTGGCGAATCGGCTCTGATCGGTCTGCTGCTCATAGGTCCCAAGAAAGGCGCTGGCCGACACCTTCTCGAAACCCGCGACCTCGGAAATGTCATAAGACGCGGCGAGGCGATGCGAGTTTTCGAACGGGTAGAAGAAGCGGACGGTTCGCGAATTGTTCCGGGGGCGCTCGAAGTTGCGTCCGAAGTCGCTCTGCCAGCTGGCCGCGAAGACGCCTCGGCCGATCTCGTGGGTGAAGGACGCGAGGAGGCCCGAATCTTTCCACCCCGAGTTGAACACTTCGCCCTCAGGAGAGTTGTAGTCTTCGGCCTTTCGAGTGTGCCCCTGCACCAGCAGACCTCCACGAGCGAGGCCCTTGGACAGCTCAATCGAACCTCGCGCATCGGGGACCCCTGTGCCCAAGTGTCCCGTTACGGCTCCGCGAAACGGACTTCCCGGTTCGGCGCGGCGCGTCTTCACCGAAACCACACCGCCGAACGCATCCGATCCGTAGGCGACCGAAGCTGGCCCGCGAACGATGTCCACCCTGCCGATGACGGAAGGATCAAGGAACGTAGCACTTGGACCCACGCGCCGCTCGGAAGACACGCGACCGCCGTCAATGAGGAACAGAGTGCGTCCGCGAGCCAGTCCGCGCAAGGCCGGGACCGCGGCGTGGCCTTCAGAAACCTGGCTCACTCCCGGAACGGTCTCGAGCGCCTGCATGAGGTTTTCGGGGCTTCGCTGTGCTATCTGTGCGCCTGAGATCAAGGTCGCGGCTGACGCCGGGGCCTTCACGACACTGGGAGCAGCTCCCACCACCGTGATCGACTCGTCCGCGACCGCATTCACGGGGATCGTCGCCGGGCCGTCAATCCTTTCCACAAGAACGGGCCGGGCCACCTGACCCGAAGCGAGCACCACAATCACTTGAAACGGAGGCGTGGGCGCAAACGCCCACGAGAATCGGCCATCGACGTCGGTGCGTGCCGACCCCGGGTAACCCGCCAGGGATACGGTGGCGCCAACCACGGGTACTTGACTACCGGCGGCGACCACCCGGCCCTCAAAACCTTGGGAAGGGGCGGCGGCCGCGGCCGTAAGAGTCGACAAAGCGGCGTACAAGCCAGCCAAAGCGGCGCGAAGGTGATGGCGTTTCACGAGGTATGGACCCTAACCAGCCAATCCATCTACTACCAGCCCCCGTACCGCCTGGCTTCACGAACAAGGCGACGCTTCAGGGTGCCAGGAACCGGCCTACCGCCTCGGAAATGTGGTGAGCCTCGTTTGAAACCTGGGCTCCCGCGGAGACCATCGCGATCACGGCCGCCGCCAACACCCAGGGGCGCACGGCGAAAACAGTCGAACCGGCGTGAACGTCGCGCGACGGATTCGCGAGGACCTCGATGCGCTCTTGAAGTTCAGCTTGGCTGGAGAACGCCGATGAGACCGCAACATCCAATGCAGCGACGGGGCTGAGCGGTCGGAAGGTCCGGAGCCGGGCCACTTTCAGCAGGGCGGAGGCAAGGTCAAGCGCCCGCTCCGGATCGGACCCGCTCGCTCCCGCGTCCGCTCCGAACTCGCAGGCTCGTGCGAACTCCCGTCGCCACGCCTGATCGAGACCAAAGATCTGGAGAAAGTCGGGACACGCGGCCATCCACAGCAGGCGAAGAGGATCGCGCGCGCGGGCGTGGCTGATTTCATGGGCGAGGGCCGCTTTGAACTCCGCTTCCTTGAGAGCCCTCACGACGCCCGTCGAGGCGTAGATCGTCGGCTTCAGGTAGCCGCCCACACACAGGGCGAGGTCGTCGCTTCGCACTTCGACCACTTCGAACGGCGCGATCGTGCGCGAGCTGCGGAGCGAGAGATAGCGCCAGGCGCGCAAGCGGTCGCGGGTCTTGACGAACATTCGAGTGCCGCGGCGTGCGCCCTGCAGGGCCGGAAGCAAGACCAGGAGCGCCACCGCGAGCAGCGGGCCCGAGACCGCCTCACCGGTGTTGAACGGCTCATGCCGAAGCCACGCCGGCACCGACACCCCGAGTATCAGGACCATCGTAAACCCGAGGGGCGCGAAGCGAACTCCCATAATGGCCCGGGCCCGCCGATCGGGAGACACTCGCCCCAGAGCTTCGAGAAGCCGCGGGGTCAAGGCCAGGAGAAGCAGGTCCAGGGCGAGAAGAACCATTCCGAACACGGTCATCAGAACGGCGAGACCGTACAGCGTCATACCCGATCTCCGACTTTGCGGGCCTGTCGCAACGCCCGCTTCTTCTCGCGGACCAGGCGATCGAGCGAATCGAGCCACGCCGGGTCGTGAGATTCGATGGCGTCCACCAGAGCCGCGATCGCGAGGTCCGGCGTCGCGGTTCCGGCCTGGATGGTGGACACCGCGGACTTCAGAGCCTGAATCCCAAGCTCCGCCCGCGACCATCGGGCTCGATAGAGAAACGCGCGGCCGCGTGGTTCACGGGTGGCGAGGTTCTTCTTGAAAAGCCGGTCGAGCGTCGTCATCAGTGTGGTGTAGGCCCACGGCCCATTGAGACTGTGGGCGACATCGCGAACGCTGAGCCCACGCGGGTTCTGCCAAAGGCACTCCATCACCAGCGCTTCGAGACGTCCAAGCGGTGCCGCAGCGACGGTGCGCGGAGGAAGAGTTTCGAAGGCTGAATCCACGGCAGGAGGATAGCCGACGACCCAGGCCGCACCGAGACCTTCGTTACGCGACCGGCGAGAAGAAGGACGTCCGATCTCTGTTGAAACGAGGTGGCGAGGCGCTGCCGCCTCTGCCGGTTCCCGCCTTCACGCCCACCAGGTTCTCTTCCCGCTGGAGTTTCTGATTCCCTGGAATCCGGATGAATAGTCGCAGGACGTTGTTGAGTTAGAGAACCAAAAACCGCGCGAGACTCAGGAACAGGCCCATGCTGGCCACGTCGGTTGCGGTGGTGAGGAAGATGCTGGAGGCGGTCGCCGGATCAAGCCCAAGCCGCTTCAGCGTCAAAGGGATCAGGGCACCCGAGAGGCCGCTCACCACGCAGCTTCCGATCATGGCCAGAAAGACGACAAAGCCCAGGATCGGCGCCTTGTCGTTCGACTGAAGGGTCGCCACGACGAACATTCCGAGGCCCGCGGTCACCCCAACGAAGGCGCCATTCAGGAGACCCAGCAGGCCTTCCTTCATCACCAGCTGCCTCTCACGGCCCGGCTTCAATTCGCCCAGGGTCATGCCGCGAAGAGTCACGGCGAGGGCCTGACATCCGGTGTTCCCCGACTGTCCCGCGAGCACGGGCAGGAACACCGCGAGAACCACGAGCTGGTCGATGGTGTCCTGGAAATAGCCGACCACACCCGCGGCGATGAAGGCGGTCAGCAGGTTGAGCTGCAGCCAGGGATGCCGGTACTTGAGGCTCGTATTCCAGGGGGTGGAAAGCCGTTCCTCTTTCTCGACGCCGACCATGGCGCCGACCTGGGCGCTGATCTCATAGGCGTGCTGCTCGAACAGGGTGCGCCCGCGGACGATTCCCACGAGTCGGCCGCCCGCATCGCAAACCGGATAGACCGGGAAGTGGTGATTGACCACCAGCTTCATGGCGTCGATCGCGTCGAGATCAGGACGTAGCGAGAAAGGGTTCGTAAGCATTACGCTGTCGATCCGAGAATTCCGATCGGCGAGCAGCAGGTCGCGCATGGCCACGACCCCAAGCAAAACTCCGGCACCGTCCACCACAAAACCGTAGGTCACAAAAACGTTCTTGACCAGCTCGCGGATGCGCTCGGTGGTTTCGGCGACCGTGAGGTCGGGCCGGAAAACCGCGCGGGGCGGCTCCATCAGACGACCGATGGAGTCGTCCGGATAGGTGAAGTTCGCCGTCCACTGGTGCGAGTCGGCCAGGGGTGCGGCCGCAATGACCGTCTTCCGCCGGTCCTCGCCCATGGCCAGCATGATGTCTTCGGCCACCGCCGGGCTCAGCATCGCGAGAACCGTGGCGGCTTCGGCATCGGGCAGCGGATCCAGGAGCTGGGCGGCCTGGATCGGCGCCAGCGAAACAAGCTCGTCCGCGAGGGTGCTGAGACGCGACGGCTCGGCTTTGACCGGAAGGTCGGAGGAGGCTTGATTCATATTGAGAGCATTCAGTTCGGGCAGGATAACAACGGAGCGAACGCAAGTCACCCCGCTTCGAGGGTAGCCTTCGTGGCCATGATTGATCCGCGCCCGGTTGTCCTCGAAGGCCATGGCCTGCGTCTTGAGCCCCTCGCTCCCGAACACGCTCCCGATATCGGCCGCGCCGCGATTGATGGCCGCCTGCATGAACTCTTCTTCACGTCAGTCCCCAACCCCGGCCCAGGGCTCGCTGGCCGTCATCCCGGACGAGGCTCTGAACCCGGAAGAACGACGCGATCCGGAGCCGATTTCTTCAAACAGCGGAGGCTGCGTCCTCGGAAGCACCGCTCTTGGCGACGCGGCCATCTCCTCCATCCGCGATCGTGAGTGCGATCAAGCCGGGGTGCCCACGCAAACGCCCAGGCGAAGAACTGCACGACATAGTTGCGCCCCGTCGCGGGCGGACGGCCCCAGAGCGTTGTCATGACCAGGTAGAAGGCGATTCCTCCTGACACTGCGGCGGCGACACCTCGCGCCGCGACCGCCGGCCACGGCCGCGCAGGGATGCGAAGCCATCGCCCATCGAGGGCCGCGAGCAGCAGCCACATCATCACCCAGGACACAGGAATCGCGGTGCCATACGTACGGCGATCCATGATGGCGATCAGGATGTAGTAGATGAGTGCACCACCCAGTCCCGAAAGCGCGCCGATCGGCAACCCTCTTGGGACCCGCCCGCGCGCGACCCCGAGGACCAGTCCAACCGAAGTCAGCAAACCGATGCCATGGATGATCCCGGCGGACATCCGATGTTCGACGCCGTAGGTGTACCAGATGTAGTCGCCGACAGTCGCGACCGCCGCGACCCCCAAGATGCCGACAAGCGTGACGACGAGTGGTCTGTGAAGAGTCAAGGCGCGCTCCTTTTTGAAGAACCTGGAATCTACTCGCTCTAACCCAAGTACCGTTCGCGGTCTGCGAGCGACCCGGGCGAGGGAGCGCCACCATGGAACGAGCTATCGACGAAAGGGCACCCGGAACGGTGCCCCTGCCTAGAACTGGAAACGCACGGCGGCCCGAACATCACGGCCCGGAAGGGGCACGAGATCCTTCAGGTATGAGACGTGATTCCGCCCTTCGACATTCGCGAGGTTGGTAGCCCGCAGGACGAGATCGGTCACGGTCTTGGTACCCCCGAAGATCCGATAGGTCGCGGTGGCGTTGATGAACGTGTGACCGGGGGTCGCCAGTTCGAATCCGGAGATCCGTTCCTGCTTTTCAACCCTACGCAACTCGGCGCGGACGTCGAAGTTTGAATCCCGGTAGTGCACCCCAAGTCCCAGGCGCAGGGGCGCAATGCGTGGGAGAGGCTCGTCGGTGGGGTCGATCTTCGCGCGTACGTAGTCGACGGAGGCGTCCAGGCCAAGGTGACGCCGGCCATTGTCATAGACCTCGACCCCGGTCTGCGCCTCCAAGCCCCAGAACAGAGCATCGGTCTGTTCATAGCGCACCACCCGCAGTCCGTCCTCTTCGTCATCGGTAAAGCGCTCGAAGATATAACCGCTGAACGCGTTCCGGAAGAGGGAGAGTTCCGCACTCACCCGCCCCCCTGTCTTCTTGATGGACGCGTCGAGTCCGAGGCTCTTTTCCTTGGCCAGGTTCGGGTCGCCCACTTCGAACGCGTTGGTGGCGGCATGGGGCCCGTCGGAGAACAGTTCCTCGGCCCCGGGCAACCGTTCGGAATGAGCGAGGGTCAGGCCGAAGCTCAGCCCGCGGTCGGCGCGCACCGAGACGCCGATCGAACCGCTGGCCCCGCTCATCGTCCTGGAGTCGCCCCGGTCCACTTCGACCACCTGCCGCTCTAGCCGCCCGCCCAGAGCGAGCCGGGTGCGACCCGTGCCCACTTCCTCGAGAACAAAGGCGGCCAGGGCGCCGGTGGTGCTGGGGGGCAGGAAGGCCTCAGCGCCGGTCACTCTCAGATCGCGGCCCTGGACCTGGAATCCGAACGCACCACGTAGGGCGCCGAGCGGCTTATGCAGGAACTCCAGGCGGCCCTCGTAGCCCTGGTTTTCGAAGCGCGTTCCCACCTCGGCGCCCTCCAACTCCGCATGTTCGTAGTCGGACATGCCGAAGCGAAACTTGAGGCCACGAAAGGCGCCGAACGGTTCACGAATGGCGCCCTTCAGGTCGAGGCGCCTTTGCTTGAGGTCGATCGAGACTTCCTCCTCGGTGGGGATGCCATACGTCGTGTTGAAGAGCGAGACGTTCGCGCCGAAAAAGCCGCGTTCGCCGATGAAGGAGGCGCCGAGCGAACCCGAAGTGTTTTCCGTGGCGGAGTTAGTCAGACGCTCTGTTCCTATCGGGATCTGCACGTCTCCGGTCTCGCGCCGCAGTCCATCGGCGTGCCAGGCGAAGCCGCCCCGGCCACCATGCAACGAAGCCCCGCCCTGCTTCTCGCTGGACACGCTGCCTAGGGCCAGGTCGAAGACACCGCCCACGAGCTTTTCCGATGCCGACTCGGGGATCCGACCGTCGATCACGTTCACCACGCCGCCGATCGCGGTGCTGCCGTACAGAAGGGTGGCCGGGCCGCGCAGCACTTCGATCTGCTCCGCGGAAAGGGGATCGAAACTGACCGCATGATCGGGGCTGGTGTTCGAAGCGTCGGCCATGCCCACGCCGCCCTGCAAGAGGCGCACGCGGTCGCCACCCATGCCGCGGATGACCGGACGACTGGCCCCGGGGCCGAACGAGGTCGAGCTGACTCCGGGCTGCTCGGCCAGGGTTTCTCCGAGCGTCGACTTGAGGCGTGATGCAAGGTCGAGTCCGGCAAGGACGGTGATGGGCCTCGCGCTCTCGGCGAGCGAGGCCGCTTCCATCCCGGAGGTCACAACAATCGCTTCCTTGTGCGTGGCCACACTGAGCAGGATGTCCGCCACCACCGGCCCCGCGCCGGACACATTGACCCTGACCAGAGTGGATCCGAAGCGGTCCGTCCGGGCTTCAATCAGATACGAACCGCGCGGAACGTTCTCGAAAGAATAGGACCCGTCGGGCCCGGCGTCGGTATGTCGCGCCAGTTCGACGATGCCCACATGCGCTCCTCCAACCGGCTGCCCTGAGGCGGTTGTGACCTTGCCCTTGATCGAAGCGGATTCCTGGGCCGAGGTGAACGATGAAAAAAGCGCCAGAGCAAGAGCGGCGGAAGACCGAAAGCGGACGAAATGCGGAAAGAAAGAGGCCGAAGGCATGACAGGGAAAACTCCTCGAAAGAACGTTGAAGCCTGAAAGAGTCCGAGGGCCCGATAGGAAAAAGGCTCACGCCGGACGTAGGAACGACGAACGGATCAGGCGAAAACGGGAGGAGCTCTACCAGGAGGAAGGAGGTTGGAAGGGCCGTCGTGCGCTTCGTGGACTTCGGCTCCGAGGGCGCCGACTACGTGATTAGCGCCGCCGAAGACCACCGCGGGCGCGGTCAGATCGGTGATCGGCCCCAGGTGGGCGCGGCACGCGATGCAGTGAACCTCGACTGCGCAGCCATCGTCGGTGTGAGACAGAAAATCGGCGACGCCCAGCATTCCGATGAGCGCCACCAGGACGCCCATGCCGATTCTGCGACGCCAGAGGTCTGCCTTCCGCATGTTTCTAAGTGGCCGAACATAGCAGAAGCTCCCCTGAAGTGCGCCTGACGAGGCCGCCGGCCGGACTTGTCCCTGCAACTCTCACGGCAGACGTCGCCACCCGCATGATGCGATCGAACCATCGACATCCACCTCCCCGTGTGGTCTAGGATCGTGGGGTCGGAAAGTCCAAAAACTGCAAGCCCTCATTCCTTCCCCTTCTAAGGAGCCTCTCCATGCCCGACGTTCGTCCCATCGCCGATGTCGCCAAAGACCTGGGGATAGCCCGGGAACACCTGATTCCCTACGGCGACGACAAAGCCAAGATCCGGCTCGAGGCCCTCGCCGCGCGGCCTTCGCGCGGCAAGTTGATTCTGGTCTCCGCGGTGACCCCCACGTCGGCGGGCGAAGGAAAAACCACCACATCGATCGGCCTCGCCCAGGGCATGGCGAAGATCGGGCAGAAGGTCTGTCTGGCCCTCCGCGAACCCTCGCTGGGACCGACGTTTGGCGTGAAGGGCGGCGCCACCGGCGGCGGAAAGTCCATCGTCGTCCCCGCGGAGGACATCAACCTTCACTTCACCGGCGACTTTCATGCCATCACCTCTGCCAACAACCTGCTGGCTTCGCTCGTCGACAATCACATCCATGCCGGCAATCCGCGCGGCATCGACCCCCGGAAGATTCTGTGGCGCCGGGTCATCGATCTGAACGACCGCTCACTGCGGCGCGTCATCATCGGTTTGGGCGGCGCGCTCGAAGGGGTTCCCCGCGAAACCGGCTTCGACATCACCCCCGCGTCCGAGATCATGGCCGTATTGTGTCTGTCGAAGGACCGCGACGACCTGCGTCTCCGCCTCGGCCGGCTCATCGTAGCCACAGACAAGGACGGCTCTCCGGTGACCTCTAACGACTTGAAGGCCACGGGCGCTCTCATGATCCTCCTGAAAGACGCCATCCAGCCGAATCTCGTGCAGACCTGCGAAGGCGTGCCCGCCTTTATCCACGGCGGACCCTTCGCGAACATCGCCCACGGTTGCAATTCCGTCATCGCCACCAACATGGCCCTCGCCCACGCCGATTGGGCCATCACCGAGGCCGGCTTCGGCTTCGACCTCGGAGCCGAGAAGTTCATCGACATCAAGTGCGCCTCCGCCGGCCTTGAAACCGCGGCCATCGTTCTCGTGGCCACGATTCGCGCGCTCAAGCGTCACGGAGGTCTGCTCAAAGACAATCTCGCGACCCCTGAACCTCAGGCGGTGGAACGTGGCCTGCCGAATCTCGAGAAGCACATCGAAAACGCGCGCCGGTTCGGCCACACTCCGATCGTGGCGTTGAACCGCTTCCACACCGACAGCTCCGAAGAACTCGCGGTGGTGCGCGACCGGTGCGCGAAGCTCGGCGTCCCCTGCGCCGACTCCGATGTTTTCGCCCGCGGCGGCGAAGGCGGAAAGGAACTCGCGGAAGCGGTGGTGAAGCACGCGGTCACGCCCTCGCCCATGAAGCGGCTGTACGAATGGAACGAACCACTCAAGCAGAAGATCGAGAAGATCTGCACCCAGGTCTACGGTGCTTCCGGCGTCGCCTACTCTCCGGCCGCGGAACGCGATCTCAAGCAAGCCGAGCGCCTGGGCTTCGCGGGTGCGCCGGTGTGCATGGCCAAAACCCAGATGTCGCTTTCCGATGACGCCAACAAGCCAGGACGGCCCACCGGATTCACGGTCACGGTCAAGAACGTGGTCATCGCGGCGGGGGCCGGTTTCGTGGTTCCCCTGCTCGGCGACATCATCCGCATGCCCGGCCTCAACGCGACTCCGCAGGCGGAGCGGATGGATCTGGTTGAGGGCAAGGTCACGGGCCTCCTCGGCGGCTGAACCCTCGCCGCGGCAACCTCAAGCCGAACGGAGAGGCACCATGACGGCTTCAAGTCGATCCGGAGGAAGGATCCGCTCGAGGTGATGAAGCGCCTATGGGCCCTGCCGACTTTCGAGGTGCACGCCCTCGTGGGTGGCTAACACCGACCCGGGGTCAAGACCATCGTGCCGCCCCGCGCGGAGTTCAAGCGGGTCTAGCAGCCCGTGGCGAAAGTCTCCCGGCATTCGCTGAACCCTGCATCCCGCCTGGACTTCTTCGCTCAGGAGCCCGAATATTCCCGATATTCGGGCCCTTCGACTGATCGCCAGTCGGGCGCATCGCTCGGCTCGGTGCGGCGGTGGACTTTCACCACAGACTGCTGGAGTGAAGGCCGCTACTTCCCGATCGGCCAAACGCCCGACCGCTCAGCGACCCTTGCGCGGCACCCGCGTGTCGCTCATGGCCGCGTGGTACGCGAACGACGCCATGATCGTGGCGTTCTTCATGAGGTCGTCGGGCGGAAGGGTCTCGATGAAGTCCAGATTGGTGTGACCTCCGGTGCCCCCCACACGGTCTTGCAGGAACTGAAACCCCGGTAGGCCCACGCGGTCGAACGCGACGTGGTCGGTGCTGCCCACCCCGAGGATGGACACCGTGGTCATCCCCAGATCGTGAAAAGGCTGAACCCACGCCGTCATCATGCGCCGCGCGCGTTCGTTGCCCTGCAGATAGAGGCCCCGATACTGCCCGGGCCCATAGTCCTGATTGAAATACGCGGATAACTTGTCGTAGTCCGGGGTGACGCCTTGGGGACTCTTCGGATCGCCGAAGTGCCTCAGCACGTACTCTCGCGACCCATGGATCCCCTGCTCCTCTCCCGCCCACAAAGCCACCCGGATGGTCCGTCGCGGAGCGGCTCCCACCGCTTTGAGAATACGCATGGCCTCAAGCATCACCGCAACCCCCGAGGTGTTGTCGCTGGCGTTGGGGCTCGCATGCCAGGTATCGAAATGCGCGCCGATCATCACCACCTGGTCCTTCAAGTCCGTACCCGGAATCTCGCCCAGGAGATTGCTCGCCTTCTCCACCGCTGTCCCCAGGCGATTGCGAATCTCCACTTCGATCTTGACCGGCACGCCCCGCTCGCAGAGTCGAACCATTCGGTTGTAATGCTCCGGTGTGATGGCCACGATGGGTGGTGCGGCCAGCGACTCGGCAAGTCCCCAGTTGTCGGTTTTGGTCCCGGGCCGAGCAAAGCCACGCACCGCACCGGGCCATCCGCTCTCCGACTGCAGCACGGCGACCACGCCTTCGGCCTTGTAGAACGCCATCTTCTCTTCAGCCGGCACGAGGTCGGGGTTGGGTTTGGGTGTGGCCGAGGGGGACGGCGTGGCCACCGGCAACATCGCCCGTTCGATGTCCCTAAGTTCCGCGTCGGTGTAGCGCGAGGTTCCCGCCGTAAACCTGGCCCGATCCACCAAGGCCGGGGGAGTCGAGAGCACCGAGACTCCGCGGAGTTTGCCGCGGTGTCTCTCGAGGTCGGCCCGGGTGCGGATCTCGGCCAGCACCACCCGAGTGGTCTGCTTCCCGTCGGTGCCCGGGGTATGGGACAGCGGAAAGCCGACCATGGGCTGATAGTCCGGTTCGAGCAGATGGAGCGAAACGTACTCGTTGTCCCAGCGGATGCCATAGTCCATGAACGGCTCGATCAACACGTTCACCAGTCCGAGCTTCTTCATGTGGGACTCGGCCCACGACTGGGCCCGCGACATGTCGTTCGAGAGGGTCAACCGGGCGCCCAGCACGTCAGCGATGTAGGTTGCGGTCTCCATTACCTGCGAGCGTTGTAGCCCCTCTTCGCGGATCTTCGCCACCATCTCCCAGTCCACGCGCGGAGGGTTGTCCTCCGAGCCGCCCGTGGGTGATGCCGGTGGGAGTGCGGCCACAAACAAAAGGCTGAGCAGCGGTAGTTGATGGGGGTGGACCATCGCGGGATCCTACTCCACCGCATCGAGGCCTTTCGACCTTGAGTTCACCGGTCGCCATCAACGAATTCTAACGCCGGGACCCGATGGGTGCGCGGCGCTTTTCGACCTCGTTCGCGTAAACCGTCACGTACCGAGCCTCCAATCTTTCATGGTGAGGATGACGGCTGCGAGTAAAAGAAATCGCCCGGACGTGGATTTCATTGAGGCGAATCTCGGCCGGAGCCAGCTCGTGGAAGCAGGTCAGAAGCTCGGCGACTCCTCGTACTCGCCGAAGACCTCGCGGAGGGCGTCACACATCTCGCCAATGGTCGCGTAGGCGCGGCTCGCTTCAACGATGAGAGGCATCAGGTTCGCGGTGCCTTTGGCCCCCTCCTTCAACACGGCCAGAGACTTCTCGACGCGGGCGTTGTCTCGACGCTTCTTGAGGCCGGTGACGCGAGCGGTCTGTTCGCGCGCGGTGGTCTCGTCGATATAGAGGATATCGAAGGGCTTTTCTTCCATGGTGTAGCCGTTCACGCCCACCACGATCTTCTCGCCGCGCTCCATCGACTGCTGGAAACGATACGAGGCCTCGCCGATTTCGCGCTGGGGAAAGCCCTTCTCAACCGCGGCCACCATGCCGCCCATCGCGTCGATCTTGCGGATGTACTCAATAGCCTCGGCTTCGATGTCGTTCGTCAGCTTCTCGACGAAGTACGAACCGCCGAGCGGATCCGCGGTATGAGCGACGCCGGTTTCCTCGGCGATGATCTGCTGGGTGCGCAGGGCAATGGTCACCGCGTCCTCGGTGGGCAGGGCGAGAGCCTCATCGAGCGAGTTGGTGTGAAGCGACTGCGTGCCGCCCAGCACCGCGGCGAGGGCCTGAATCGCCGTGCGGGCCACGTTGTTGATCGGCTGCTGCGCGGTGAGCGACACGCCCGCGGTCTGGGTATGGAAGCGACACATCCACGAGCGCGGATTCTTGGCCCCGAAGCGCTCACGCATAGTGCGAGCCCAGATGCGGCGAGCGGCGCGGAACTTCGCGATCTCCTCAAAAAAGTCGGAGTGAGAGTTGAAGAAGAAGGAGAGGCGGGGAGCGAAGGAGTCGACATCCATACCGCGATCGACGCACCACTGCACATACTCGATGCCGTCCCGCAAAGTGAAGGCCAGTTCCTGGGCTGCGGTCGAACCGGCTTCGCGGATGTGATAACCCGAGATCGAGACCGTGTTCCACTTCGGCATGATCTCGGTGCAGTACTGGATCATGTCGACGAGCAGGCGCATGCTGGGCCTGGGCGGGAAGATGTACTCCTTCTGGGCGATGAACTCCTTCAGGATGTCGGCCTGGATCGTCCCCGCAAGTTTGTCCGCGGGCACCCCCTGCTTCTCGCCCACCAGCATGTAGAAGGCCACCAGCATGGGGGCCGGGGAGTTGATGGTCATCGACGTGGTGACGTCGCCCAGGGGGATGCCGTCGAAGAGCGTCTCCATGTCCTCGAGCGACGTCACCGCGACGCCGCACTTCCCGACTTCGCCGAGCGACAGCTCGTGATCGGGGTCGCGTCCCATCAGGGTGGGCAGATCGAAGGCCACGGAGAGGCCCATCGAGCCATTCGCGAGAAGGTACTTGAAGCGCTGGTTGGTCTGGGCCGCCGAACCGAACCCGGCGAACTGGCGCATCGTCCAGGTCTTGCCGCGATAGGCGGTTTTGTGGACACCGCGCGTGAAGGGATAGCTGCCCGGGTCGCCCAGGTCGCGGTCGTAGTCGACGCCCTGGACGTCCTCGGGCCGGTAGAGGGGCTCGATAGGGCGGCCGGAAATCGTGGTGTAGGGCTTCAGTTCGCGACCCTCATCCGTGGTCTTCGCACTCGTGGCGGTCTCGGTCTTGGCCATCTCGTCTCCTTAAGGGAGCATTTAGTTTACCGTTCCAGGTTCTCTTCTATGCTTGCCCACGCACATCCTTTGGGGGGGTTGCCTTGGCCTACGAGAACGCGTCGGGTTCGCCCGTCACTCAGAAAGTCGGACGAGCGCCGCTTCGCTTGATCGCAGTCGCCCTCGCGGGGCTTCTCGCCTCAAACTGCGGTGGCGGCCGCAGCGGACCCGCAGCACCGACCGCGCCCAGTCTTCCCGCCGCCCCGGTCCTCACCGCCAACACCGTTCCCGATTTGCGAAACGGGAACTCCGTGACCTTCACGCTGAGCGGCAGCACCACGGGCGTCACGAACTGGGTGGTGGAAATCGGCCGATCCTCCGGCCAAAGTGACGTCGCCACCCTCAGCCCTGCGGCCACGCAAACCACACTGACCGTCCGTCCGTTGCCCATCGGCGTGTTGTACGCGCGGGCCTACGCGCAAGGTGCGGCCGGGAAATCCCCTGCCTCGGCTGAAGCCGTCCTGGGTTCGTACGATCCGCGCGAGATCATCGACGCGGTGCTCATGGGCAGCGGACCGATGGCGGTGGCGGGCAACGTGGGCTGTCGCAGCACGGTGCTGGAGGGCTGGCAATGGGGCACCTCGGTAAGGATTCAAACCGCGACCGGGCTGTCGAGCGGACACCTTCAGGCCGCCGCCGACACCGCGGCCCAGATCGAGCACATGACCACTGGCCAGGTGAACGCCTTCGTGCAGTCCGTCGTCGACCCTGGTCCGGGGGTCTTCAACCCCGGGCTCGACACCATCTTCATTCGCCAGGGCACCGATGAAGAGGTCCGCCAACAATGCCGGTGTACGTCCTGCGTCGGCTGTGCGACTTCGTATTCCCGTGGCAACTTCAAGGCGGGCGTCTACGTGCAGGTGAACTCCAGCACCACCGGCCCCACCGTCTCCCACGAGATCGGTCACGGGGTGGGCCTATGCCACATCATCTCTGCCGCCGGTTTCAATCCCCCGTTGACGATGGGAGTGACCACCGACGGCGTCTTCTCGCCGAGCGGCCGCGTGGGCCGGATCGACGATGTGATCTCTCAGGCCATGGAAACCATCTACGCCGCGGGAGCGCAGGCGGGCGACACGCGGAGCCGCTTCGCAAGCCTCGGTTTGGTGCCGCCCGGAAGCAGCTCCAGTTTCGCGGGCGAGGCCCTCAAGACACCGCCACCCGATCCGTGGACCGATCTGAGAAAGCGCTCTCCGGTCGAGGTCACTCGTCTGATCGAAGCATGGTACGGAAAGGGGTCACGGATCGAGTTCGCCCACGACGGTAGCGTGGCCGTGACCAAGCCCTTCTGCGAGCGCTCCGAAGGGTTCAAGTAGTCCCGTCGGACACTGAGCGGGTCTGCAAGCATGCGCGAACAAGATGTAGAGCGTCGCGTGACCGATGACACCGCGCGAGCAAGCGACGCGCTCCGGGGCATCACTTGATGGTTCGCGTGATGTGCTCCGCGCGCTTGACGATCGACGAGGCGTACGTCCTCAGGGATGCTCCGGCGAGCACGAACGACCGCGCTGTGGGTCACAACCGCGGGAGCGTTCGTCATGACCGCGTCGGCGAGTTCTTCCACCCTTCTGCGCACGAACGGGGCGGATAGGCCCGCCTCTTTCGCAAAATCTGTCCACGTTAGGGGGCCGATCTCATCGAGCCTGGCTCTCTTTCCAATCTTCATGGCGAAATTGCTCGACAGCTCCGGATAGGCGACGGTTGAGAGCAGGTCATAAAGCGGAGCTAGAGAAGTCGTGTCGTTGCGATAGAGCAGGCTAAAGTTCTTTCCGTGGGCATCCGCGTTCCCCACGATGATGTTGAAGATGACCGCGTCAAGCAGGCCAAGCACAGCGCCTGCCGGTTGAGTCACTGCATTCCGGAGCAACTCGAAGCTCGTTTTGAGTGTGGGCCCGCCTTCTGACGCGTACTTCCGTTCGGGTGGAATTCCGAGGGCTTGGCAGAAGTCTTCCTGGTGAAGGCGCTGCGCCTGGCCGTTTTCATCGAATCGTCGGTCGAAGCGCGTGATCAGCAAGTAGGGACGACCCGCAACTTTGCGGCCTTCCACCGGAGCCACCATGAGCCCGATCGTTGCAGCAAGCGTCATCACGAACGCCTCGTTTTCCGTCGTTCCTTGGAAGCGGGCTATCGGCGGTTTCAGGATGTGCGTGGTCGCCTGACCCGGCGCGGGCAGGGCAACCTTGCCCTCCACAAGCACAACCGGCAGCTTGGATTGCGCGCCGGCGAGCGAAAGCCGCAACCCTTCGCGGCCGGCAAGGAGGGGGCGCTTCGGAAGATCGTCCAGCACCTGAAGGAGTCCGTCTTCGTCGAGTGGCTTCGTTTCCAGATTCGAGTCGATCCGAGGCGTCTCGCCCTCGAGCACCAAAGACAGGGCACCGGCAACGTCACCACCAATCTGCGCGAGCAAACCAAAGTCATCCTGTTTCGAAATCCCCAGAGCACTCGCAATCGCGTCGCGCTGTCGATCTTCGGGAAGCAGGCCGGCGAAGAATGGTCGACAAGCAATCGGGACTCGGCCTCTTGCTCCGGGTGTAAGTAGACGGGCGATGAGGGAGCCTTCGGAAGCGTATCGAACACCGTCGTTCCCGCGAAAGCGGGAATCCACTTAAGTGCAGAGGCTCCGTGGCTGAACCGCTCGGCTGAAATACCCAGTGGTCCTCAAGCGCCAAAACGCTGACCTGGCCGTCTTGAACAAGCGCGCGATACGCCGCGTCATCGGGCCTGTAGGCAATCAGCGACCAAACGAGCAACACGAGCGTGGCGGAAACGCCGAAGGCCGGCCAAAGAATTCGGACGGAGCGTCGTGCGGGGTTCACGGTGCGAAGAGGCTCAGAGGACAGAGGAGCCTGAGCGGAAGATTGACTCCTGTGGCCCGAGGCCAGGCTTCGCGCTCCCCAAGGGGAGGCTTCGCGCTCCAAGTCCGCTTGGAGGTTCAGTATGGACAAGTTGTGGCGCCACCTTGTCCCAAGTATGGAGGGCAGCGTAGGCGAGGCCTTGCCCACCCATGCGTTCGGCCAGGGCCGCATCGCCCGCGATCTCGTCCAGCCGGGTCGCAAAAGAGGCGGCATCGGGCTTCAGAATCCAACCGGTCGCTCCGTCCTCCACCTGCTCGGTGGGCCCGCCCGAGTCGGTGGCGGTGAGCACCGCCTTGCCGCTCGACATCGCCTCCAAGGTCACAAACCCGTAGTCCTCGTTTCGGGGCGCGAAGTACACGGCGCGGCACCGGGCCAGATGATCGAGCTTGGCGTCTTCCGACAAAGAGCCCGCCAATTCCACGCGACCCTCAAGGCCCTTCTCGCGGATCAGAGACCGCAACCGCGATTCGTCTTCGCCTTCGCCGGCGATCACCGCCTTCAGAGACCGATCCTTCATCACCGCCATGGCCTCGATCAGCAGATCCATGCGCTTCAGAGGATGCAGGCGGCTGACCGCGAAGACGTAGGGCTCATACGCCTCACATCGATAGTCACGCGCCGGGGCCGGCGGATGCAGAGCGACCGAAGGCACGCCGATGAAATGCTGAAGGCGGTCGGTGACGGTCTGCGAAATGGTGTAGAGCTTCGAGACGTTTTGAGTGAGGAGCCGGCGATCGAGGCGGTGCACGAAGAAGCGCCGGAGGCTCTCCTTCAGCCGGCCCTTGCGGCCGAAACCCCGCATCACGTGATCCCACAGGTCGTAGTACTCGCGCATCGTGTGCGTCAGCCAGACCACATGCCTCGGGTGACGCAGGGCGTATGCGGGATAGCGCATGGTGATGATCTGGTCGATGGCGCGGCCGTCGGCCCCTTCGGAGACGTCGGTCAGGCGCGTGGCTTCATAGGCGTCGAACTGGCGGCCGAACCGATTGGTCGGGGTCTGGAAGATCTCCGCTTCGTGCCCGGCCCGCCGCAAGGCGCCCACGGTTTCTTCCGCGATGACCATATGGCCGCCGCGGACGAAAGGCGCCGAAGATGTGACGACGAGAATCCGGCTCATGCCTGACGCTGCGAGGTCAGGTCGTCCCGACGCTTGATGATCTTCGCGGGCACACCGGCCGCGATCACCGAATCCGGCAGCGAATCATTCACCACCGCCCCCGCCCCGACCACGACGTTGGCACCCAAAGTCACCCCGTCGAGGACCTTGGCCCCCGCGCCCAGCCACACATTTCGGCCGATGGTGACGCCCTTCGACGGCCGCGGTTGATCGATCATCACCGCGCCCAGGTCCGAGTGATCGTGCCCGCCGCCGACCACGTAGGTGTAGGCCGCGAAGAGACCGTAGTCGCCCACCTCCACCCGCGAGGACGAAAAGACCTCGCAGTTGAAGCCGATGTTGATGTGGCTTCCAAGCGTGATGTCGCCATCCTTGCAAGAGAGGATGGTGTTGCGGCCGATGAAGGCATGGTCGCCGATCCGGATCCCCTGATTCGCCACCCCCTTGGCGTCCAGAAGGACGTGGTCGTCGATGACCGAGGCATCGCCGATGTGGATTTTGTGGGGATGCCGCAGCGCGACCCCTGAACCGAAGACCACACCGCGGCCGCACGAACCGAGCAGACCGGGGTAGAAGGTCTTTCGGAGGAGCAGGCCAAGAGCACCCGGTACCCACGAGGTGAACATCATGACCAACTCGAAGTGGACCAATCTCAAGATGCTCCGTGAGCCCACCACCAGATCCTGATACTTCTCGGACGCGGACCGGCGGTCGGAGACGGCGGCCTGAATTCCCACGTCCTTCATTGAGGGGGGCATTGAGGGGGGCATTGAGGGGGGCATTGAGGGGGGCATCGAAGCAGGTGCTGAGGGCGGCGCGGAATCGGAGTCGCTCAATGTACGCCTCCAGACTTCGGAGAATCGGCCCGGTGTCGTACGATCACGGTTCATTCTCTCAAAAGCACCGCGCGTCGCGACCGACGCTCCCCGAATTCCCCTCCCCCGAAGACCATATTGAACCGCCACCTGCTGCTTTTGATCAAGCTGGTCCTGTCCGTGGGGCTGCTGGTCTATCTCCTCCGCAGCGTCGATCTCTCCGATGTCCTCAATCACGTCGTTGAGGGCGAGCACTCCCTCTTCGCGGTGGCCATCCTTATCTATGCGAGCGTGGTGATTCTTTCGACGGTGCGCTGGAAGATACTGCTCGACGCCCTCGGCTCGGTGTCGCCCTTCAAGAAGCTGTGCCAGTCGTACATGGTGGCCACGTTCTTCAACAACTTCCTGCCCAGCAACGTGGGCGGCGACGTCGTCCGGGTCCGCGATGCCGCCAAGGCCGCGGGATCCCATACCGCCTCTCTCACCGTGGCCCTGCTCGACCGGGTGATCGGTTTCGTGGCTCTTTACTTCATCGCCACCACGGCCTTCCTTCTCGGCGGGCCCCTGGTGCGCGAACTGGCCGGAGCGCGTGTCATCCTGCTTGGCCTGACCGTGGTCTTCGTGGTCATCGGGGCCATCTTCCTGCGTTCCGGGATGGTTACCGCCATCATCGAAGCCGTGGGCCTGAGGCGCCTGCCCTGGGCTTTCGAGAAATTCGGGGCCGTGCAGGCGGCCGTCAACTCCTACCGTGCGCAGAAGATGGCGGTCGTCAAGGCCTTTGCCCTCTCCCTGCTGCTTCAGTTCCTGGGTGTCTCCTATTTTTTCATGGTGGCGCGCGCGCTCAAAATCCCGCTCGATTTCGTCGCCTGCCTGCTGATGGTGCCCCTGTGCACCCTCATCCAGGTGATCCCCATCTCGTTTAATGGCTGGGGGGTGCGCGAAGGGGTGTACGTCTACTACTTCAACCAGGTGGGCCTCCCCCGGGAAAGCGCCCTCGCTTTCTCGATCGTGGCCGCGGGCCTCGTGGTTACTTTGTCCATCAGCGGGCTCTTCGTCTGGCTGGCTCGCAAGTCCCACGAACACGACACCCCCGCTGAACCCGCCTGATGTCGCGGCGGAACCGCGTCCTGGACGCTGGGCGTCTCCTTCTCGATCTCGTCACCCGCGATCCGTCGTTCGTGCGTGGCGGCCATCCCCGCCTGGGCGAAATCCCGGTCTTCACCTTTCACAGCCTGGAGCCCCAGTCCTTCGAGCGGAAGATGCACTTCCTGATCGAGGCCGGATATCAGGCCATCGGAATGGTGGCCTATCTGGACGCGCTGCGGGGTCTTCATCCTGCTCCCGCGAAATCGGTCCTCATCACCATCGATGACGGCCGCGCCACCACGTGGACGGTCGGCTATCCGACCCTCAAGCGGCTGGGGATGCGCGCCACCGCTTTTCTCGTCAGCAGTGCGGTCCACGATTCCGATGAAGTTTCGAAGACCATCGCCGATGTGAGGGAGAGCGACCGCACACCGCTCATGTCGAGGGACGAATCGGCCGATCGTCCCTTCGTAACCTGGGGCGAGGTACGGGCCATGCGGGACGTCATCGACATCGAAAGCCACACTCACCTGCATGCGCGGATTCCGGTCGGCGAGGAACCGAGCGGTGTGGTCACCGCCGCGATGGGTTCGGGCTATGGCGAGTTCGACTGCCCGTTTGTACCTCACGGAGGTCATACGGTTCGGGGCGGTGCGCTCCCGCTGGGGCGGGCGCTTCCGGCCTCGGCCCCCCGGCTCTCGGGACGGCCGGCGTTTCTCGCGGCCGCGGGGCGATACGAGACCGCGGCGGAAACGAGCGAGGCCTTGCGCTTCGACCTCGGCGAGGCGCGCCGCCTGATTCGCGAGAAAACCGGTGCCGAGGCCACCACCGTCTGCTATCCGTGGCATGTCTACTCCGAAGCCGCGAAAAGAATCGCACGCGAGGAGGGGTACGTCGCCGGTTTCGCCGGCAAGGCATCGAGCGGCCCGGCTGTTTCGGGACCGGACGCCGATCCGTTCGAAATCGCCCGCATCGGCGAGGACTACGTCGAACGCCTCCCCGGACCGGGGCGGAGATCGATCCTGTCGATATTGCTGGAAAAGCAGCGCCGACGCGGCTGATCACGGACCCCATTGAGCCGGCCACCCTGAACTCGCCTGTTGTTGGGGTGGCGCGGCCCTGGCGGCCGCCCTGTAACCTGAGTCCTCGACAATCCATGGGCAACGTACCACAAGGGTTGCCCCTACAGTGTGATCCCGCCTCTAGTCATACACGGGCCTCGTTGGATTCGAAAACGGCGATGTTGTCAGCCAGCCAGAATCCGCGGAACAAGTTCGTGCGCAGGTACTGTTCAAGCGCCACGGTCCTCGCTTCATTGAACGCGAAACCGGCCCTTGCGAAGCGCTCAATCCAGTAGGACTTGGGCTGCAGATGGATGTGTCCCTGTCCCGGCTGACCCGGTCCCGCCGCAGAAAAGACCACGAGAGGAGCGTGACGACAGCAGGCACTCACCAGGCGATCGCCAAACTCCGGGGTCAGATGCTCCGCCACCTCGAAGCTGGTGGCGAGATCGAACTGCCCCCCCGCGTCTTTGAAGTCTTCAAGATCGAACGCGTTGATCTGGATGCCGAAGGCTTCAAGGGCAACCTTCCGCGCAATCGGTGAGTACTCGAAGCCCTGGGCCACCACCCCGCGTTTTCTGAACTCAGAGACGTAGGCGCCGGTCCCGCAGCCGAAGTCCACTGCGGACTTCACTTCCTTGAATTGCCCCAGGATTCCCTCGACCATGGCGGGCGAGGTCTCGAGGGCGGCGCGATGGAAGATGGCGTAGGTCCAGGGGTTGTAGACGAGTCGCGGCGAAGAGACCGCACTGCCGAACAGCGAGATCACGTTGCCGATCTCGCCCTTGACGGCCAATCCCAGCGTGCCTGCTTTATGCAGACGAGCAATTTTCTTGATCATTTGGGCGAGTGGCAAGCTTCCCATCGTCCGGGGCTCATGTCCACACGGGACTCGACGGGCAGGAGCGGTTGGCGGAAGGCGGGAAGGGGTCGTATATCCTCGGGCGACACTCATGGACACCAAGACATCTGCGATCCCTCCCCGCACATCGGGGTCGAGTGAGCCTCTTCCGGGCCATGGCGCGGTTCCGGCCGTCCTGAAGTAGCCGAGGTGGAAGGTCCCCGGTCCGGCGACGCGGTCGCCGAACGCTTCTACCCGGCCCTCGATGGCCTCCGGGCCATCGCCATCATCGCGGTCCTGATATCGCACTTCTATCCGGATCGGTCCCTGGTCATGTGGGCGTTCCATTGGGGACGTTTCGGCGTGATGCTGTTCTTCGTCCTCTCCGGCTTCCTGATCACCGGTCTTCTCCTGCGCGGCCGCGACGCGGTCGGCGTCAACGGGGTGACGCGCTCCGCGGTCTTCAAAGCCTTCGTGGCCCGCCGCGCCCTGCGCATCGCTCCCATCTACTACCTGGTCGTCCTCGCCGGCTGGTGGGTGGGCTATGGCCCTATCGCGGATTTTCTTCCCTGGCACCTCACCTACACCGGCAACATCGCCCTCGCCTACTTCGACGCGAAACTCGCGCAGGCCACCCATCTGTGGTCGCTATGTGTGGAGGAACAGTTCTATCTTCTGTGGCCCGCGGTGGTGCTGCTGGTTCCCGCCAGGAAACTGGCCTATGTGGCCCTGAGCCTCGTTCTCTACAGCACCGGGTATGAGTTCGTCGGGACGCTTCAAGGCCGGACCTTCGAGCAGACCCATCTGGTTCTGCAAGGCTGCATGGATGCCCTCGGACTCGGCGCGCTCCTCGGCATCATCGCCCACCGCCACGGGAATGAAGGCCCGCGAACCCAGCTATTGTCGCTCTTCGCATCCGTCGCGGGCGCGCCTCTGCTGTTCTTCTCCCAGGGCTACCGCTACACGGTCGGCATTCGGGCCACGGAACATCTCGCGTACCGGCTTCCCGCGGATATCGGCATGGCGCTCATCTCGGTGTCTCTGGTGTTCCTCGCGATCGGTACCGGTCCCTCGCTGATCCGGCGGGTTCTGGAACTTTCGCCCCTTCGCTTCATCGGACGCATCAGCTACTCCATCTACCTCTACCACCTGTTCCTGATCGCCATCGGCCGCATGATCGCGCGCGAGCAGGACGTCCCGGAACTCCGGCGCGGCTTCTGGATGTTCGTGACCTACAGCGCGATTTCGATCCTGGTGGCCACGATCTCCTGGTACCTCATCGAGGCGCCGATCAATCGCCAGAAGCGACGGTTCCCGTATCCGCCTTTGGGAAAGAGCTCAGCGTAAGGGGGCACCGGGGGATCCAAGCGGGGCTGGAGGCGATCCCCAAACATGTTGTACAGGAGGACGGAGCGGTCCCGATACTCCAGTGGCGACGCGGGAGCCGGCCCCGCGGCAGCGAGCCCAACCGCCCCGGGGAGCACGCGGGCCACCACAAGGATCGGTGGACCTGCTATAGCCAAGCGTGGTCGCGATACCAGCGGGCGGTGTGCTCGATGCCCTCCGCAACATCCACTTTGGGTTCGTAGCCGAGCAGCCTGCGCGCCTTGTCGATGCTGAAGGATCGGTTCTTCACCCAAAAATCAACCCGGCGCCTATGAATGGGCGGTTCGAGACCGAGGGGAACACAGACCGCTTCGACCAAATCGCCGAGACGCTGAATGGGCCAGGCGGGAATGTGGAACGGCCAGACCGAACCACCGGTCGCCCGCGCAACCCCGCGGGCGAGGTCATCCTGTGAGATCGACCGCGGACCCGCGATGATGAATGTCTCACCTGCTGCCTCCGGTCGATCCAGGGCCAGCAGAAAGCCCTCGACCAGATCGTCGATGTAGACAAGGTGGTAGTGCGGCTTCCCGCTGCCCACCACCGCGTAGCGGCCACGCGCGATCCCCTTGAACACTTTGAGCAAACGTGTCTCGGCCGGTCCATAGATGGCGCCCGGTCGCACGATCGCAACCTCAAGTAAATGGGACCGGCCGAACTCACGAGCGAGCGCGTCCGCCTCCGCCTTGGTCTCCTGATAGATGTCGCTCGGGGCCACCGGGCCCTCTTCATCGCACGGCGGGTTCTCCACGTGACCATGAACGCCCACCGTTGAGGTGTGAACAAATCGGCGAACTCCTGCGGCGAGGGCCGACTCAAGGAGCTTCCGCGTGCCTTCGACGTTCACCTGGCGGTAGTAGGAATCCGGGTGGCCCGCGGTGCGATAGACCGCGGCCACATGCAGAACCCCATCACACCCCTCGACCAGGCGTCGCGTTGCGTCAGGGTCCCCGAGGACACCCTGCACGATCTCGGCCCCGCTCGCCCCGAGGGCGGGCGTCACCGAGCCTTCTCGCACCAGCGCTTTCACGGAATCTCCGCGCTCGAGAAGCCGCTTGAGAAGGAAGCCACCGGTGTAGCCCGATGCCCCGGTCAGAGCAATTTTCATGGGGCCCTCCGAGCCGCCGCCAGCGACCGGAAAAGCTCGACATAGCGTGCCACCATGACTTCGGTGGCGAAGAGCGCCTCCATCCTTTTTCGCGCGGCCACCGCGTACCGGGCGCGAAGCTCCGTGTCCTGAATCAGGTGACGCAGCGCCTCGGAGAACGCACGCCCATCCCCAGGAGGTACCAGAATCCCTGTCACACCGTCTTCGATGATGTCGGGGACGCCCCCCGTGCGCGAGGCCACTGCGGGCAGGCCACAAGCCTGCGCTTCCACCGCGGACATGCCGAGAGACTCATTTAAGGTGGGAAAGACGAAAACATCCGAAGCCTGAAGATACGCAGCCACGTTGTCGACCCGCCCGGAAAAAGTCACGCGACCCTCGAGGGCGGACGAGCGCGCTTCCTGCCGAAGTTTCTCTTCGATGGAGATCACTTGTTCGGAGCCCGAGCCCACGAGGACGAGATGAAGTGCGGGAAGGTCCAAAAGCGAACCAACCGCCTCGAAAAGTGTTTCAAGACCCTTGCCCGCGATCAGTCGCCCCGTGTAGGTGGCGAGAATCCGGTCCACGGGCAGCCCAAGGGATTTTCGCAGGGTCAGTCGCACTTCCGCGGAGACTGGTGCGTAGTGGGCCATGTCGACGCCATGGGGAATGCGGTGAATACGGTCGGCGGCGAAACCGGACCGCTTCGCTTCGCGGCCAATTTCCTCTGAGATAGCCACAATGGCGTCGGTCCGCTTCAGCAGCAGGTTGCGCGCACGCGCCACGATGTAGACGAATCGACGCGCGGTTTCCCCGCTGTTCCGTCCCCACAGGGCGAGCGATCCGTCGAGTTCGCCATTGAGTTCGGGCCGCAACGCCAGAGCGCAGCGGTTCCCGACCACCGCCAGCCTCGCGGCCAGGGCCAGGACCCGCGTGCCTCCATTCATGACCACATCGCGATCGGCGGCGAGCCGCCGCGCCACCCGTCCGGCTGCCCACACGAGCGAAAACTTCCGTCCGCGCCCAGTACCAGGAGACCCCACACGGTGGACGGTCACGCCGCCATCGACTTCAAGCGGCGGCAGGTCGGGACGGGAACGCCGGGTGATCACATCGACGCTGAATCCTTGGGCCACGAGTCCAAGGGCCAAGGACCGAGTGTATTTCTCACCGCCTCCCAACACGGGGTGGTAGGTCTCGACCATCCAGATGATCCGAGGCCTGATCCTCCGCGGCTCCACGGTGGGGGTTGCGGGGCGAGGTTCGGTGGCCGGGATCACTCGTCGGTCTTGAGCACGTAGATCGGCTTGTTCTGGCTTTCGTGGTAGGTGCGCATGAGGAGTTCGGCCATCAAGCCGAAGTTCACAAGCAGGATTCCGGTAAGGAAAGCGAGGCCGCCGAAGAAGAGGAGCGGGCGCGAGCCGATGGCCTGATCGGCAAACAGCCGGATGAAGGAAAGGTAGCTCAGAATGCCGAAGCCCACGGCGCCGAAAAGGAGACCGAACAGCCCGAACAAGTGGGCCGGTCGCGTCCCGTAGGTCATGAAGAACTTGACGGTGAAAAGATCAAGGAGCACGCGCGTGGTCCGCCCGATGCCGTACTTGCTGACCCCGCGGGTCCGCGGCCGGTGATTGACGACCACCTCGGTCACGCGCACGCCCATCGACGCGGCCACCGCGGGAATGAAGCGATGCATCTCGCCGTAGAGGCGGATGCCCTTCACCACATCTGCGCGGATGGCCTTGAGCGAACACCCGTAGTCATGAATCTCGACTCCGGTGGCCCACGAGATCAGGTGATTCGCGAAGAACGACGGGATTTTTTTGGAGAGAGGATCGTGGCGATTCTTGCGCCAGCCGCAGACGATGTCGTAGCCCTCACCCTCGTAGAGTTTCGCCACCATCGCCCCGATATCCGCAGGGTCGTTCTGAAGATCGCCGTCGGAGGTGACCACCACGCGGCCACGCGCCTGATCGAAGCCCGCGGAGAAGGCCGCGGTCTGGCCGAAGTTCCGGCGCAGGCGAAGAACCCGTAACGTGGGCTCTTTCTTCGCAAGCTCCAACGCACGTTTTCCCGTCCCGTCCTTCGAACCGTCGTCAACCAGCAGGACCTCGTAGGACCGTCCGATGGGATCGAGCGCCCGCTTCAGTTCGCGGCAGAGATCGTCGAGATTCTCAACCTCGTTGTAGAGAGGGATGACCACCGAGATTTCCAGTGCCGTCGCTGCAGCCGCATTCTCGTTCGTCATCCGCGCGAAGGCTCTAGAACAACTTGAGATTCATGTTGTCGGCCGCGATGTCGGTGAGATCGACGACCGCGGCCGCCCCCACCCCCATCGTGATGGCGATGGTCTCGGAGATCTCCTCGCGAGTGGCTCCGTATTTGATGGCCTTCTTGATGTGCCCCTCGATACACCCCTGGCATTTGAAGGCCAGGCTCGCCGCAATGGCCACGAACTCCTTGGTCTTGCGATCCAGGGCCGAGGGCTTGTACGTCTCCTTGTAGAAAGAGAAGTAGGCCTGACGGAAACGCGGGTCGACCATCGAGTAGGAAGTGCTGACCGGTTGCGGGGCTCCGCCATCGTCCTCAACTGGAAAAGGCTGATGGGGGGCTTTCTCGTCGCTCATTGGCGGGTCCTCTCGTGCTTGGGCTCTGCGTCGTGCTTGGGCTCTGCGTCGTGCTTGGGCTCTGCGTCGTGCTTGGGCTCTGCGTCGTGCTTGGGCTCTGCGTCGTGCTTGGGCTCTGGGGCTTTTTGGGCCGGGGTTTCGACTTTAGACGCCGAAGTGTTCGCGAGGGGCGGCGCCACCTCATCAAGCAGTTTTCGCACTGCCGCTTCGTAGGGCTGCCGTGCATCGCGCCACGCTCCTCCGTGGCTCTTGCTGCTGGTCAGCAGCAGGCTGGACTTGGCACCCGCGAGCCTATGCATCTCCTCCGCGATCGCGAAAGGAATCCGGACATCCCCGCGGTTGGCCACGAACAGGGTCGGCCGATCCTTGAGCTTCTCCGCGGCGTTTTGAACATTGACCTCTTCGGGATCGAAATCGCCGCGCTGCTTTATCCAGAAAAGAACGAGCGACGAGGTGGGCCATTGCGGCACGAGTTGGAGAGCGGGAATGCCGAAGAGGCGAAAACTCCGAAAAAGCCGCAGGTGATGACGCACCGTGTTCGGCACCGAGTCGTAGCTGCTGTCGGTGATAAGGCCCGACACCCTGGGGTCAGAAGCGGCCGCCAGGGTTACGGTCGCCCCACCCATGGAGACGCCCCACAAAACGACCGGTCCGGAAGACTTCGAGAGGGCGAAGTCTGTGGCCGCGCGGACATCCAGTTGTTCCTTGAGGCCAAAGGTTGTCCCGTCGCCTCCAGACTCCCCGTGGTGGCGAAGATCGATGAGAAGGCAATTGAAGCCCCAGGCGTGGAGCGGTTCGACTCGCTTCACCATCTCGATGCGGGTCCGGTTGAGTCCGTGAACCAGCACCACCGTGCCCCGCGCGTTCTCGGCGGGAACCCACCAGCCGGAAATCCGGACTCCGTCGCTTGCGGTGAAACTGACGTCCTCCCGAACCACCTTGAACGCGGTTTTCACATACTCCGTGTTCTCGAGGTCGGGCAGGCTGAATCGACGCCTCGTGGCGATGCCACCGAGGGTATAGGGAACAATCCCGAAGAAAAAGATCACGGCCGCGGCGATGAAGAACATCAGAAGGCGATTCCACCAGCGTTTCCACCCGCGACCTGGCCTGGCCGGGGCGGGTAACGTGGGGATGATGGGCCGATCGGTCGGTTGTGGTTCCAAGCCGGGGGAGTTTACCGCGTGAGGCATAAGCAGCCCCTTGGGACGTCCTGGGCCCTTTGGTTCATCGTGGTGCGGGCCAGCGGGCTTCGCTACAATCGCCGTTCGATGTCGCGCCACCCCGAAGAAACCGCGTCCCGCCCGGTGGAGGCTTTGCATCTGCTCGCCCTCGCGACCGCCGCCCTGGGACTGCTTCTCGGGCTGCTGGCCCGAAAAACCGCTTGGGTGGAGATGGGCGTTTCGCTCATCCTCCTGCTGCCTCCCCTGCGCCTCGCCACCAGCATCGCGGGCGAGGCCCGGGCCCATCGCTATGGTGTGGCCGCCATAGGCTTGGTGGTGCTGACCTTCCTTCTTCTTTCCCGACGTGTTTCCTGAGTGACCGAATAAACGAAATGTCTTCTCTGCCCAATGCTGTGCCTCCCGTCGCCCGTGCGCGTCGGGTATTTGTCGATGGTCCCCGCGGCGTGCGCGTTCCCTTTCGCGAAGTGACCCCGCATCCCACCCGCGACCGTCTCGGTCGGGCCGAGGAGAACGAAACCATCCGCCTCTACGACGCCAGCGGTCCGTGGGGCGATCCGAACTTTCGGGGCGACGTACGCGAGGGCCTGCCGACCTACCGGCGGCACTGGATCCTCGAACGCAACGACGTCGAGGAGATTGATGGCCGCGTCCACCGGCCCGAAGACAACGGGTATCGCAACTCCGTCGAGGAACAGGCCCGGCTCGACAAACTGAAGGCCGAGGGAAAGCTCGAATTCTTCCCCAAGACACCGCGTCGCGTTCTGCGCGCGAAGCCGGGAGCCCGAGTGACTCAGATGCACTACGCCCGGAAGGGCATCGTAACGCCCGAGATGGAGTTCGTGGCCCTGCGCGAGAACATGGGGCGAGCGGGGGCGTTCGAGTCGTCACCCGATCGCAGCAACCTCCGCTTTCAGCACAAAGGCGAGTCGTTCGGCGCGTCGATTCCCGGTCACGTCACGCCGGAATTCGTGCGGGATGAAATCGCCCGCGGCCGCGCGATCATCCCCAACAACATCAATCATCCCGAGAGCGAGCCGATGGCCATCGGCCGCAACTTCCTGGTGAAAATCAACGCCAACCTTGGCAACTCCGCGATCGCTTCGTCGATAGAAGAGGAAGTGGAGAAGATGCGCTGGTCGACGAAGTGGGGTGCGGATACAGTCATGGATCTCTCCACCGGCAAAAACATCCACGCCACCCGCGAGTGGATCGTCCGCAACGCCGCGGTGCCCGTAGGAACGGTGCCGATCTACCAGGCGCTCGAGAAGGTGAACGGCAAAGCCGAGGATCTCACCTGGGAGATCTACCGCGACACCCTCATCGAACAGTGCGAACAGGGCGTCGACTACTTCACGATTCACGCGGGCGTCCGCCTGCCCTACATCCCTCTCACCGCTCGCCGCACCACCGGGATCGTGTCGCGTGGCGGTTCGATCCTGGCCAAATGGTGTCTCGCCCATCACCAGGAGAGCTTTCTCTACACTCGCTTCCGTGAAATCTGCGAACTGCTCGCGCAGTATGACGTTTCGTTCTCACTGGGCGACGGTCTGCGTCCCGGCTCGATCGCGGACGCCAACGACGAGGCCCAGTTCGCGGAACTCGAGACCCTCGGGGAGTTGACGAAGATCGCGTGGGAGCACGACTGCCAGGTGATGATCGAGGGCCCGGGCCACGTGCCGATGCACCTCATCAAGGAGAACATGGACCGCCAGCTCGCGGTCTGCCACGAAGCTCCCTTTTATACGCTGGGACCCCTGACCACCGACGTCGCCCCGGGATACGACCACATCACCTCGGCCATCGGCGCGGCCATGATCGGCTGGTACGGCACGGCCATGCTTTGCTACGTGACGCCGAAGGAGCACCTTGGTCTTCCCGATCGCCAGGACGTCAAGGACGGGGTGATCGCGTACAAGATCGCGGCCCACGCCGCCGACCTCGCCAAAGGCCACCCGGGCGCCCAGTTGTGGGACAACGCTCTCTCGAAGGCGCGTTTCGAGTTCCGCTGGGAAGATCAATTCGATCTCGGAATGGATCCAGAGACCGCGCGCCTCTATCACGACGAAACTCTGCCCGCCGAGGGTGCGAAGACCGCGCACTTCTGTTCGATGTGCGGCCCTCACTTCTGCTCAATGAAGATCACCCAGGACGTGCGCGACTACGCCCTGAAGCAGGGCCTCGAGGCCGAAGCCGCCCTCGCTGCCGGCATGGCGGAGAAGTCCAAGGAGTTCGCAGAAGTGGGCGCCGAGGTCTACGTCAAGTCGTAGCGGTGGCCGAGCCCTTGGCGCTTCGGCCTGCGGCTAATCGGGCCAGCGGTTCGGCGGACCTTCCACAGCTTCGTGACCCTGGGTAGAAATTCACGAAGCTCCCCGCAGGGGCGGCCCTTGTGGCCGCCCTCCGTCCACGATCACACGCTTGATCCAAAAGAGCACCCAGGGAGTGCCGCGTCATCGACGCGGCGGGCGGCGGCGGCGGATACCACGCGAAGCCGGGCGAAAGACAGGTGTCGAGGAGCGTGGGCGTGAGGCCCAGGAGCCGGGACGCCTTCTTGAAGGTGGCGCACCGCACAGACCCGGGCGGTGCGATTCAAAGAACCTGCGGGACAAGCAGCGGATCGAGAGTCCCTGAACGAATCTTCAGAGACTCTTCATCGCCGGTTCGCTGAAAAGTCTCTAACCTTCCCAGTGCGATACAAGGATTCAATGAAGTCTCACCCGAGGAGAGCGGTCATGACGAAAACACTACGATGGAGCCTGATAGGAGCGGCGATGATGGCCGGAGGGTTCCTGGCTCTTCCCGCCACCGCGCAGGAGGAGTGCAAGGCCTGCCACGAAGACCAGGGGAAGGCCTTCGCCACCACCGATCACGGCCGTCGCTTCCGGGCGGACGAGAAGTACAAGGACGCTTCCTGCATCAGTTGCCACATCGGCACGAAGGAGCACGTCGAGTCGAGCGGCGAGAAGAAACCGGCGAGCATCAAGAAGGGCGCGGCGGCGAACGTCGCGTGCCTCGCCTGCCACGAAGACACCCCGAAGCACGCGAACTGGCCGGGAAGTCCGCATCAGTTGGCCGGGGTCGCCTGCGCGTCGTGCCATAACCCCCACACCCAGAGTGTGGCCACGCCGAAGACCGCGAAGGCTCTTCCCGGCCCGACCGAGGGCACGAAGAAGTGCCTTGAGTGTCACGGCGCGGTGCGCGCGGCGCTGCACCAGCGCTCGGCCCATCCCATGAAGGAAGGCAAGATGGAATGCGCGTCCTGCCATGACCCTCACGGGACCACCGGCGAGAAGCTGCTCAAGTTCGCCTCGACCAACGAGCTGTGTTACTCCTGCCATCAGGAAAAGCGCGGTCCCTTCCTATGGGAGCACTCACCCGTCCGCGAGGACTGTCTGACCTGCCACACGACGCACGGGTCCAACTATCCGCAGATGCTCCAGGCGCGTGTAACTCAGCTCTGCGTCTCCTGTCACCAGCAGGGACGTCACCAAACCATCGCCGGCGCACCCAAGTCGATTTGGGTGGGGAACCGGGCCTGCCTCAATTGTCACCAGAACATCCACGGATCGAACCATCCGTCGGGTCCGCTGTTCCAGCGCTAGGAGCCAAAGCCATGAACAAACACATCACATTCATCCGCTCCACGCCCCGGGCCATCACCCTGGCCGCTCTGGTCACCATCGGCCTGTCCGGCGCTCCCGTTGTCAACGCTCAGGACGCGAAGAAGGACGACGCCTCCGACAAGACCACGACTTTCACTCTCATTGGTGGCGGCCAGTATGTCAATGACGTCGACGCCCGCGGGAAGGCCCGGTTCAACGAGTTCCGCGAAGTCCCCAAGGGCGCGGTCTTTGAATTCGGCCAGCTCTTGTGGTCGCCGAAGGACAGCACCCTCCACCTGGCCGTAACCGCGGTTGATGTCGCCCAGAAGGACCAGGGGTACTTCCTCTTCCTCGCCGACCCCACCAGGTTCCGTTTCACGGCGAGCTTCGACCAGTTCCTGCGCCAGTACTCCACCGGGTCGAAGACCCTGTGGTCGGGCGTGGGCACCGGAAGGCTCACCCTCGACAACGCGTTCCGCCAGCGCGCCGAGGACCTTGCGGGCGCGCCGACCAATCCCTTCCCCTCGTCGGATCTGCAGACGTTCATCGATGCCGCGCTCGCCGGGGCCAAGCCGTTCGACATCGGCACGAATCGCAAGGACGTCAAAAGCGGCCTCGAGTTCAATCTTGGTAAGTCCGTCACAGCAAACCTGACCGGGCGCTATGAGCTGCGGGGCGGGACGAAGCCCCTGGGCTTCGGCACCTACATCCGCCGCCAGGGCCTGTCGGGAACGCCCGGCACCGGCGCGGGCTTCTTCCGGCGAGAGACCATCGAAGCGCGGGGGAATGAACTGGTCGAGCCTCTCGACTACAAGACCACGGAAATGGGGGCCACCCTGACCTGGACGAAGAAGGGTCACTCGCTTTCGGGCGGATGGTTCGGGTCG
>Ga0163144_10003315_pt1 | contig 36687 bp, 30 predicted proteins | sample OliLak19BULKMAT1_FD_123175 | JGI IMG/M metagenome (GOLD analysis project Ga0163144, IMG submission 123175) | Freshwater microbial mat bacterial communities from Lake Vanda, McMurdo Dry Valleys, Antarctica - Oligotrophic Lake LV.19.BULKMAT1 | ecosystem: Environmental > Aquatic > Freshwater >...
CGGGGAATCGTTCAGTGAACAGGCAGATCGATTCGAAGCTCCCGGAATCTCTGAAGAAGCATTCCGTGAAATGCCGGGCTGGTCGGAGCTGAATCCGGACGCCGTCTTTTCCGATGCGCCCGGCGAGAACTCACGCTGCGAACAATGGCAAATCCTGCCGGCGGGGCTGTTGTACCATTCGTATCTGGCCGGCGAAAAAGAGCCGCGGATGCAATTTCTGCATTTGTACGACACACGCAATGATCAGACCTATTGGGAAGCCGTTCTTGGCGGACGAATAGGACTGCTGAGGCACGGGACCGTCGGAGCGACAAATCCGGAAGGCTTTCAGCTGGATGTCGAGGGAGCCGTCTTTGCCCGTGTGCTTCCCACCGAACCAAGTGCACAACTCGCGGCGTCCGACTATCGAGCAGGGCTGTTGGCGACATGGCGGCATGATCGGACCGCTTACAAGGCAGGTTTCTACCACATTAGTGCACACGTCGGAGATGAATATCTCCTCGCAAATCCGCTCTTTCAGCGCATCAACTATGTCAGGGATTCGCTGGTGGCTGGAACATTCTATGACCTGAATCTCAGCTCAAAGATCTACGGTGAGATCGCTTACGCAATCGGTAGTCAGGGCGGAGCTGAGGCGCTCGAAATGCAGTTCGGCGGCGAGTACACCCCGGTGGCCAGGTCATGTCTGCGAGGTGCGCCGTTTGCAGCCGTCAACGGTCATTTGCGCGAGGATTTCGACTACCGGGGCGGCGTCAATGTTGTGTCCGGCTGGGGCTGGCAGGGAGTCGAAACAAGTCATCGTCTGCGTCTCGGGATGCAGTACTACAACGGCCCGTCGCTGCAATATGTGTTCTTTGATCGCTGGGAGAACCTGATCGGCGGCGGTTTGTGGCTGGACTATTAACCGGCACCCGGTTTGCGAATAGCGCATATCCGCCATATCGATAGGACCCCTGATCAGACGGGTTCGACTTCGAAACCCTTGCGATAGTTCTTGGTCAGCAGAGTGTTCGCCGTGTCGTTGTTGGTGATCTTCAGGGTCGTGGTATCCCATTCCAGTCGTTGTCCCGGCAGGCGTGCGGCGATGTTGCCGAGCTGCACGGTCTCGGACAAGGGTCCGGCATAATCGAAGCCGTCAGTAGTTTTCTTCCCGGCGATTGCGGCATCCACCCAGTCGTGCCAGTGGCTGGTTCCTGCAACAACCGGCATCACGAAGTCCGCAAACTTCGATTGAGGATACAGCGATGGCTTGCCAACGTGGGGCAGCACCATCACGCCGTTTTCGCCGATGAAGATCGATCCGGCGCCGGGCAGATCGACACCATCGGGAAGCTGTGCCAGTTCACGCGGCGGCATCAGACCGCCGTCGCGCCAGATGACTTTTATCGGGGAATCCGCGGTGCGTTCCGTTCCGGGAAACTCAAAGGCCACGGTTTCCGGCCCCGGCCAGACTTCGCTGGTCGTGCCGTCGTTCATGGCCTGAATTGAAACCGGAGCGCTGATGCCCAGCGCGCCGAACACCGGGTCCAGAATATGGCAACCGAAGTCGCCCAGCGCGCCCGAGCCAAAGTCCTGCCAGTCGCGCCATTTAAAGGGATGGTACATGTCTGCGGCGAATGGTCGCTCCGCGGCGGCTCCAAGCCAGAGATCCCAGTTGACGCCGGCAGGTATGTCCGCTGCCGGCGGACGATCGGTTCGGTTGCAATATTGCCGGCCCTGAACGCCGACCCACGAATGCACTTCGCGAACGTTGCCGATGGCTCCGTCATGAATCAGCCGGACACCAAGACGGTACTCGCCCGCCGAGTGAATCTGGTTTCCCATCTGCGTCGTGACGTTCATCTTCGCGGCCATCAGCCGCATCTGTCGTGATTCCCAGACGGTGTGAGTCAGAGGCTTCTGGCAGTAGACGTGCTTGCCGGCTTTCATCGCCATCATTGCGATCGGAGCATGCATGTGATCCGGTGTGGAAACGATGACTGCGTCGATTTTGTCACTGAGTTCCGTCAGCAGTTGACGATAGTCGGCAAAGTGAGGAACTCCGGGAAATGCCGCGTCGGCTTTGTCGAATCGGCTTTCATCAATGTCACAGAAACCGACGAACTTCACTTTGCCGTGAGACCCGATACTCGAGAGGTCCGACCAGCCCATGCCGTTGACGCCTATGGCAGCAACACGCAGTTCCTGCTGTAGAGTCGATGCGCGCAGAATGGCGGGGGCAGCAAATGTCGTCGCCACCGCTGCGGCGGATTGAGCAAGAAACCGACGGCGAAGAAGAGGATGCTGAATCATGGCGGAAAACCTGGTCGAAGGAGGGATGCACTGGTGGGCGACGTTACGGAGCGTGAACAGTGTTGGAGAAAGTTACTACTGACGCAATGGATTTGAATACGGATACAGTTGCTCGGCCCGGATTGGGCCAGGCCAGGGACTACTTTGCCTGCGGCTGATCGGCGATGACACAACGGAACCCGATGGCATCGCTCTTCCAGCTGACACGAGTCCAACGGCGCGACGCGCTGGTGAGCGTCGAATGATGATCCTGCCATGATCCGCCGCGAATGATACATCTGGCCTCGGCCAGCGGGGAGCCGGCGGCTGGTGGCGAGTCCGAGGAGTTCGCAGCGGATTGCTCTGCGGCTGCAGCGGGCCCGGCCGGCTTAATTGGCTCCGAGACAAACTCCCACAGATAGCCGTGCATGTCGTACAGTTGCCATGGATTCGGTTTCAGGCTGCCCACCGCCGGATCATTGCCGGCTGCATTGCCGGTGTGCCACGCATAGTCACTGAGCACACTGGCCTGATTGTCTTTGTCTCCGTCTGCCGTGGCGACATCGCCAAAGCTGTAGGTCGTTGTCGTCCCCGCGCGACAGCAGTATTCCCATTCGGCTTCGGTCGGCAGCCGCACGACTTCGTTGAGACCAATTAGTTTTGCAGAGTGCAGCGCAGAGGTCAGTTTTCGGCAGCAGTTTTCGGCGTCACTAAAGTCGATGGTTTCCACAGAATTTCGTGGTCCCTTCCAGCGACTGGGGTTTTTCTGCATGACAGCTTCGAACAGATCCTGACTCATTTCATACTTGCAGATCCGGAATCGGATCGGCATCACGACGTCGCTGAGCGGCAGAGCGGTCTCGACTTCAACTTTGCTGCCGATTTGAAATTGCTTCGGAAACGGCGCCGTACCTGGTTCGATCAGCACACACTCGTCCACGAAACGCTTCAGCAGCGCCAAGTCTGGTGCCGGAACGGACGGATGAGCGGCAGCATCCGACTTTCCCGTGGAGCCGATCAGCAGGCAAAGCACCAGGCTGCTGCCGGCGATTATCTGAAGTTGACCGAGCATCAATGGATTCTCCGCTCAAGAAGGCTCTCTCACGACATTCGTGTGATCTGCGGGGAGAAATGCGAATTTCCGAGCCCGTGGTTTTCGGTTATCGTTTCCACATGTCCCGCCGTATCTCCCATGACGATTCATTTGACCTGCGCTGGGTGCGGAGTGCAATCGAACTGGCCATTTGCTTTGTGATTGCGGTGATCATGCTGCGGGCATTTGTGCTGGAGGGTTATCTGATTTCAACCGGTTCAATGGCTCCGGGTCTCGTGGGATTCCATCGGCGGATTGTGTGTCCGGCGTGTCAGCATGACTTTGCCTTCGGTGTATCGTTTGATGATTCGGTCGAAGCCGGTGCAAGCCGGATTGTGGAACCGGAAGGAGCCCGCAAGTTTGCGACATGTCCGAATTGCGGACGAAACGAAATTGACGTTTCCGGGGTCCCGAACAGTCACGGCGATCAGTTGCTCGTTCAACGACATGTTTACGATCTTCGCCAGCCGCACCGATGGGAGACGATCGTTTTTCGAAATCCCGCAGCGCCGGGTGAGGCGTTTGTGAAGCGCGTGGTTGGGCTGCCGGGTGAGCGGATTCGCGTTATCAACGGCGATATCTGGATTAATGGTCAGCTCGCCCGCAAGAACTTTATGCAACAACTTGCAATGCGGATACCGGTCAGCAACCTGCATCACCTGGCAGCCGCGGAAGAGTGGCAGATGCCGTGGGATATTGACGACGGCTGGCAACCGGACAGCGGGGCTTTACTGCTTGCGAGGCAGGACGAGACTGCGGCGAACGGGACCGATGTGTTCAGGCACCCGAACCCGGAATCTCGGAAAGACGATCGGACGGGCAGCGCAACAGACACGTCCGGAACGCAGTGGATTCGCTTCCGCAACTGGCGCTGGTTCGGCGGGCATCATGTGGCAGAGACACCGCTGGCTCCGGAAGATGCGATGATCGACTGGAAGAATTTTCTCGCCCGTTTTGACACACTTCCCATTACCTGGGTCACCCGTGTGGATTATGACCAGGAACGGCAGGTCCTTCGCTGCGAGGGAGTGATGCGTGACGAAATGCAGCGGGATCTTCTGCAGAAGGCAACGGGTGAGAATTTCCGGCGCGCAGTCTATCGACTCGCCGCGCTGTCACATCTCGCTCCCGTGACGGATCGTTACGGCTACAACGCCATGGTTGAGTCGCTTGAGTACGTCGTGAGCGACCTGATGCTGAAGATTCAACTGACCTGGACGACGGCCCCGACGGCGATTCGGGTGCAGATTCCGGTCGGGGCGGATGTGTTTGGTCTGGTCGTGCATCCTCAGAATTCGACAGCCGATCTGATTGCGATCGACGAAAAGACGGTGATCCGCAGCGGGAGATATCTGAGCGGAAGCCCGACATCGTCGAAGTCCCCCGGTGAGCCGGAAACGATGTTGCTCGAAGTTTCGAATTTCGACCGGCAGATTGTCGTCGCGATCGATGGTCAGCTCGTCTTCGAACCGTATGAAATCAATCACGCGGTGACCGATGAAGCTCTGGAAGCCACCGTTTCAACCATTGCCGGCCAGAAGATGAATGCAACGAAAGCCGCTCAGATTTCGCTCCGCCTGGAGCAGCAGAACCGGTGGGCGTTCGGCGTTTCCGGAAGCAATGCCAGAATCACCGATCTGGAAATGTATCGTGACGTGTTCTACACGCCGGGGAAGAAACGAAACGCGGTTGAGTCGGAGTTCTTTGTTCCGCAGGGATGCTATTTCGTGCAGGGCGACAACAGTCCGGTGTCAGCCGACAGCAGAAACTGGGAGCGTCCCTGTGTGCCGCATTCGCTGCTGATCGGGAAACCGTTTCTGGTCCACCTGCCGTCGCGTCCCGCAGTTCTGCAGTTCGCGGGCCGCCGATGGCCGGTTCGGATACCTGACTGGCCAAGAATTCGTTATATTCGCTGAGGAAACTGCGGGTAAAATCCGGAACCCGGCGAACGACTGGTTTCGGACACCGTCTGAAAACGCCGGGCCGGAGCTAAAGCAAATGTGATTTCAGTTCCCCCGGTTTGTCGGTAAAAGAATCGCAGGGGACAAGCCGCGCCGTCCCACCATCGATGCGGCGTGAAAAATGGTGGGCCGTCGCCCTCGCCGCGAGATTGTCCCACGCTACGAAGACAGTAGACCTCAGAAACCAGAACTCATGACATCAAACCGCAAAAAGACCAAAACCGTTGCGTCTGGCGCAGAATCGAAGGGCCGGCAGAAGCCTCAGGAAGGCATGCGGGAGACAATCGAAGCTGTTGCCATCGCATTCATCCTCGCTTTCGTCTTCAAGACCTTTGAGGCGGAGGCGTTTGTGATTCCGACCGGCTCGATGGCGCCGACGCTCTATGGTCGCCACAAAGAAGTGACCTGCGAAGGCTGCAAACTGGCCTACACGATCGGAGCCAGTCAGGAGATTGATCAGGAGACCGGCATTCTGCAGCCCTCTGGACGTATTGCGACGTCGACATGCCCCAACTGCCGTTTTGAGAATTCTGTGACGGATGCTCCGGTGTTTAACGGCGACCGGATCGTCGTCAACAAGCAGGTTGCCAGGTTCGAGCGATTCAATGTGGTCGTGTTCAAAAACCCGGAAGAGCCCAATGTCAACTACATCAAACGCCTGATCGGGTTACCCGGTGAGACGGTCCGGATTCAGCAGGGTAATATCTTCGCCAGGGCACAGGGTGAAACCGAATTCCGGATTCAGCGAAAGAAGGATCCGGAGGTCCAGCGAGACATCCAGCTGCTGGTGTACGACGACCATTTTCCTGCGACGCCGCTCCTTGAACTCGGTGCAGAAGAACGATGGGTGCCTGCACATCGGTCCCCTTCTGAGCCCGCGATGGGTGGATGGTCGAAGTCAGAAAACGCATGGCAGCCGAACTCTGAACTGCGTTCCTACTCTGCCGACGCGCCCATTGGGGATCTGCAATGGCTGCGATACCGGCATCTGATTCCGGGGGACATCCACTGGAACGCCGCGAAAGATGGAACCGGGAAACCGATTCCCGCTATTAATCCACAACTGATCGCAGACTTCTGCGGATTCAATGAAACGAGTGTGCGCGAAAGCAGGCAGTGGGGAGAACGCGACGACGACATGGAACTCTACTGGGTCGATGACCTGACTGTGGAGTTGACCGTAGACCTGCAGTCATCACTTCCGGACGGAAAACTGGTGATCGAACTGGAAGAAGGGGTTCGCGCTGTTCGGCTTGTCTTGACGCCGGCAACAGGTCTCGCAGAAATTGTACTCGTGCCTCGGAATTCAGAAGCGGACGCAGAATCGGGCACCGTCGTGGCGACTGCGACCACGGACTTCCGGGACGCCGACGAGTATGAACTGGTGTTTTCCAATGTGGATGACCGGGCCTGTGTCTGGATCGACGGACAATTGATTGAATTCGGTGAAGCCGTTAATTTTGCTGCTGCCGGACTGAATCTGCCCGCAGAGCACGATCTGGCCCCGGTCGGAATCGCCGTCTCGGGTATTCAGGCGAGTGTCGCTGATCTGCTCATTCGACGTGACATCTATTACCGGAACGATGTCCTTGATTACGATCAGGAGCATTCAGAACAGGGACCTGCCCCGCGCTCTCAATATCCTGTCCATGAAGTTCCGCTAAGTGCGATGAATACGCTGTCGTCCAACCTGCGAACGCCTGCAAACTATGCCAGGGCCTACGCCGAGCTGACGGAAGCCCAAAACCGAAAGTACTCTCGTTTGCGTGAGTATCCGCTGGATGACGACGAGTACATGATGTTCGGCGACAACTCGCCTGCCAGTCAGGACAGCCGCTTGTTTGACTACTGGAGTCGTCCGCTGCGAGGTGTTGTCAGTCACCGCTATGCGGTCAGACAACAGGATCTGATCGGCGAAGCCCTGTGGATTTTCTGGCCGCATGGAGTGCCGTTCCTCAACGACGGAAAGGGATATTCCGTTTTGAATCACAAGAAATACGACGAGCACGGCCGCGTCATCAAAGAGCCCAGGTATCCGCTGTATTCCGCACCCTTTTATCCCAATCTTTCCCGGATGAAGGTGATCCGGTAGAATTGGGCTGCGGCAAGCCGTGACGATGAGAAGGGATTCTCCAATGACGTTGCTCAGATGCGAAGGACTGGTCAAAGACTATCCCGGCAAGCGCGCGGTGGATGGGGTCAGTTTTTTCGTTAACAAAGGTGAGATCGTCGGGCTGTTGGGACCGAACGGGGCCGGGAAGAGCACCAGCTTTCGGATGGCTTGCGGTCTGATTGCGCCAACCGAAGGCCGCGTCCTGCTTCGGGGCGAAGATGTCACGGACTGGCCGATGTATCAGCGCGCCAGGCACGGGCTCGGCTATCTCCCGCAGGATACGAGCATCTTTTCAAAGCTGTCGGTCGAGCAGAATATTCTGGCGATTCTGGAGTTTCGCAGAGTCAGTCGACAGGAATGTCTCGACCGGATCGAGAAGCTGCTGAAGGAATTTGGTCTTTGGGAAAAACGGGCTCAGCGATCCGGTTCACTTTCAGGAGGAGAACGCCGTCGACTGGAAATTGCCCGAGCACTAGCCAGCGATCCCGAGATTATCCTGCTTGATGAACCCTTCACCGGCATCGACCCGGTCACGATTCACAGCATTCAGGACATCATCAAGGGACTCAAGGATCGCGGAATCTCAATTCTGCTGACCGACCACAGGGAACGCGAGACTCTGACAGTCACCGACCGGAGTTACATCATCTGCGACGGCCAGGTATTGGTCTCGGGCAGTGCCGAGAAAGTGCTCAGTGATCCTCTTGCGATTTCCAGGTATTTCGGGAAACGCTTCGATGCGAGTTCCATCATTGACGGACGCGAGTCATTCCGCAAAAGTGCCTGACGCTGATTGACACAGGCACGAAGCGCAAGCGAGTGGCGTTTCCGCTGATCAGTCGCTTGCGCATCGCGCTTGAAAAAAGAAGGCCCCGACATCATGAGTTCCGGATTCGAAGACGGCTCCCACGTGGCACCGATGACGACACGAGGTCGTGACTGGCCGTGTCTCCGGCAGTTCATTGTCTTCCTGGAGAACCGGGTAGGCTCTCTGCACGACCTGCTGCGACGGGTTGAGCGGGATGACCTGCGGATCGTGGCGCTCAGCATTCTTGATTCCGCCGACTGCGCAGTGGCTCGGATCATCGTCGATAATTATGAACGGGCTCATGAATTGCTGACATTTGCAAACGTCACCATGTTTGAAACTGACGTCATCGGAGTGGTTCTGCCCGATACGGAGCAGCCACACACGGCCGTGCTGGGCAGTCTGATGTCTGCAGAGCTCAACGTGCAGTACGTTTACCCGCTGATGTATCGGAAAAACGGCCGGCCGGCCGTGGCTGTGTTCGTCAGTGAAAAAGATGAAGCCCTGCGTGTTCTCCGTGAACGGCAGTATGACCTTGTGACTGAAGACGACCTGATGCATTATGATGAGTTCTTCTGAGTCGCCGGCTCCTTCGTTCGGCTGTTTTCTCTCCGATGACTCTGTCTCATGCCGCTTCCGTCACAACTTGCCGTTATTTTCAACGCCGCTTTGGTGCTCGCTGCGAGTGCGTTGTCAGATTCTCTTCGGGCGGCTCAGCAGCCAGCAACTCCCGGACATGGATCCGCATCATCGCTGCAGCACGGCTCTCCGGAAGTTCTCGTCGAGAAACTGGTCCGCGAGCGCGACATGGAGGGATTCCTGGCGGACTCAGTGCTCGAACGCGACGGTCGGTTGTCGCACACAGCGATCGAGGCATTGTCACAGATCTTTTCGCATCCGGTCGATGTCTTTGATATCGACCCGAAGACCGGGACGCCGCAGAGTATTCGTGGCAAGGCGTTGATGATCCTCCGAGAAGCCTCGCCGTCCGCGCAGCACGCATGGATGAATGCCACTGCGCCAATTGCCGAAGTCCGGCTGAGAGCAGCAACGACGTCCGTGGATTTCGAACGACTCAGGGCGGTAGCCCTGCGGTTTCCCATGACAGAATCCGGGATCGATGCGGCTGTGCTGCTGTTGACCAGAGACTATCTCCGGCACGGGTCCGACGGTGTACGACCGGAAGCGGACCGGTTGCGGCAGTGGTATCACGGTACCATCCTGGAGAAGTTCGCCAACACTCGGTTGCAGCGCCTCCTGCAACTGCCACAGCCAGCACCGCTCCATGAAGGACAAAGCGGCGCGGTCCGTCTGTCGGTCACCACATCGGCAGATGCCGGACATTTGGTGCCGCCGTGGCCGAAGCCGTTGTGGGAATGGCATGAATCCATCTGGAACTATCCTGGCGCTCCGCAGCCGGCAGCCGGAATGACTCTGGAGTCATTTGAGCCCCGCCTGGGAGGCAACCTGCCGGAGTTCAGCAATTGGCGACCCGTCTTCTGGGACGGAAATCTGGTGCTGAGAACGCCATTTCGGCTGATCGCCTTTGACCGGCGGACGGGGCGTGACAAATGGTCGATACCGACACAGACCTTTTCGCGGGATGCACACGATAGTGATGCCGATCATGAAGGTTGGCTGAACCGACAGAATCCCGAGTCTTCGTCTATTGGTGGACTCGCCGCTTTCGGTCTGATGTCGGCGGATGATGAGTTTCTGTATTTCATCGACCAGTTTGATTTCTTCCGCAGTGAAGCCTTGTTCGGAGGTTTTCGGAAACGGCCATTCATTGGGTTTCCGACCCTGGACGACGACACAGAATTCGGTCCGCAGCCCGTGGCAACACGTCTCGTGGCCCTGCGCCGGTCAAAGATCGGCGGGATGCCAGCCGTGGCATGGACTGCGGGAGATGCGGGGTCGTTCCAATACGAGCCGGTGCCGGAGCGGAGTGCTCTGATGCCGCATGAGTTCGCTTTTTCTGAGGCGACACCAGAAGGCTCGGACATGGAGAACGCCACAGGGCGGGAACCGCTGCAGGAAGCGCGCGAAGATGGCCGGCTCGGCGTCGCAGACAGAAAACTGGACGGGCATCGGTTTGTGGCACCGCCGGTCGGTCATGGTTCGCGGCTGTTTGTGCTTTCCGTCGGCCACGAACAGTTCTGGCTGAACGATCTTGATCGTGGAACGGGCCGTGTTGTCTGGCAGCAGCCGCTGATCTTCAGCGATGAAACAATCAGCCGCCTTGTGAATTCCTGGAATCACGCCGGTAGTACCAGCATTTGCCTGCTCAGCGGTGAAACGGTTGTCTGCGCACTTGCCGACGGAATACTTGTCGGAGTGAATTCGACTGACGGTCAGCTTCGCTGGGCGACGGCGATTCGCGATGAACCGGTCGCACCGCCGTCGCGCGGATTTGGCTTTCCCACGCTGTACGAGCCCGAAGAAATTGATACGGCCGCCGCTGTGATACCGATTGCGAGCGACGGAATCCTTGTCTGTTCGAGCAACCGGTCATCAGTCATCAACGGAATCGACACGACGACCGGAAACATTCTCTGGAAATCATCGCGCCGTGCGTTCGGAGCAGGAGATGTCGGCGGCAGTCCAGATCATTACATTGCCGGCATCAGTGGTTCACAGGTGATGCTTGTCGGCGAACGACACTGTCGAAGCCTTGACCTGAAGTCGGGAGATCAAAACTGGGTACTTGAGATTTCCCGGACCAGCGGTCGTGCGGAATGCCGCGGTGGCCGCTGCCTGATTCCGCTGTGCGATGGCGGTATTCTGACGATCGACCTGAACAGCGGGCAGCCGATCCGGCGGCAGACAATCCTGCCGTTCGACGCCGCGCTGCAATTCGGTGCCGTCACGAGCGACGCTGACATTCTTTGCACATCGACACCGGTTTCGGTCGTCGTCTTTCCCCGTGTCGATGCGGTGCTCGAACAGTTTCGTCAGGCGCCGGCTTCCGAGCGCGCTTCCGGAGCGGCAATTCTCGAGCAGGCCCAGGCTCATCTCATGAACGGCAATTTGTCCTCAGCGATTGAGTTGCTGAGAACGTCAGTTGCGCCCGGCACCGAACGTCAGCAGACAGAAAACGCCGCACTGGAAATTGCGCTTGGCGAACTGATCCTGAGTGATTGGGGCGAACTGATTGCCGCACAGATGGAGTCGGCGGCGCACGAGTTGACAGCAGCAAACGCGGGAATCCCAGTCGCCGAGCGACTGGGGCACGTGAACGAGTTGACGGTTGCGAACGCCGTTCGGACTATGGAACAGGCCGGGATGCTGGCGGATCTGACACTTACAACGGAGCAGCAGTTGCGGGCAGCCGTGTTTGCCGTTTTATCCAGGGAGAATCAGCAGACGCTGCAGCAGGATGCCATCGCTGAGCTTGCTGCATTCAGAGAGTGGACGACACCGCTGGCCGTCACGGATGTGTGGAGCGTCCGGCCCGATATTCTGCTGGAACACACGGTGCCAACTGCCGCGACGTCGATCCTGGATGCCGGCAACATTTCGCTGTGGCAGCTTCAGAAAAATGCCGCAACGAGTGTGCTGTTTCCTGGCATGATCCGGGATGATGCCGCACGAAAGCAATTGGCGACTGCCTTAATCAGTCGCGGACAACACGCGGCGGCGGAACTGTTCCTGCTTTCATGGCACCAGGCCGCAGCGGCTTCGGGGCGCGATATCGCCGTTGCCGAGGACCTGCTGCAGCGACTGCGGAGTCTGGACCTGATCGCGGGATATGAACCGGACAGAGAACGCCCACATTTCCTGCCCGTGAATGCCGCCGGGTCGGGCGAACCGTTCCAGGGACTGTCCTCCACGACCAATGAGCCACTGATCGTGGATGTCATTCCGTCCATGAAGTTGCCGTCGAGCGCAGGGCTGAACGCGGAAAATGGCGAAGTGCTGAACAGTCTTCCGGCGTGGTCAAAGCTGAAGTACAGCTTTGTCGCCGACAGCAGCGGACGTCCCGAACTGAAGTCGCTCGATCCGACGGACGAATCCATCCGGGATCGATTGCCCGTACCTTTTGCTCGTGGTCGGGGTGAGATCACATTTCAAGCATTGGAGAGCGGCACGTACGCACCGGGGCTGATTCCGATTGCCGGAAGCAATCAGGTGGCGATGCTGTCCTGTACGGTTCCCGGTCAGGCGAAATTACTCTGGCAGCGGGGCTATCGCAGTTCCGAAGAGTTCGATACGCACATCGAATTCGGCCCGCTGGGTGCCGATCATTTCATCTGGCATTTCGGCGACCGGATGCATTGTTCGCATCCTCTGACGGGTGAGGATCTATGGACACGGCGTCTGCAACTGTCGCGCGGGGAAATGCTGTCCCGGTCTGGCCGCCGCATTTTCGGGGATCACAAAGCGACGGTTGTGATGGGCTCGGATGCTTCCAGCTTTCAGCGTTTTAGAACTCGAGACGGTCACCTTCTTGGCCAGGGACGCCTGCCGATCAGCAGCGTTTCGGAAATGGCCGTGACCGGGCGGTTTTTGCTGTACCCGGATATGAATTCCCGCCTGCATGTGTTTGACGGAGCCACTGGCCACGACGTGCTGGAGGACGACGAGCCCGTTGTGCTGGGTGTTCACAATACGGCGCGAATGTTCGTCGCGCTGCCTGAAGGCCGGGTGGTCACCGTTTCATCGGCGCGCGAGATTATTCTGATTGATACTCTGGCCGGCCGCGTTGCCTTTCGGACTCCCGCCAATGGTGACCTTGAATTCAAGTTGGTCGTTGGTGTCACCGCGTTCGAGCGGAATGGCCGACTGTTTGTCGGCCTGGAAGACCGACTGGACAACAAATTCGCGATAGCCGACGATTTCTCCCGAAGCGGCGAGCCGGGGCTGGGATTCGGCCCTGTGTTCTGTCTCGACCCGCAGACCGGCGGGATTGAATGGAGTGCCGTCATGGAGCGAGCGGTGATTCCGAGGATTTACGGAGATCCGACGGACCTGCTGGTCGTGTGGAAACAGCCTCAATCGGCGGACAATTTTCGTTCCGAAGAATCGGACGATCAGCGGAACGTCCAGCTGATCGACGGCACGACGGGCCGGGTGATTGCGAAGGCATCGTCGCTGTCGAATGTCCCGCCCCTCCGCTGTGTGCATATTGCTGCGGAAAACATGATTCAGGTTTTCTCCCGGGATGCCGTGATCTCCATCCGCACCAAGGCGCAGGTTCAGGACGCACCATGATTGCCGTTACTGCGGACGGTCGCGAGCTGATCCTGCGCGCTGCTGTGGCGGCAGGCACAGCGTTGCTCACATCGCTGATCTTTGGTCCGTTCGTCATTCGATGCCTGAAGCAGAGTTTTCCGGAACGCATCGCCAGCGACTCGGCGCGCCTGAATGAATTACATGCCGCGAAGAAAAACACACCCACGATGGGCGGGCTGTTGATCATCGCGTCGATTCTTGCTGCAGTGCTGGCAACCGGCAGACGAAACAGCCCGTTTGTGATACTCGCGCTGACAACGACTGTCGCAATGACGCTGGTTGGCGTTTACGACGACTGGATCAAACTCCGGACAGTTCGGAAAGGTCTGACGGTTCGACATAAGCTGATGGCGCAGGTGGTGATTGCGGCAGCGACGTCGGTCGCGTGTTTTCAGCTCAGTGCGAACGGACCATACGAATCGTCGAACTTGTTTCAGATGCATGGTGCGTGGCTGCAAACCGGCTGGGCTTACATCCCGTGGGCCACGTTCGTCATCGTCGGAACTTCCAACGCGGTGAACCTGACCGACGGCCTCGACGGGCTTGCGGCGGGATGCACATTCGTCACGGCGCTCGCGCTGGCCGTCATTACTGTGTTTGCACCAATCGGACTGAACAGTGCAGGACTGCGAGAGGACTCCGCGATGATCTTTGCGGCCCTCGCCGGAAGCACGCTCGGGTTTCTCTGGTTCAACCGTCATCCGGCTCAGGTTTTCATGGGTGATGCCGGATCACTTCCAATCGGTGGACTGCTGGCGGTGACAGCGTTGGCCTGCCGCCTGGAACTGATCCTTGCACTCGTCGGACTTGTCTTCGTCGTGGAAACACTCAGCGTGATCATTCAGGTGGCCTGGTATCGACGAACAAAGCGGCGAGTGCTGCTTTGCAGTCCGCTGCACAATCATTTCGTGTTCCGAGGTATACCTGAGAGGCGGATCGTGTGCGGATTCCTGATTGCCACTGTGATTTTTGCTCTGGCCGGACTGTTACAGGCTCTTGCATTCTGACAATGCCGGAGAAGGTTGACCTCGGTCAACGCTCATTCGATTACGCCCCGACGCACAGGCCATTTCTTTCAATTCGGGCCTGGCACAGCTGCCGAAAGTCATCTCCAGCTTCTGCAATCAGTCAAACAGACGGAAGAGTCGTTCATGCTTTCTCCTGGGTCCGAGGACATCGCGGAATTGTCCGGTCAGCATGCCGAATACCCAGTCGGATCCGTCATCTCCGAATAACTGATCCGTAGCCCGGTCATCAAGCACGGATGCAGAATTCAGGAACACACCCGCGTTGAAGCCCCCGGCAAGTACCCCGCTCAGATGATCAACTCGCCGGGCGAAATCCACATTCGAACGCTTCCATTCCGATAGCACTTGATCCACTTCAACATCACTGAACTCCGGGACGGTTGCCCCACCAATCAGAATATCATCTCCGCCACGGCCACGCAGAGTATCGCGACCGGCACCACCGATCATCAGATCGCGTCCATCGCCGCCTCGGAGAACATCGGCACCGTCTCCACCGACCAGCGCATTCGTGGCCACACTACCCCAGGCATCAACAACATCGTTTCCGGATCCAGAAAAGATGATCGCAGAAACGAGAATGCGATTCGTTTTCAAAGGCTGCAGTTGGATCAGATCGTCACCTGCCTGTCCGTAGATCAGGATTCGGCTGCCGGGAGAGTAGGTTCCCGCGGCGGCACCATTCACCGTGACGACGAGTCCACCAGAAATGGCAGACGACGGACGGAGCCCGATAGTATCTGCCTGCGGAGTGCCGCCAATGGTTAACCGGCTCCCATCGTCGACCACTGTGCTGATCGTCATCGGGTACGCCACGATCGCACTCGCGATACCATCCTTGTCGACGACCTGAGCGGACACCGAATACCAGCCGTTGGCGGAGAACGTGTGCTGGATCTGGACAGAATCGGATTCCTGAATCGTTTGCACCTGCGATCCATCACCCCACTGAATTGAATATGTAAACGGCCCGTCCAGACGGTCACGCGACGCATCATCGACAACAAATGCAAAGAATCGTGGCTCTCCTCGGACACCCCGGTGCTGGCCATAGACTTGAAGGACTGGCGAGAGATTGACAACCGACACCATCAACGAATCGCTGGATGAGCGACCGGTGTTGTCCGTGACGGTCAGTGACACAGCGTAAGTTCGTCCGCCGGAAAACTTGTGTGTCACGGATGATCCGAGTGCCGTGGTTCCGTCGCCGAAATCCCAACGGTACACGAGTGACTCATGGATGACCGTCGTGGTCCCGTAACCTAAGTCAAAGCCGTATTCCGAGGGCTCGTCGTCGACGTCAATGGAAGATCGTCCATTCAACACAAAGAGGTCGTCTTCATCTCCGGTTTGGTCCTCACCCGCAACAGCGACCGGAGCGTCAGCTACTGGTCGGACAGTGATGAAGACAGTTGCTGTGTCTGAATGGCCCGATGGGTCACTGATGGTGTAAGAAAACTGATCATCGCCGAAATAGTTGGCTTCAGGGACGTAGCTGACGATCCCTGTTGTGCTCACCGCGACAGCGCCGTGTGCTGCCGGACCAGCGGCTGTGACGGTCAGAGCCCCTGTTCCTGCAAAATGGTCGTTGTTCATGACCTGCAGCGAGATCGATGTGTCTTCATCGATCGCCGCCTGATCGTTTGTGGCCTGCGGGACGTGCACGGTTACTGAATAGGCGCGCAGGAAGTCTTCATGGCTCAGTAAAAGGTATCCGCTGCCCATGGCCATCTCGATCGTCGGATCATACGTCCTGGAACTTAGTGGACCGGCATTCCAGACGTTGTTTCCCGTCGTCAGCTCAATCGCGTGAATCGTGGCCGTGCCACCGTAGATTCCGGCAAACGACTGCACGAAGGCATGTGTCCGTGTCAGCACGATCTCGGGTGCCAGCCGATTTGGGCCTTGCCAGCTTCGGAGACGTCTCCCGGTAAGCTCATCCAGCAGGATCAGTTGCGACCCCGCAACAACCGCGACAATTCCATTTCCGACGGCCTTAATGCTGACCATGTCGGGAACAGTGTTCGTCCAGAGCATGGCATGAGTGTCACCGTCAAGGGCCGTCACGAACGAAGTCACAGGGCTGCCGTTGGAGCCAAATGCGTCATACAGAATTCGACCGCTGCTGCTCACAACCGCATGCTGAAGTTCAAGTCCCTGCCTGTTCGCCTGATGGCGGACAAATTGTCCATTCGATCGCCGATAGACCTGATTTCCATAGGCATAGACGTACTCATCATCAAGTGCGGAACTCGGAGGATCATAGATGCTGCCGTCAACAAACCATTGGGCCGTCAATGTCGATGCGGTGTAAGCTCGGATGCCCCCGAGATAGCCATTCTCCACTACCAGTTGATTGTCACGGATGACCGGCCGTTCGTTCGATCCCCATTGCGAAGAATAGATCTGCTCGACAACGAGGTCGCCTGTCTCCGCATTAAAACCATAGAGTCTCGGGTATCCGGACTGAAGGCCACTTGCGGAATGGCCAGCGCGGTTGACGTAGACAATACTTCCGGAAACAGAAGGCTCTCCTACGCCCGCGTGCGCATTTCCCTGCAGAGTGTTCCGCCAGACAACATCGCCGTTTTTCAGGTCAAACGCCTGAACGAGGTAATCGCCATTGAACGTATAGCCGTCCAGATCCGTGCGATAGACATGTGTTTCATCAATCGCAACGGCAGATCCGTACCGGGAAGTGCTGGGCTGGAAGGTAATCGGCTCATGCCACGCCTGAACAAACGCTGCAGGATCCAACGCGACATCCACATAACCGGTATGCCCGGCATCTGCCCCTCGCTGCGTCCAGAGAGTGGCCGCCAGCAGGCACCGCTCCTCAAGGAACTGAACTGTGTTCTCAGCGACTGCCGCAGAATAGTTTGGCCGACTCTGGCATCGTCGCTGACGCGACATAAATCCTGACAATCGCCAACTCCCCTCAAATCATCATGAATTCTGGCCGGTGTGTGGAAATTCCAGGCATCCTGCAGAGTCAGCAGGCGTGCTGAGCAGCAGTGGCTTCCAGGGATTCAGCGCTGCAACGCGGCAATTGCCTGACATGCAGTATGCGATCGACGCCTTGACGAGGCAATACCCATCCTCGTTACGTTCCTCAACGCGCATGCATCACTACTGAATTGCATGATTCTTCAGTCTGGTCCGAAAACGCCGCCTTGGGTGGACCAAACTGGCGATTCACCAGCCGCACCGGGTTACGCCGGTTGTCGATACCTGACGACGCAACCGTCTCATTGTCGCAAGACACCGCGAAGAATTCCAAGTCACGAAAGCAAAGCCCCGAAGCATCCTTCCTGGCTGCTTCGAGGGACATGGCAGATCTTCAACTCCATGGCTTCCGCTTCAGCCCTTGGCCGCGGTAAACCGGCGCGCGACTTCGGTCCAGTTGACGAGGTTCCAGAAGGCAGCGATGTAGTCCGGGCGGCGGTTCTGGAAATTTAGGTAGTAGGCATGCTCCCAAACGTCGAGTCCCAGAATGGGAGTGCGGCCTTCGGACAGAGGTGTATCCTGATTCGCCGTGCTTTCGATAACCAGAGTCCCGTCGGTCTTGACGCTGAGCCACGCCCAGCCACTGCCGAAGCGAGTGGCTCCGGCCTTGGCGAACTGTTCCTTGAAGGCATCGAAACTGCCACAGGCTGTGATAATCGCCGTGGCAAGGTCGCCTGCCGGAGCTCCGCCGCCGGTGGGTGACAGGACCGTCCAGAACAGCGAATGATTCGCATGCCCGCCACCGTTGTTGCGTACGACAGTGCGGATGTTTTCCGGAACGGAACTCAGGCCCCGCATGAGATCATCGACAGGCTTGTCGGCCAGCGGCGAGCCTTCCAGGGCAGTATTCACATTGTTGATGTACGCCTGATGATGTTTGGTGTGATGAATCTCCATCGTCCGCGCATCGAGGTGCGGTTCCAGAGCATTGTAGGCATACGGCAAGGCGGGCAGTGTGTAAGGCATGAGCAACGTCTCCGTGAAACTTCTGAATTCTGAACAACATGAAGCGAAACAAACGATCTTTGGCGTTTGGCGTTCCCCGGCATTCTACGTTGACGGACCAAAGGCTCAACCGAACGGGGAGAAACAAATCCTGACAAAGCGGGTAATTCACTGGTTTCCGGCGTGTCGCGTTGACATCAGAATGGTCGAGCCTACGATGTTTCGCATGAGCCAGAGAATTCTCACCGCCCTGCCTGTCTATAACGAAGTCACGCATGTCGCCGATGTTTTGTCGGAACTGCTCAACCATGTGGACGACGTACTGGTCGTTGACGACGGATCCACCGACGGCACTGCCGAAGTGCTGGCGCAGTTTTCGTCCATTCAGGTGGTTCGCCATTCGCCGAATCTGGGCTACGGAGCCGCATTGAGAACCGCCTTTGAATTCGCACTCCGGAAAGACTTCGACGTACTCGTCACGATGGACTGTGACGGCCAGCATCAGCCCGGACTGGTGCGGGAGATCGCGGCGATGATCGATGAGGACTCGATGTCGGCGGATCTGGTTTCCGGATCGCGTTATCTGAAGGCTTTCGACGGTGACAGCATCCCGCCGGTGGAGCGTCGTCAGATCAACGCACAGATTACGGCCTGTCTGAATGAGCAGCTCGGGCTTTCGATCACGGACGCATTTTGCGGATTCAAAGCGTATCGCGTACCGACGCTGGCCGGTCTGGACATCACGGTGTCCGGCTATGCGATGCCGTTGCAGCTGTGGGTCCAGGCTGTGAGTCTGGAGTGGCGGATTCGAGAGTTCCCGGTGCCGTTGATCTATATCGACGAAAAACGATCCTTCGGCGGACCGCTGGATGATGCCAGCATCCGGCTTGCGTACTATCACACGGTGCTTAACGCCGAACTCGAACGCCGCGGGATGTCACAGCGGTTTACGGCGGACTGCGGAGCCGCGGCGAAGTAGGCCTTCGTCAGAAACCGAATGACTTCGGTGAGCGGAGGGTGTGAACTCTCCGAGGAGAAACGCTGTAGCAGTGATAGACTTCCATCTTTCACACAACGCCGTTGCAAAGGTCCCGGTCAGCACACCGGATTTGCAAGCACAGCCTGGGGCAGTTGACACCCGCCGCTCGCCGTAGCGCTCTGTCACGGCTGAATTGATGGATGTTTTGTTGTAGCTGAAGTCGCCAGACTGCAGTTGTTCTCTGCTGCTCCGCTGAACTCTTGCGAGTCCAGCTACCCATCAAAACATGATTGACCGAGCAGTAGCTGCGTAACAGATCCCTCCGCAAAGTCACGCCACGCAGAACAGTCTGCCCGAATTGCCGGATGCATGAATCCGACCACCGTTGAGTTTCATTCGGCCGGAGTCCTGAGATTCCACCGGGAGGCGTTCTGAAACGCATGGTAGTTTTCCGAGTCGCGGATTTTTTCGCGGCGTTCTGAAACACTCGTGCATTCCGATGAACACTGCTGTTCAAGGGGGCTTCCGATGGGAAGACGATTCTGCTGTTTTGTGCTGGCCGGAGTTGCATGCATCGTGGTTGGCCGGCTATCCGGTTTCGCCCAGGCATGTGACTGCCATCAGGCTCACGCTTTGTCGATGGGGATTCCGTCGTACGGCGGTTTCCCGATGGTGCAGCCGATGCTGGACCCCAGCGCAATGGCCCCGCCGGGCGATTCCGGATCGCAGCAGGGAATGATGGAATTGCCTCTGTCACCGTCCCCGCCGGGGACCCTTGGCCAGACGTATTTCCGATCCTCGCACCCGATTCCGACGGACGCGCATCCTCGCACGGGAATGCTGGCTGTCCGCGACAACGGCACAGTCCCGTTTCTCAGCGTGCAGACGATGGGCGGTATCAAGATGAAGAGCGGCATCTGGCTGTTTGAGTCGACTCGCCCGCTTGATCCCGGAGCGAGCCAGATTGTGCGAGTCGAAGCCCGCCAGACCCCTCAGGACATCGAGCCCTATTCGACGAAATTCGTACGGCTGATTCCGGGCCGCATTGTGTATCTGGATTTTTGATTGATCCCGCGAATGAATGGCCGAATCGGAAATCCTTCTTGCGGTCGGGAACGTGACCGGGCAGAATCCGGGTTGCTCCGGATTCTGGCCCTGGCTTGAGGGATTAAAAGAAGTGACTCCGACTCGACCGAAGATGCTGGTGATGGGACGCACAGGTGCCGCTGTGCCGCGGATGAAAGAACTCACCGGCGAACAGCTGGATGTTGTGTCGGCGAACGACGTGAGGATGCCAAATGCGTTAGTGGATTTTGTCGTCGTCGATGATTCTGAACCGCAGCTGATGTACGACCTGCAGGTCTGTGCGATGGGACTGTTCGGTGCATTACCGGACGGCGTGCTGCTGCTGGACGACACGCTCTCAATCCTGTGGCACAACGAGACGTTTCGCAAACTGATCAAAGCCGACGGAATTATCGTCGGAATGCAGCTGCAGGATGTGATTCGTCCGGCAGACGGCACCGAGTTACGGCGGATCACCGTTCCCGCGAACCCGCTGGAAGCTGCATCGCTGACAGTGAAACGGGAAGACCGAACTTCACTCGGCCTGCGTCTGGCTCGCACGACGATTGTTCTCGGCGGTGACAGACGACAGGCGATGATCCTGACCGTCCGCGACGTCACGCGACACATGCTGGAGAAACAGAAGCAGGATGCGATCTATCGGGCCGGGCTGGAGATGGGAAATCTGACGCCCGAAGAAGTCACGGCGATGACTCACGAGGAACGGGTTCTGCTGCTCAAGGAACAAATCCTGCAGCTGACCCAGGAAGTGCTCGGTTTCGACACCTTTGAAATCCGGACGCTCGACACGGAGACTCAGGAACTCCTGCCGCTGCTCGAAGACGGTATGGACTCGGCAGCTGCGACACGCCGGCTCTTTTCGGCCGAAAGCGGCAACGGTGTCACCGGCTTCGTAGCGTTCAGCAAAAAGAATTACCTCTGCGAGGACACCAAGAGTGATCCTCTCTACATCTGCGGAGCGACCGATGCACGCAGTTCGCTGACTGTGCCGCTGATGGTCCGGGATACAGTCCTTGGAACATTCAACGTGGAGAGCCCAGGAGCCCTGGCCTTCGATCAGAAGGATCTCGACTTCCTCACGCTCTTCGGTCGTGTCGTCGCCAGTTCGCTAAACCAGTTGCAGCTGCTGGCGGCCGAGAAAGTGACCGTGGTGACGGAAAACTGCGACCGCCTCCGCAGCGAGGTTGCTGAACCCACCGATGAAATCCTCAACGCCTGCACCTGGATTCTGGAACGTTACATCGGACACGAACCGGATGTTTGCGAACGTCTGCACCTGATCGCAGATCGAGTTCGCCGGATCAGTTGCGCCGTCGGCAGTGTCTCGACCCCGAATCAGCCCGCTGCAGGTCTTGCAGCCCCCGTTCCCGTCCGGCCTCCGCGAAAAGCCCTGAAGGGTAAGCGAGTGCTCGTTGTCGACCAGGACGCGACAGCTCGCGAAGACGCGCACAATCTGCTCGGTCAGATGGGATGCGAAGTCGAAGCGGCAAATACCGCCACGGAGGGTTATGCAATGCTGCGGAATTATCCATACGACGTTGTGCTGATCGACATCCGGCTCTCCGACGCAAATGGATACGAATGCTTCCGGAAGATCCGCGAAATCAACGGTCACGTTCCAATTATCATGATGACCGTCTTCGGTTACGACGCTTCGCACTCAATTGTGAAGGCTCGCCAGGAAGGCCTGAAGGCCGTGCTGTACAAGCCATTCCGGCGAGCTCAGTTGCTGGACGAAGTCGAAAAGGCCGTCACCACGCCACCCGCTGCATGAGATCCTGCACCCTCCGCTCGCCGGATTGCCCGTCTGCTGCCAGCTTCCCGATTTGGGTTTTCCCCCGGATTCGTACGTCGCCCTTTCCACCGGGGTTGAAGTCCGGCGTGCGTTTGCTGTAGTACGTACTCGCGAGGTGTTCACACAGACAGCCTGCCTGTGCTGTTAAAAATGCTGTCAACCGGGAAAACGGGATTTCGGATTATCCGCATGAAGCGAATTTTTATCTCAGGTATCGGCGTCGTCAGCTGCCTTGGAAACGATCGTCAGATATTCTGGAACAACCTCACCAGTGGCCAGTGCGGTATCGACCGGCTGACGGCACATGACACGACAGATCTGGATGTCTGGATCGGCGGCGAGGTGAAAAACCTCAACGACGACCGCATCAACCTCAACGACCTCGTCTCAACCCGCAAAATGGACCGCGCCAGTCAGTTTGCCGTCCATGCGGCGCATGAGGCACTGGAAGACGCCGGCCTGCCGACAAAAGATCTCGGTGAGAACGCGGCCGTGATCATCGGAGCGGGGCTCGCCGGACTGGAAACATACGAGTTCCAGATGGAGCGTCTGCTGACGAAGGGACCGTCGCGAGTCAGTCCGTTCACGATCCCGATGCTGATGCCCAATGCGCCGCCGGGAAACATCAGTCTTGCGTTCGGCGCGCGAGGAACCTGTTATACCACCAGCAGCGCCTGTTCGTCGTCCGGTCACGCCATGATCGACGCCATGGAATATCTGCGGCGAGGCGATGCGGATCTGGTCATCACCGGCGGAACGGAAGCGTCGCTGACCCGGCTGGGAATTTCGTCGTTCGTCAACATGAAGGCGATGAACAAGTCGATGAACGACCGTCCGAAGGAATCGATGCGCCCCTTTGATGCCGAACGAGGCGGTTTCATCATGGCCGAAGGCGCATCGGTGCTGATCTTCGAAACCGAAGAACACCTGCGCAAACGCGGCGGTAAAGCATGGGCCGAAGTTCTGTCCGGCCGGTCGACCAGCGATTCGTTTCATCTGGTGCAGCCGGACCCTCAGGGCCGTCAGGCGGTGAAGGCCATCAACGCCGCCATTCAGCGAGCGGGCCTGAATGCTGAAGCGATCGCCGACGATGTGTATGTGAATGCTCACGGGACGAGCACCGTGTACAACGATTCGATGGAAACCGTGGCGCTCAAGTCCGTGTTCGGCGAGTCAGCTCAGCGGCTGAGTATCAGCTCAACGAAAGGCATGTTGGGTCATATGATCGGCGCGGCTTGTGCGATCGAGATGTCGGCCTGTGTGCTGGCTCTCACAACCGGAACTCTGCCGCCGACGATTAACCTCAACACACCCGATCCGGCCTGCGATCTGAATTACATTCCGAACAAAGCAGTTCAGAAGTCCGTCAAGTACGCACTCAACAACAGTTTTGGCTTCGGTGGCCATAACGTATCGCTGGTCATCAGCCGTGTTGATGATCCGGGGCTGAAGCGGACGGATGCAATCTGAGAACGATCATCAGCACGACGCGCCGGGGAGCGGTTTGCGGCCCTGCCACTCGCTGGCGCGTCGTGCTTGTGTTGCGGCCCAAATGTCTAAATCATGACCACGCCGTGTTAATCGATTGACTCAAGATCGGTACGTCGGGGATCTGTTCTGCCCAATGTTTGTTCAAGGAATCCGCCGATGTTGACTGTTGCCATGACCGGGGCGTCCGGACTTGTCGGGACCGAACTGTCGGCATTGCTGAAGTCGACCGGACACACCGTACTCCCGATCACGCGGAAGTCGTCCGGCAGTACCGGAAATGCCATCGTTTGGGATCCTGCACGAGGTGTGCTGAATCCTCGGCAGCTGGAATCCGTCAATGCCATTGTGCATCTCGCAGGAGAAAACATCGCGGCTGGTCGCTGGACCGCGGCACTGAAAGAACGCATCCGCAAGAGCCGCGTGGAAGGCACTCGGGCTCTGGTGCAGTCTCTGGCAGGACTGCAGCACCGTCCGCAGACTCTCGTGTGTGCTTCTGCGATTGGCTACTACGGTGATCGCGGTGATGAAGTTCTGACGGAATCGTCAGCGGCGGGATCGGGGTTCCTCGCCGAAGTCTGCAGCGCCTGGGAATCGGAAGCGATGGCCGCAGCCGCGCTTGGAGTGCGAGTCGTCTGCATGCGGTTCGGAGTTGTCCTTAGTCCGAAGGGGGGGGCTCTGGCAAAGATGCTCCTGCCATTCAAACTTGGAGTGGGCGGAGTGATCGGGTCGGGCAAACAGCACTGGAGCTGGATCGGAATGAATGACCTTGTGAGAGCCATCGCATTCTGTGTCGAGAACGAAAACATCCGCGGTCCGGTGAATGCCGTCAGTCCGCAGGCACTGAACAACTACGATTTTACAAAGGCGGTTGGAGCCAGACTGCACCGTCCGACAGTTTTTCCGATGCCGGCCTTCGTCGCAAAACTCGTGCTGGGAGAAATGGCCGAGGCACTTCTGCTTTCCAGTGCACGTGTGATTCCTGAGAAGCTGCAGGCCCACGGATTTCAGTTCGCACAGCCGGATCTGAAGAGCTGTCTGGAGCATGAACTGAAATGATCGCTCCGGCTTCACGAAGTCTCGGTCCTTCGCCACCACGATGGCATGCGATTGCCTTGGCCGTGGCGAGTCTTCAGTGTCTGATCTGGGGTGTGTTTATTATGCTTTGGCCGCAGCGGTCGTCGTTCGCATACGGTCTTGCGAAACCTCCCGCCGATCTGTTCCTGTGGCAGGGCACGGGACTTGTCATCTTTCTGTTCGGTGTGGGTTATGGTCTTGCCTCAACAAATCCTCGTCAGCACTGGGGCATTGTGCTGGTAGGTCTGTTGTCCAAGGTACTGGGCCCGATCGGCATGAGCTGGGCAGTGCTTCAGAACGATGTCCCTTTAAGAGTGCTCTTTCTGATTCCGATCAACGATGTGCTCTGGTGGATCCCGTTCGCGATGATCCTGTCTGCCGCGCAGCAGCGGTCCGTCGACGGGACAGGGCAAGGTGGATGTGTTCCGTGAGCGGAGCCTCCGCCGAAAACGTCGATATGCAGCGAGCACTCCATGAGCCATCGCTTTGTGATTCTCCGACACGATCACCCGTACCTGCACTGGGATCTGCTGCTGGAGAAAGACACGTCATGCCGCAGCTGGCGGTTGCTTCGCGAGCCGTGCTCCGGCGAGCCGATCGCTGCAGAGCCGCTGCCTCCACACCGGTTGCTGTATCTCGATTATGAAGGGCCGGTAACAGGAAATCGCGGCAACGTGCGACGCGTCGTCTCTGGTTCATACTGTGTGGGCGAATCTGCAGAAGAAGAACTGCACATCCGGCTCAGTCACAACGCTGTTCTTACGTCAGGGCGGCTGCAGATTCAGAGCGATGGTCGTCAGTTCTGGACCTTCGACTCAGCCTGATGGCTTTCCCCCACGCTTCTCATCAGCAACACTAACCGCCGGAATCAAGAATCAACAAGTACAAATCGAAAATCCTTCCGCCGCTCCATGACCACGCCCCCCACAATCGACGATACTTTTGCCGAAGCGTTTCCGATGTCGGCCACCCGTGTCCTCATCACTGCACTGGATCCGGAGCTGGCGTTGATTGCGGCTCAGGAGTTCTGTGGGAATGCATCCAGCGTCATCGGGTGCGACGCGGAAGCGGGCATCGAACGCACAGTGTCCGCTGAGGAAACGCCGGACAGCCGGCCAGGTGTTTCGGTTTTGGCGTTCAGTTTTAAATCAAAGGCGCTGCAGGCGGCGGTGGTGAGTCGCATCGGACAGAATGTGCTGACCTGTCCGACAACGGCCTGCTACTGCGGGCTGTTTACAGACATCAAAGATCACCGAATCAAGGTTGGCGGTCAACTCCGCTATTTCGGAGACGGCTATCAGATCAGTAAGAAATTTGGCGACCGCCGCTTTTGGAGAATTCCCGTGATGGACGGCGAGTTTCTCTGCGAAGACGTATTCGGGACGATCAAAGGCATCGGCGGAGGCAACCTGATTCTCTGTGGACGATCTCAGATCGAAACCCTGACCGCCGCCCGCGCTGCAGTGAAGGCGATCAACGCGCTGAAGGACGTGATTTTGCCGTTTCCTGCCGGTATCGTTCGCAGCGGATCAAAGGTCGGCTCGAAATATCCTCAGCTGAAAGCCAGCACGAACGACAAGTTCTGTCCGACATTGATCGGCCAGACGAGCACGGATCTGAAGGACGGTGAGCACGCTGTGTACGAACTGGTGATCGATGGGCTGTCGGCATCAGCCGTGGCGCTTGCGATGCAGGCTGGGCTCGATGCCGCAGCATCGTCGCCCGGCATCCTGCGAATCTCCGCCGGCAACTACGGCGGTAAGCTCGGTCCGCATCATTTTCACCTGCACCGGTTGCAGGAAATGATTGTTTGAGGTGCCGTCACAGGCACGACGCTCCAGCGAGTCGCTGAATTCCTCACCACTCGCTGGCGCGTCGTGCTTGTCGGACGCTGCTTTCACGTTGCCGTGAGCAGCTTTTTCGCAGCGGCGCGCACGCGATCCACAGCGGATTCGGCAAGTCCTGACAGCAGCGGAAACTGGCGTCCGGTCGCAGCAATACCGCACAGGGCGACGGCTTCGTGGAGGACTCGGATCGGATTGATTTCGTTTCGCAGTTCCTCCAGAGGAAGAAACTTTTTCCGAATCGATTCCGCCGTGTCGTAATCCTTGTCACAGATCGCTCTCAGAATTTGCTGCGACAGTGCGGGATTCACACACACGCATCCGGATGTGAAACCGTTGAGTCGAAATTTCGTCAGATGAATCAGGGCCGGCTGCTCGCCGATACCGCTGCAGATCATCTTCGGATCGACCAGCGAAACCAGGCGGGACAGATATTCATCCTCAGCAGCGTCCTTACGGACGATCGCGTACTTGATGAACGACACCAGTCCGTCGCGGACCAGTTCCGAAGCACCTTCAGGACTGATGTAGCCCTCTTCCTTGATATACAGCACCGCCGGCCTTTTGATGGATTCAACGAATCGCCGAAAGCCTGTCATCAGGCCGGGTTCGGTCATCACGACTTTCGTCGGCAGCACCATCACAGTGGGAAAGGCGGTGCGCTTGATGAGGTCGGCCTGATCCATCATTGTGCCGTAGGCCGGACCGACGGACGGAATGACAAGCGTATTGTTTGCGGCGTTCTGCTCCAGCGTTTCCAGGAGTCGTCCGAATTCGCTGGGTCGCGCGTGGTACAGATTTGCATTTCCGCCATAGAGCAGCATCGAAACTCCGCCGGATTCGATGTGTCGGATAATCTTTGCGTTTTCGACACCACAGATCTGCTCACCGGCATCACGAGCCAGGGGCGGAACAGCAACCACTGAGTTTCGAAACTGCTCTGGCAGAAAAACCGACGTTTGCATCTGGACTTCCAAACCGGGTGCATTGAATGATACGAGGCAGCATAGCAACACAGAATTGGTACTGAAAATGTGCGGCTCTGAAGTCGTGTCCAGACAATGGGGCTGCGGACGCCGCGGTACATACTGCGGAAGACTGGTCATCAGCGGCGAAGCGGTCACAATACGTTAGAAGGGTCTGTCGCGATCGGAGGTCCGGTCGTCTGTACTGCCAGTGAAGGGCTGTTCGTGGAAGAACTCGTCGGAAAGATCATCGTTGTCGATGTGGAATCGCCATTCGTGTATCTCGGACGTCTGCAGGAAGTCCGAGACAAGACGCTGCTGCTGAAGAATGCCGACGTCCACGATCTCCGAGACTCCACGACCACCCGGGAAGTTTACATCCGCGACGCGCGCGTCCACGGTGTGCAGCCAAATCGGAAGAGTGTCCAGGTGCGGCTGGACCAAATCGTCAGCGTTTCGATGCTCGATGATGTGATCGAATGAATTCGACACGTCGGAATCGGAACGGATTGCGGTTTCAGCAAGGATTCAGCGAACCTCAGGAAAGTCTCGCCTCTCGCCTCTCGCCTCTCGCCTCTCGCCTCTCGACGCAGACTCAGGCGGCGGACGTGTCGATGAAACCAGCCGGTGATTGTGAACGCGGCAGTTTCAGAGTAAACGTCGTCCCTTTGCCCGGCTCGCTCTCGACGCGGATTCGGCCCTGATGTGCCTCAACGATTTTCAGACACAGCGCGAGACCAAGTCCGGTTCCTCCCTGACCTCGAGCGTCCGGTTTCTTAGTTGTGTAAAACGATTCAAAAATGTGGGGGAGTTTGTCGTGTGGAATGCCGCAACCGCTGTCGCTGACGACCACTTCCGCCCAGCCTTCCGCGGGGTTGTCGCGGACGATCAGTCGCAGCCTCCCGTTTTCCGCCATTGCCTGCCGGGCGTTCACGATCAGGTTCATCATCAGCTGCTGAACCTGGCTGGCATTTGCGAGCGCCCAGACGCTGGCCGGAGCCTGCAGATCCACGGTGATGCGGTGCATCTGCAGATCTTTCTGGACCAGCACCAGCACATCATCGAGCAGCCGTTTCAGATCTGCCGGCTCAATGCGGTCGGTAGAGTGCCGGGCATAAGCCAGCATCCCCGTGGTGATTTTTGCCGCCCGCTGACCGGCCGACAGGATGCGGTCGAAGGACTTTGTGCGAGTTTGCTCTTCCGTGTGCCGCAGTCCCATTTTGGCGTAGTTGATGACGGTGGTCAGGATGTTGTTGAACTCGTGGGTGATCGACGACGCGAGGGCTCCGACAGAACTGAGCCGCTGTGCGCGCATCAGTTCGTGTTCCAGCACGCGAACCCGCTCTTCCAGTTCCTGAATTCGCGGTGACTCTTCGACACTCACCGGCGGTGCCGTCTGTAATTCGGGTGTGTGCAACGGACTCGATCCTGGTTCGTCGATACTCGTGCTGTTCCTCGCGGACATCAAACCCCGGCGACGCTCAGACGCATGACAGCAGACTGCATCAGAGCGATGCTGCTGGTGTTATCGGCACATGCGTATCGCCTCCTGCGGTGCGGTGCGATGCATTCCCGCAACAACTCCTGATCAACGTCGGCAGGAACTGCGCGAACCCGTTCGCGACATGCGGATACCTGCAGCTGCCGGACTGATTTTGAGTGACCCGCAAACGCAAACAGGGGACTGCTGTTCGCAGTCCCCTGTCGTCGATTCGTGCTGATCACAGTGGTCCAGTTGGGTTCACGGGAGTGACCGCTGGAAATCCCTCCTTAGTGTACCGGCTCCACCGAAATCCGTCTCAGTGCTGTGCATCAAACAAGACTCATCAGAACTTACTTGATGCAGCCTTCACAGGGTGCAGCGGCCGTTGCTTCGCCACAGGCTCCGCCATTACCACAAGCACCGCCATTACCACAAGCACCGGCGCCGTTGCATGGGTCACAGCAGGTCTGAACCGTACGGCACACAACTCGCGGAACGCAGCGAGTCATTGTGATCGGTACCTGGCGAGGAACGCACTTCGTGCGAGTCACTGTGCGAGTCTCACAAACCTGACGGCAGACCGTGTACGGCACCTTGCGGGTGCAGGTCTGCTGAGTCATCGTGCAGGTTGTGTAAGGAATCTGCTTGGTACAGCACTGTGACACCATCTTGCACGTTGTATAAGGAATGCGTCGAGTGATGCATTCTTCTGACCAGCTGCAGGTCGTGTACGGGATCTTGCGAGTGCAAGTCTGCTGCGTCATCGTGCAGGTCGTGTAAGGAACCTGCTTGGTGCAGGTCTCTGTCACGATCGAGCAGGTTGTGTAAGGAACCTGTTTGACGGTCTGAACCGGAACCTGACGGCAGATGGTGTACGGAACCTGTTTGTGGCAGACTTCCGGAACCATGCGAGTGCAGGTAATGGTCTTCTGAACCATCTTGGGAACCCACTTGCGGCAGCAGACAGTCCGGCCAGGGCACTGGACGCAGACTTTCTTGCAGCAGCACGGATTGCAGGGATCACAGACGCATTTTTCGACAACCGGGCCTGGAATGTGCCGTGTCTCGGTCACCCATTCGCCGGAGCAGCAGTCGACGGTCTTGCATTCTGTGACGGGCTTGCAAATCGTGTAGCACACGTCTTTGTAGCAGGTCTCAGCTTCGGTCTTCCAGCTCGTGCAGCACACCTGGCGATGGCAGGTCTGGTACACAGGCTTGCAGACGTTGTAGCACACTGTCCGGTGACAGGTCTGATAGACCGGCTTGCAGACTGTGTAGCAGCATTCGCGGTAACAGGTCTGATAGACCGGCTTGCGGACGCGGCAGGTGACGTCGCGGTAGCAGGTTTCATGAACCGGCTTGCAGACGTTGTAAGTGCAGGTGCGATAGCAGGTCTGATAGACCGGCTTGCAGACCGTGTAGCACTCGTCACGGTAGCAGGTTTCGTAAACGTTCTTTGTGCAGGACACTGGTACGGATTCCGTACACTGGTCGAACACGGTTTTCATGCAGGTATATTGCTGGCTTTCCCAGACAACTTCCTGAACGGTATGACATTGCGGACCACATCCGCAGCGAGCTGCCACGAAGTCACCGGATGGTGAGCACGCGGAAGTCGGACAGCCTCGAAAGCCGCCCAGCAGCCCGGCCATTAATACACCGCTGTTCAGCAGTATTGTGACTGCAGAAGCGGCTCCCAGCATGAGCCTTTTCATTCCTGTACCTCGACTGTTCTGATGAGTGAAACGTGAGCGCACGAGAGACGCACTTGCGTGTACTTCTCTTCGTCGACCTCGTTTGCACGACTTGACCGTCGAAAGCAGCCGGGAGCGACTGCCAACGCGGTTGATAGCTCCTTCACCCGACAACCGCAACGACCCCTACACTTTCTGCAAGTGAGTCTGCCGCCTGTCCGGAGTGCGTGAAACAGGCAGGAAGTGCCGATCGGACTTCCGCATAGTTTTCCGCATCGGACTCAGAACGCAAAGGCAGCGCATTCTGAATGATTCGAAAAGCTCACCTGCTTCCTCGGACCCAATCTAGCCGACCATCCCGTGTGACGGATGCAGCCGTTTGGCTTCGTATGAACGGAATGTTCATCAGCCCTCAGGCGGCTGGCTGTTGTCCCGGCAAAAACCTGCCGGTCGGTTGTTGCGTCAGCCGATTCTGCTAAAGTCCCGCCCGCTCCGAACTCGACCGAGTGGAGCAGTGTCGACTGAGATCACTGTCAGTTTCTGCCGAATGGCACTTCTGAACTCTCAGCCACCTTGGCGGCGTAGCTCAGCCGGTTAGAGCAGCGGAATCATAATCCGCGTGTCGGGGGTTCGAATCCCTCCGCCGCTATCCCTCGACCCCGGAAAATGCTGAGTTCCAGCGTTTTCAGGGGTTTTTTCTTTTCTGGTTACTGCGCTTTGCTGCGCATTTCCCGGTGTTGCGGCGGGTTGCTGCTGCGCTTTTTGCTGCGCTTTTTCGAAGTGCGCCTCAGTCACCTGCAGATAGTGCTTCTGAGCCACCTTTGGGCCGTTGCCCATCCATGCGCAAACAACGTGTGTCGGGTAACTTTCCTGAAGTTCCGTCTGCCTGCTGGCTCGCAGGTTCTGGAGTAACTTCGGCCAGGGTTTCAGGCCTGCCCGTTTAATGATCTTCAGGAAGGTGGTCCTCAGGTTGCTCTCGCAATCCCGAATCTTGGTGACCACGAATCCGCTGTCATCGGCTCGCTCTGCGGCATCCAGCAGAAATGGCAGAAGTTCAGGAAACAGAGGAACGTGGCGATAGGCGCGGCCTTCATGGTGCTCAGTCTTGGGCGAGTGCACGACGATCTTGTTTTGGTCCCACAAAATGTCCTCCCACCGCAGGCGGACATGCTCCGATGGCGTTCTGAGCCCACCGAATCGGCTGAGACCAAGAATGAGCTTCCATTGCGGGTCAGGAGTAGCCTCGATGCACTTGCGAATATCATCCTGACTGATGAAGCGAACCCGGTCCTCATTCACTGCCTTTGACCCCTTTACTTTGGCGAAAGGATTGTCTGAGCGAATGGCATCATCCATTGCGGCGGTGAAAAACAGCTTTGCCCCTTCAATGTGCTTCCCGAGAGTGCTGGGACTGTAGAACGCTGTTCCGTCCTTTTTCTTCATTTTCATCAGGTGCAGCTTAAAACGATGGGCATCCCCAGCGGTGACTGTGGCGAGGTCAGTGTCTGCCCCGAGGAATTCTTTCAGCAATCGCTGGGTCGTTTTCCATTTCCTGACGGTTCGAATTTTGGCATCGGTCCGGCTTTCGATGTATCGCCCGGTGAAATATGAGAGCCCAACAGTCGCCTGCTCAGCCTTGAGTTCCTCGGCAGATTTCCTCATCTCGATGAGTCCGGCCTTCGCCAGTCGCTGGTGCAACGTTCCGTCGAGCGCCTTCAGGAATTCCACCGTTTGAGGCTTCAGCGCGGAATCCATTCCCTTAGCCGTGAGCAGTAGCTCAAGCTGGGGGACAATCGGTTTGGCCTGTGAGCCGTTGGATAGAATGATCAGAGCGTTGTACCAGAACAACTGGGGGACGGTTTTTTTATAGTCCTTCAGATTGTGCTTGTAGGCGTGTTCGATCTTGCCGTGGCTCTTCTTGAGTTCGATGAAAAGCAGCGGCAGGCCGTTGATGAATCCGACCAGATCCGCTCGCCGCTTGTAGACACTGCCCGACACTCAGAACTGGGATGCCAGAAAGAAGTCGTTGTTCGTTGGGGCATTCCAGTCGATCACGCGAACCGTCTCATCGACTTCTTCGCCCTCGTCATTCTGGAACGTAACCTTCACGCCATCTTTCAGCAGCTTGTAAACTTCCCGGTTCGCCTGCACCAGACTCATTGCACTTCGGTCGCGAGACAACTCCTCAATCGCCAGCTCAAGAGCATCGCTTTGCAGATCGGGATTCAGTTTTTCCAGAGCACTTCGCAGCTTTGGACGCAGAATGACTTCCTCGGTCGTTTCTCGTCCGAGTGTCAAATGACTGGGGCCGACCTTCTCGTAGAAACAATTGGCGGTTTCGTATTCGAGTTCCTCGAACAAGGTGATGGCCGGTTGCTCGACAAGCCTATCTTCGGAATAGTCAGTAGTCATGTCATCAACTTCGTTTCGTTCAACGGCAAGCCGCAGGCGTAGGGCAATCGTTTAACGGCAAGCCGCAGGCGCGTCGAAATCTCAAATGCAAAGCAAACACAAAACTCCGTAATCTACTCCTCCGGCAAGGTTCCATGTTACAAACTTTGTCGTATTATGCCGGATCGCCCAAACCTAAATTCCCAGGAATTCGCCTACGCCTGCGGCTCGCCGTTAAACGATTTTCCGTCGCCATGCATAATTGGAGAATATTGTGATTCACGGGCAGCACGTCATCATGCCCATGTATGGATTTTGGCTGCCCAATGATCCTCGTGGTTCGTGGTCGGATTTCGTCCGCCGTTGGGAAATTGCCCGGTTTGGGCGAAAAAAAAAATGCTGGAACGCAAAGAACTGAACGAATTGACGGAGGAGGAACTCCAGGATCGCGCCGCGGCCAAGGCTGCCCTGCTTTATCCTGAGGTCTCCATCGACGGAGAGCAGGCCCTGACGATCGCGAATGGATTCGGAATCCAGACTCGGAAGAGCCGCTACTCAGTCTGGGCATGCGCGATCCTGCCGGAACACACTCACATGGTTCTGGCTCGACACACGTACCACGTCGAACGCATGGTGAATCTCCTCAAAGGCGCTGCGACGACTGAAATGATGCGGGTCGGCAATCATCCTCTGCGAGAGCACGCCCCTCCAGGTGAACGACCGCCGAGAATGTGGTCCGGCCATCAATGGAAGGTTTACCTTGACAATGAGGATTCGATTCGTGAAGCCATCGCGTATGTGGAACGAAATCCGGAAGAGGAAGGCAAGGCCCGACAATACTGGAGTTTTGTAACTCCGTTCGCCGGCATCAACACCGCCGGCTGGACCACCTACCACTAACTGGCTCATCTGATAGCCCCAGGCTCCCATCGTTTAACGGCGAGCCGTAGGCGTAGGCGCACCCGCACCTCCAATACAACCAACACCTCGACCCAAAATCCCCCGCATTACATGCGGTAGCTGAACACACCGGGCTTGCGTGGCCGCGACAGCGGCAATCGCCTACGCCTGCGGCTCGCCGCTAAACGATGACATCCAGCACGACGTTCAGATCCAGTAGTACTTTCATCGGCCATACTTTCGCAGACGTTCTTCTTCGACAATCCGATCGCACTCATCGTCGTCTGGAGCTGGCTGAGGAATGCTGAGCAGCTTAATGACTTCTTCTCCCCGCAGTCCTCGTGACGTCGGTGTATCGGTATCCTCGACCGTTTCCAAGATCTTTCCGGCCAGCGTAATGCGATCATGGGCGGGCCAGTCGGCAACGCTGGCAACCACTTTCTGCAGTTCATCGCGATTGATGGAAATCATCGTCACAACTCCAGAACAGAACGATCAGGTCAGGCGACCATTTTAACGCTTAGGATTGTTCGATCAATAAGTGTCGTAGCAGAACTCGCCAGAGTTCAGTTTAAGATTGAAAAACCGAAGTCTGGCGACTCCGGCTACAAACAAGGCGATGGCAGGTTGTTCGACGAGTGTATCTTGGGAATAGTTGCTACTCATGATTCACGCCTTATTCTTATTCATGTTCCTCAAAATCAACTGCCACTCGTCCAGAACCTTCAACTTTGCGGCCCATGTTTCGATGTATTCCCGATCGATCTGGTCCCCCGTAATTTTCAGCATGCCTGCGATATCCCGAATGTGTTTCTGACTTTCTCCTCCACTCATTTTCAGATATCTCAGTTTGTTCAAAATGACATCTTCCGGAGCGGCATACCATGCAGAGAATTCACTCCGGTCAGACAGCCGACGGACACGGGATTGTTCACTATCGGAATGATCTGATTTTCGCGGAACAATCACATCCACCTTCAGACCGGACGGGATATGAATGACATTGAACTGCGACGTTCGACGAATCGCTTCCAAAGCAGCCGATTCGGAAACGTAGTACTCAGGAGCCGGGAACGCTGCAATAATCGCGGGCAGATTGTCTGCGTGCAGGTCCGCCACAATATCCACATCAATTGTCATCCTCGGCTCGCCGTAGGCCATACTCGCCATCGAACCGACGACACGGTACGCAATCTGTTGAGACTCGAAGAATCTCGCGAAGATGTCCAGCAACTGGGTTGGAGTCAATTCACTTGGCGTCATTAGGATAGTCTTCCCCTAGAAACCGCCGCACAATTGCACGATTGACCTCGGCCGCAGTCCATGTCGGATACTGAGACAAGATTGAGGCACGGATGACACTACGTGCTCCAATCCACATACGATCAGCGATCTGCAGTCGTTCCAGAGAAGTCTTCTGACGCAGCACGGCTGCCATGTCATCATCTACAACTTCCATGTAGAACGCTGACGGAACGGCAGGTTCAGTGGTCGTTGCGGCTTTCTGAGCGTTGTGTGGCGTCTCGTTCATGTTATCACATCTACCACTTCCTCAGCAGTCATACCCACGTCGATGTCGATGTCTTCGAGGAACTCCAAGACAGCCATAATCCGTTTCTCTGCCAGAGTCGATTGACAGGGTATGAGTGTCGAGAAGCAACCTCACGGCATGTACTCCTCAAAGTCCTTCAGATGCTCGTCGTCTTCGGCAAGAATAATCAGCTTGCCTTTCATCAAACCGGGAACACGAGGCGGACGAACTGCTGAAGTCGCCACCAATTTCGCCACCGGCTTATGGTCTTTCATAATGACAATGTCGTCATCAGGCGTCAGTCCGGCGACCAACTCACTTAACGTCGCCTGAGCCACATGCAGCTCCACAGTTGTGGTCATGTCGTTGTCTCCATAGCATCAATTCTGCAGTATATTGATTGTACTCGATGTCTTGGATCGCAGGTTGGACATTCTGTCCGACTGGTGAACGACGGACATTCATGTCCATCCGACATTCGATTGTTCCGCCATCGCACACAAAACTTGACTCATCTGCTAGATCATCCCGCAGCGACCTCCGCGACTTCCTCAGCAGTCATGCCCACATCGATGTCGAGGTTTTCGACGTCCACTTGACCGGAGATCAGCTTGGGAAGCAGCAGGCCACGGGTGGTGCGGAGGTTCTGCTGGTTCTGAATCAGGATCTCGGTGTTCCGTCCAAACGAACCTACGCTTCGGTTGAACTCATCTAATACGTCCGTTGGCGGCAACAAGAATGAGAATTTCCTGAAGTCCCCCTTGGTGATCTCTTTGAAAGTAGCTCCCGTTGCCACATTCAAAATCTTCTCTGTTTGTTCACGCAACCAAAAGAAAATCTGCAACGCCGAAACACGCTCGTTTGGAACGCAGGTAATAAACCCGTGATTCGTGCAAGCAGGGACGGTATTGATTGAAATCACCCCAATCGTCGCACGGCTTGTCAGCATCACGCTGTACGCTGGAAACATTTTCGCTGAACTTTTCTGTAGTCC
>Ga0163144_10003318_pt1 | contig 36668 bp, 43 predicted proteins | sample OliLak19BULKMAT1_FD_123175 | JGI IMG/M metagenome (GOLD analysis project Ga0163144, IMG submission 123175) | Freshwater microbial mat bacterial communities from Lake Vanda, McMurdo Dry Valleys, Antarctica - Oligotrophic Lake LV.19.BULKMAT1 | ecosystem: Environmental > Aquatic > Freshwater >...
TGCAACTGCGCGACGCCGCAGACCCCGAGACCGGCGAGCGCTACACCGTCAAGCGCTACGAAAGCGAGAAGACCAACGACGGCGACTCCTGGCGCCACGCCCGGATCATTCTGACGCCCGTCAACCCCGACTTCCCGCTCATCGTGCTGACCGGAGCGGAAGAAGGTGAGTTGCAGGTCATCGCCGAGTTGGTCGAGGTGCTCGGAGGTGAGTCGTGACGTCGATGGAAGGCAGGCGCCCGAGCGCAAGAGAAGGGGCGCCTAACAACAGCATCAGCTGACGGCGCTGCGCGCCGCAGCTGATGCTGAGCGTTATGCGTCACCCATGCCCGTGCCATGGCGCATGGCCCTAGCACCTTTCTTTGCAGGTGCCTCAGCCGAGCGCCGACTAATTCCTCTAGAAAGTCAGCCACCGATTACCCGTTCGAAATCTGGTCCGGCATACTCACCACCAATATCCATGCTGGTCATACCTGGCAAATGAGTCCAACCGTATTTCGAGAGCGTGGCTACCGGTTCTACTTCCTCTCCCGCGAAGAGGCACGAATGCATGTCCATGTCATGTCCGGTCACGGTGAAGCGAAGTATTGGCTTGAACCCCAGCTCGAACTAGCCAAGAATCACCAACTATCCCAAACCGAACTGCGGGAAATCGAACAGATAATTGAGGCGCACGTAAATGAGCTCAAAACCGCTTGGAACGCCCACTTCGGCGGTTGAAGTCACGAACGTATCGGGCCACGGGCTCTGGCTGTTGGCTCAAGACGAGGAGTTGTTTTTGTCATACGAAGACTTCCCGTGGTTCCGTGAAGCCGCCATCGGAAAGCTCGCGAATGTTACCGAACCATCCCCCGGACACTTCTACTGGCCAGACCTCGACATCGATCTCGGCTTAGAAACCATCCGGCATCCCGAGCGGTTTCCACTAAAAGCCAAGTGACGCATAACAAGTTAATGGAGCGGACGCCTCCGTGCTGCGCACTCCGGCGCCGCTCATCGGCGCGTTATACGTGATGGATTCAGTACGCAGCTGAAATGGAGGTTGACTGGAACACAACGAAGGCCACTGCCAATCGTCGAAAGCACGGTGTCAGCTTTGACGAAGCGGCAACAGTATTGTTGGATCCGTAGGCAGTGAGCGGCCATGATCCGGACCACTCAGACGCCGAAGGCCGATTTATCACGTTTGGGGTAACCAGCTTGGGTCGGCTCTTAGTGGTGTGCCACACCTACCACCCAGGGCTCATTAGAATTATCTCGGCACGAAAAGTCACGAAAACCGAAAGAAGTATTTATGATGAAGGCTACGCATGAAATGCGCCAGGAATATGAGCGTTCCGATTTTTCCAAACTCGAGCCAGGCAAGTTCTCGGTCGAAGTAGCCAAGGGCACGGCTGTGGCATTGCTTGATCCGGAAGTAGCGAAGGCATTTCCCTCATCAGCAGCTGTGAATGAGGCGCGGCATGGGTTACTGGAAACCGCGGAGCAAGCATCACGTATAACAAGCCCGTCGACCGGACGCCGGATAAAGCGCCGGGACGCTACGCGGTGAACGCCGGGCGTTGCGCACTCCGGCGCCACGCGTATGCGCGTTCGACGGCATGAATGGCCGTCGCATCACAACCGATCCGGGCGCTTCGTCGAGCGATCCCGGCCCGCCGGGATTTCTCGGCAGCCCCGTTGGTAGTCCTGTGTACTACGGGTTTGTGGTGGTTCCGCAGACTTACACCGACGGTTGGTGTCTCGGCTCGATCACCGATTTCGAAGATCCCGCCGGGTGCACGAGCGGGGACGCGTTTGTGATCGCTCCTGATGGCGGCAGAGCGGGCTTGGTATGGGAAGTAGGTAGCGATTCGCTCCAGGAGATTCTTGCGCCCGACTCTGAACGATGGGGTGTATATGCGATCTGGTTCCCTGGCGCGACTCGCACGGTCGAGGACCTGGTGAACAACTTCCGATTTGTGCTGCCGGAGCTCAAAGAGACGTACGCACGTGTCCGAAAGTAGTTGTCGTCCAACAAATCGCTGGAGCGCAGATTATGCCGTGATAAGTGGGCACTGCAGGCGGTGGCCGTAGCCGTTTTTCACCATCGTGCTAAGCCGTCCGTTCAGAGGAGTTTCAACAGCAGGCCGCCAGGCTCGCCGTTACCATGGGCCAAGTACAAACATCGGGAATCCCGGTAAATGGTTCATCGCGCACGATTGACCGCGCGCCCCACAGGCGACTTCGTGGTCTTCGTCATCGGTTTGCGAGTCAATCGGCCGTTGCTCGTTCACAAGTGGCTCCCGGTCGTCACAGCGATGCCCCGCATGCTCACCGAACTCTACCGCCAGCCCGACCTCGGCCTGCTCAGCCACGAAACATGGTTCTCCAGAACTATTCTCCTCGTTCAGTACTGGCGCAGTCTCGACCATCTGATCACCTACGCAAAGTCCAAGTCTGCCGCACACCTGCCGGCCTGGCAGCAGTTCAATCGCGCGATTGGCACCGACGGCTCTGTGGGAATCTGGCATGAGACCTACCAGATTGGGCCCGGTCGCTACGAGAACCTGTACGTGAACATGCCGCCCTTTGGCCTTGGCAAGCTTGGGCCGCTAGTCGAAGCCGAGCGTTCGCTCGCGTCAGCCTCGGAGCGTATGCGCGGCGAGACCTGACAGGCTGGTGATAAACGGCATGGAGAAACGTATGAGCGCATTACTGTCACCTGCGAGGCAGTTCTTTGAAGCCTGCGAAACTGGCAGAGAATGGGAAGGATGCAGAAGCGATTGTCACCCCAGCGCCAGCTTTGCGGCGCAGTCCGGTGCAATCGCGTCGATATCGACCCTTGAAGGCTACTGTGAATGGATGAAAAATCTGCTCACCCCGGTGCCCGATGGCCACTATGAACTGAAGTTCTTCGCGGCCGACGAGAGCACACGAGCTCTGTCGCTGCGTTCGCCGTCTTCCACGGAACGCAGACGGGCCTCGGCGGCCCCGTGCCACCCACGGGGAAGAAGATTGCGGCAGATTACGTCTATCACATGATTTTCGACGGTGGCCGCATCAAGCACATGACGAAAATCTGGAATGACACCATCAGCCTGCAATAACTCGGTTGGGGGTGAGGCATAGCAAGGGGTCGCAGTGCATCGCGGTCGTCCTTGCATCGATAGGCGACGGGCTCGGTAGTAGCGCAACAACGGACATCCTGGCTGAATCAGGCAGAAATGAGCACTATCGAACTGACGCACAGATTGGCCACACGCCAGGACGTCGATGCACTGCGCACGCTGATGCAGGCCGCAATCACCGAACTCCAAAAGCCGTTCCTCGACGCGCAACAAATCGAGTCGAGCCGGGTGATCATGGGGCTCGATACGCAGCTGATCGATGATGGCACGTACTTCATTGTCGAAGCGCAGGGTCAATTGGCGGGCTGCGGTGGTTGGAGTCGGCGCGCGACTTTGTACGGTGGCGACCAATCCCCGGGCAGACATGCCGGGCTGCTGAACCCGGCGTGTGATCCGGCCAGGGTTCGCGCGATGTACACCCATCCTTCGCACACACGTCAAGGCGTTGGCCGGTTGGTGCTGGCACTGTGTGAAGCGGCGGCGAAAGCGGGTGGCTTTCTGGCCGTCGAACTGATGGCGACGATGGCCGGCGAGCCGCTGTATCGGGCCTGTGGGTATGTGCCCATCGAGCGTCTCGAAGACGATCGGGGTGGCGCACCGGTGCCGCTCATTCGCATGCAGAAGGCGTTGTGAAATGTCGCGGAGCAGATTGACGCGAGGCAGCGCGGCCGGGCTGCCGGCCGGCATCGACACACCTCCAGCATGGAGGCGCGCATGATGGCGGCCATGAACGTGGTCGAACTGCCCGCACTGCTGAAGCGCAATCCGCCAGCGGTGGATCATCGGGGCGAGCTCATCGAGGGACTGGGACCAGATTTTGTGCGCTTGAGGCTGCCGGTACTCGCGAGTTATCTGAGTCATGACCTGCCGGCCGGGTCTGGACGGCTTGTCCTGTCAGGCCCTGTCACCATGGGTTTTGCCGAGACGGCCATGTACGCGTGCGTGCACGCGTTCTATGGCGCGCAGGTGCTGGTGGTCACGCTGGCCTGCAACGTAGCGTTTTTCACGATCGCCGGTGCGGCGGATCTGACGGCAGTGGCCCGGCTTCTGAAACGCGGCAGATCCGTCGCGTTCGCCGAGGCGCTGCTGTACTCGGGAACGACAGACCAGCCTTGTGCGCACGCCACCGCGACCTACTCCACACAGGCACCCGGAAAGCGCTGAAGATGGCACCAACAGATTCCCCGCCAGCATCTGCCGCTCCCGATCTGCCCCCGCTGCCAGCGTTAACGCTCGGACGCTACAGTCACTACAAAGGGGGCGAATACGAAGTGCTGGGCGTGGCGAGACTCAGTGAAACGTTTGAGCCGTTGATCGTGTACCGGCCGCTCTACAATCAAACCGGTCTCTGGGTGCGCCCGTATGCGGTGTTCTTTGAATTCGTCGACATCGACGGCGTGCTGCAGCCGAGGTTCGCGCCGCTGAAGACGGCGACGGCAGCCGGGTACAGGCCCGAATCAGGCAGTCCGTGGGCAATGGAGCACACGACAACGTAGCGGGCGCTCGTCGCGGCCCTACGCTCGGAAAGCAGGGCGCGATCTGGCGCTGCGTGACGGCGACACGGCCAGTCGATATCGGCGACCTCTAGGACGGCGTGCTGGCGCGCACCAGGCATTTCACGTTATGACAGTTCCCCCTCACAAGCGCAGACGTGAACCGGAAGTCCGTTGACGGGTGACCCGATGACGGCTTGGTGAGGGAGTCGACGGCATGCTTGCCCAGCAGCCTTGGGCGTGCCTCTGCTACGGCCTTGACGAGGTGTCCGCCGTCCCGGTGACGGCAGCCGCAATGCCTTCGGCGAAAGCAGGCTCCAGGTCTTCGATCCCTGTGACTCCTCCGTACACGCCGCCCCAGGCCAACGATTTCTGGAGGTGAAAGACACTGAGCTGCTCGCCCGATTCCGCGTGCAGCAGCGTGACCCGGCCCTCGAGATGGATCTGTCCAAGCCCGGCCAGCATGGCGTGCGCCAGCGCGTTGCCCTTTTCATAGCGTGTCAGGTCGATCTCCACGCGATACGCGGTTTCATCGCTGCCGGCCGCGTTAGCCGCTTTCTTCTCGGTGATCTTCTGACTGACGATTCCGGCCAGCCGATCCTTTTCCGAGATCTGGATCACCACGCCGGGGGAAGCCGAAACGACCACGGCGACCTTATCGTTGGCGTCGACCACCGAGTCCTGCGCCAGTGGCCGCACGAAGTTCGCCTTCGGCGCAGAGCCGGCGCAGCCGGCCAGCAGCAGCGGCCACAGACAGATCAGCGTCATCGTCGCACGCATGCGGCAACTCCGTGTTGCTTGAACAGAAGCGGTTCGGGAATCGAACGACAGCCCGGCGCCGTTCTGCAATGTTGCGCTGGCTGCGACATCAGCGCGAGGCCCGGGCGCCCGGTGCTGGCCGCGGAACTGGTTATGATGCAGGCGGCACACCCGTGGAGACATGCTCATGCACATCCTCGCCATCGTCTGGCATCCGAACGCGCGCTGGGAAGCCCTGAACAACGCCGAAAAGCTGACCTAGTGAACTCGCGCTTGCGAGCATCGATGTCGCAAGCGGCGCGGTATTCGGCAGCACGCGCTTGCGAAATATCGAGTGCCTGCACCGGCGTGTGGAGATCGGTTCGACCTTCATCGCGCGGCGCTGGCAGCGCACCCACGTCAATACCGACGCCAAGCGCCTCATGCTGCGCCATGCGTTCGACAGCTGGCAATGCCTGCGCGTTGAACTGCTGACGGACGTGACGCGCGTCAGCCATGAGCGTCGGGCAGGGGCACGTTTGCAGACGGCCAGGTTCGTCGCACAATGCCCTCTTTCGACTGTCCTGGATTTTCCATGAAACAACCGAAGTCTCTGGTCGATGAGGACACCGAGGAGGGCCGATTCGCCGCCGCCGCGTTGACGGAGGCCATCGAGAACCAGATCCGGGACGGCACCCCGCCGGCTACGCGCGCCACCCTCGAGCGCCTCATCGCCAGCGGCGAAAGCCGCGAGAATGCGTTGCGCTATCTGGCCTGCGCGCTGGCAGTCGAGATCTTCGAGATCCGTCGGGACCAGCAGCCGTTCAACGAAGCGCGCTATGTCGAACTGCTCGACGCCCTGCCGGCGTTACCCTACGACGAAAACGAGATCTGAACAGGGGCGCGATGAACCGGGCATCCATGCACAAGCGCTGTCGGCGCAGCGTGGCCCGGCCGGTCGCGGCGCGCGCATGACGACCCGTACACAGCCGGAGATCGAGGCGGCGCTGCGCGAATGCAGCGGCTGCGCCGAGGACGGGCAGGATCTTTTCGTGCCGTCGTACTGGGGTGAGTGGGCGAAAGCGGGCCGCGAGCCCCGGTCGGTCCGGCATCCGGCGGACTACACGGGCGGCGAGACGCTGGCGGTCGTGTGCACGCAATTCGACCTGCCGGCTAAACTACAGCGTCAACTCGTCGCGGACTGGTGCCAGGCGCTGCCGACTTTCACCGGACTGCGCACGCTATGGTTTCATTCCCGCCTACCGCAGGGCTGCTGTGTCCGGATTGCGATAACGCAGAGCTGGCCAGGCACGTGCTCGCCTTCGAGGCCGCATCGGACCCGGACGATTTGCGCCGACGACGCTGCTTCACCACCAGTGGTGCGGCGAGCTCGTCATCGTGCGGGCCCGCCGGATCTTCGGTGTATTGGGTGTGCTGGCCGTGCAGGTGGTCGTCGTGCTTTACGCGATGTTCGGGGCATCCCTGATCGTGACGTCGCTGTAGATGTTCACGCTGCTGCTCGATCCCCCGTTCATCAAGCGTGCCTGGCCCCGAAGGGCTCTATACTGCCGGCCATGACCACGGCCGAACCGCAGCAATTTCGCGCCTCACGCAGTGCGTATGCCGTGCTGTATGGCCCGTTCGCGGCAATCGCGCTGCTCTGGGGCCTGACGGCGCTGAAGACCGGCCTCTTCGCACGTTACCGACAAGCCGGTCTGCCGCGCCAAACCTGAGCGGCCAGCGGCCGCCGTGGCATGCTGCGCGGCAAACCGGCACACACAGGAAAAAGTCTTATGTCGAACCCCATGCTGGCGGACAAACGCGTCCTCGTGACGCAGGCAGATGTCTTCATGGGCCCGATGCTGTGCGAGGTGCTCGCCGCACACGGTGCGCAGGTGATTGCGAGTGTCGATCCGCTGACCGATCCCCTGGCACCGGCGGCGCTGGTGGAGGGTGCGGGCCGCATCGATGTGCTGCTCGTCAATCTCGGCGTGCCGGCGCCGACGACGCTCGCCACCGACGTTGATGACGCTGAGTGGCGCAGCGTGTTCGCCGGGATGGTCGACCCCCTGCCGCGTCTGTGTCGTGCCGTGCTGCCGCAGATGATCGAACGCCGTGCCGGCCGCGTGCTCGTGATGGGCAGTGCGTCGGCGCTGCGCGGCATGAAGCGGACATCAACCTACAGCGCGGCACGCGGCGCGCAGCTCGCGTATGTGCAGGCGGTGGGGGTCGAAGTCGCGCCGCACAACGTGCAGGTCAACGCGATTGCGCAGAATTTCGTCGAGAACCCGACCTACTTCCCGCCCGCGGTGCAGGCCGACCCGAGATTTCAGGCCCGCCTCAAACGTGAAGTGCCGCTGGGGCGCCTCGTGGGGGCGCGCGAAGATGCAGAGTTCGCCGCCTATCTCTGCAGCGATGCGGCGAGCTGTTTCGTCGGCCAGGTATTTCCGGTCTGCGGCGGCTGGGTCACGCGCTGAGCGGCCGGCCCGCATTGACGGCGACGTTCAACGCGCGATTGTCATGCCGTCGATCAACGCAGCGGAGATGGCCATGTCATCAGCCCTGGAACGTCGGGCGAACACTGCGCTCGGCTTCAGTTTCATCGGTGTGGTGTTCGCGCTCGAGTCGGTCGTTGCGCATCAGCACAAGCCGAACCCGGCCTCGCCCTACGTGTGGGCCGCGCTGGCCGCCACGGCGGCGGCCTGTTTCCTCTATTACCTGACGTACCGGTCCAGACCGCGCAGCGGGTGATCGCGCTGCCCTCCATTCGGAGGAGGTCGATCTTGCGCGCTTGGGAATTCAGCAAACGCCGGTACAATCGGGCCCAGGATGCGCTTGCATCCCGATAACAATGAACAAGCCGAAGCAGAAAAGGAGCCAGCATGGACATGACTGAACTCGAGAAGCGCATCACCCGGCTCGAAGACATCGAAGCCATCAAACAGCTGAAGGTGCGTTACTCGCATATCTGCGACGACATGCACAACCCGGATACTATCGCGAGTGTGTTCGTTGAAGACGGCATCTGGGAAAGCCCGGATTTCGGCAAGGCCGTCGGTCACGCGGCGATCCGCGAACTCTTCTTGAAGTTCCAGAAGATGTTCAGTTTCTCGCAGCACAACATGATGAATCCGCTGATCGAGGTCAACGGCGATCATGCCACCGGCGTGTGGTACATCATGGGCCCGTGGGATTTCATCGAAACCGGCGCGAAGCAGTGGTTCGCGCTGCGCTATGACGACGAATACGTGAAGGCCAACGGCCAGTGGAAGTACAAGCACCTGCGGGTGGCCATGCGCATGGCAGAAGACCGCCATGTCTGACCGCCAGGTCGCCGTCTCGTGACGGCGACCTTTCTTCGATTCATGGGTTGAGGTCCACCATGCCGCGGACTGCGTGGTGGCCGGCGGATTCAGCGCCGCGCAGATCGGCATCATCGATCAGGAGCGATCTACCCAGCAGGTCGATCTGATCCGCAGGCGCCTGCCCGCAGCTGAAGGCTCATCCCGAACAGCAGCAGGTCGACAGTGCCGTCAACGCTATCGTGTCCAGTCTTGACGCGCGACAAATCGGCGGGTGTCCCGCGGCGATCTCCGCCACGCGCCTGCAGGAAGCGTAGTTCGCGAGCATCGCCCCGCAATTGCTGACCGTGAATAACGCCCCGGCGCAGCCTACTGCCGCGCCCACTCGCGCGCCCCTGCCGCACGCGAACACGGTGGCGACGCTTGCAGCGATCGACAGCGTCGGCTTTCACTCCCGGCCGACGACGGGCTATGGCGGCTTCATCGCCCTCGACCTCTTGCCGGTGGTACTGCTGCGCTCGGGTGAGCTGCTGAAGGACGTGAGCGCGTTGCGTTTCCCCGGCGGCCTCGCCGCGCGACTGCTGACGGAAAAGGGTTGGGCGCCGCTGGCCTTTCCGAAAACCCATGCGAGCCTGCCGCAGGGGCTCGTCCTTGACGGCGTGTTTCGCGATGCCGGCGGGACCGGCAACCTGGCCGCCGGCGGCAGCGATGCCGTAACCGTCTGGGACGAGTATCGCTTTAACACCGACTGCCGGGTCGATTGCAGCGGTGGCGCCAGCAGCAGCGCGCCGCAGCGGCAGGGCCGCTATCGGATCAACGGGCTGACGCTGGACATCACCTATGTCGACGGGTCCGGCGAACAACGTATCCTGATCACCGATCCAGGTGAGTTCGGCGAGATCGGCAACGTGATCTGGAACGACGGCGCCGGTGACGTGCGGCGCAAGGGTTAGCGGGTAGAAAAATGCTGTGAGCACCACTGCGGCGTTGCCTGCCCGCGGTGCCCGTATGATTGGTGATGCGTGCGCGCTCCGGCAATCCCTTTGCCACGCACCGGGCAGCGTATGATTTCACTCGCCGCTATCTGTCTTGCATTGCTGAGCGTGTGGGCGGTGATGTCGTTGCTGGCGCAGCGCGTGCTGCTGGCACCAACCCGGCACTGACGATGACCGGATCCCTGCTGCTTTCAACGCTGGCACTGCGGGCAGAAATAGCTCATGCGCTGGCCGATCACCTTCTGCCGAATGGCTGCCTTCCCGCACTGCAGGCAGATTTCGCCGCCGCGATCGTACACGCGCAGTTCGTTGCGGAAATAGCCGGGTTTGCCGTCGTCGCGCGTGAAGTCACGCAGGGTCGTGCCGCCGAAGCCGATCGCGGATTCCAGCACCTCACGCACCGCGCTGACCAGCGACGCATAGCGCGCCTGGCTTACGCGCCGCGCCGGGCGCGTCGGGTGTATCTGCGCGCGATGCAGGGACTCGCTCGCGTAGATATTGCCGACGCCCACCACCACGTGGCCATCCATCAGAAAATTCTTGACCGCGCCGCTGCGGCGGTGTGCGAGGGCGGCGAGATAGTCTGCGCTGAACGCGTCGTCCCAGGGTTCCGGCCCGAGTTTGACGAGCAGCGGATGCAGCGCGGGATCGGCCGTCGTCCACAGCATCAGACCGAAGCGCCGTGGATCGCGCAGCCTCAGACACACGCCACTGTCGAACACGAGGTCCACGTGATCGTGGGCCATCGGCGCCGTGTCCGGCGGCAGCACGCGCAATGATCCTGACATGCCGAGATGCACGATCAGCGTGCCGCGCTCGAAGCCGAACAGCAGATACTTTGCGCGCCGCCGGAGATCGATCAGCCGCTGACCCTGCAGCACCGTCGAGAGATCGGCCCGTATCGGCTGGCGCATCCGGTATTCGCGCACGCGGGTGTCCCGGATGCGCGCCCCGACGACATGCGGCGCGACACCGCGGCGTGTGGTTTCGACCTCAGGCAATTCAGGCACGGCGCATGCTCAGATTCGGGATGAAATGCCCGGCGCGTGCCAGCGCACGGCCACTGGCTGTTGGACGAGGTCGCTAGCCACGCCGCCGCCGCCACCACCACAGCAATCCATTCGCCGCAAACGCGCCGGGCAGCACGAACAGAAAGCCGAAGGCGATGACGGCAATCTGCCAGCGCTTCAGTTCGAGCGTGGTGTCCGGTGCGGGCTTCGATTCAATCTCGATCAGCGTGTCGTTCTGCGTCAGCCATTCGACGAGCCGCACGCCGAGATCGCGGTTGCCGCCGTTGCCGACATAGGTGTTCGACAGGAAATCGCCGTCGCCGACGACTATCGCGCGCTGCTGTCGGCGCGTGAGCGCATGCGCGAGGGTCAGCGGGCCGGCGAGATCGGCCGCATCGGGTTCGACGGCGCCGGTCAGCGGGCCGGATTCACCCCAAGCCTGCGCGCTCGTGGCGAACAGCGGCGCGGCCGTCCAGCCGTCGGCGCCGACGGCACGCAGCGGGCTCGCATAGGGAAACAGCACGGTGGCGTCGAAGTTCTCCACCGCGCTGGCCTTGCCGTAAGCCGTCACCACGGCTACCGCGGCGTTGTCGATGCCGAGCCGCGCGGTGGCCGGGTCGACTATCGTCACCGCGTCGCGCGCGATGCCGAGTGTCGTGGCCAGCGGTGCGAGACTCGCGGGCGTATCCGGTTCCATCAGCCACAGCAGGGCGCCCCCGCGTGCAAGCCAGGCTTCGATCAGCGCGACCTCTCCCGGCAGATAGTCGAGCTGCGGGCTCGCGATCACGAGCAGGGCGGTGTTGTCGGGGATAGCGCCCTGCGCCGCGAGGTTCAGCTCCTGCGTCTTCAGTCCGCGCTTCGCGAGCACGGCGGTCCAGTCCGACACATCGAAGTTCGCGCTGCGCGACGGGCTGCGCTCGCCGTGGCCGGTGACGAAGGCCAGCCACTGTTCGCCGCGGCGCGCGAGGCGCGCCAGCGCGTTGGTGAAATCCCGCTCCGAATACACTTTGATGAACTCGCGGCGCGCGCCGGCTGCGATCGCCATTTCGCCTTCGCGCAGGTTGTCAGCGCGCATCGTCTCTGGTGCTTCGTCCGGCGCCACGAAGCGCAGCGTGATGTGCGCGCGATGGCGCTGGTAGCGCGCGACGAGTTCCTGCGCGCGCTCGCGCCCAGCGTGCCGTTGCGGCAAGTAGGCCGTGACGGCCAGCGGGCCGTCGACCGCGGCCAGCGCCGCGAGGCTCGCGGGCGACAGCGTGTGGCGTCCACCGCTGCTCCAGTCCACGCCCTGATGATTACGCGTGACCGTCGCCAGCAGGCAGCCGGCGACGACGAGCACAGCCAGGCCGCGCGCTGCGTACGCAAATCGGCGCCACCACAGGCCACGCATGGCGGGCAGTTCAGAAGGCACGGCGGTCGCCATCGAGTCGCCAGACCGTCAGCACGAGTGCACTGACGATCACGATCAGAAAATAGGCTACGTCAGCGCTGTCGACATAGCCGCGCACGAAGGGCTGAAAGTGCTTCATCATCGACAGATGCGTGAACAGCGTCGGCTCGCCATCGACGCGCGCACTCCAGTCACATAGCCACAGGAACATCAGGCAGCCGAAGCCGCCGAGCGCGGCGAGTGTCGGCTGGCTCGTCAGTGCGGAAAAGAACAGACCGATGGCCGTGGCGGCGGCCATCAGCAGCGCGAGGCCCAGCAGCCCGGCGGCGAGGGTGCCCAGATCGAGCGCCGTGCCCCAGGCCAGCGTGAACGGCATCAGGGCGGCGCCGATCCAGATCACGCCGAGCAGCGCGAGCACACCGCCGAACTTGCCGAGCACGAGTGTGCGCAGCGCCACCGGCGCGCTGTACCACAGCGCGAGCGTGCCGGCGCGGCGTTCGCCGGCGAGCGTCTGCATCGTCAAGGCCGGCACGATGAACAGCAGCAGCATCGCAATCGTCACCAGCAATGGCTGCACCACGAGCTGCGTCACGCCCGGTGGCATCGCCATGCGCGCGAGGCGCGGCTGCAGTTCGGTGAAGATCTCGACCTGCGCGAGGAACTGATAGGCAATGATGAGCTGGGTGACGGCGAGCACGGCCCAGGCGAACGGTGCGCGAAACAGGCTTTGCAGTTCCCGCCGCAGGACCACGTTGATCATGCGTGCACTGCCGGCGCGGCGGCGGCGCCGATGGTCAGGTCGAGGAAGGTCTGCTCGATGGCGCTGTCGGCCGGGCGCAGTTCGAGCAGGCCAAGGTGCTGCTGCGCGACGCCGAGCGCAATGTGCTCGGCGGCAGCCGGCGAGTTCACGCGCAGCAGCCAGCTGCCGTCGTCGCTCGCCGTGACCTGCTGCACGCCGGCCAAGGCTTGCAGCTGGTCGGCCGAGACCGTGGCGCGCAGGCGCAGCCTGAGCCAGCAGTCGTCGCCACCGAGCGCGCCTTCATGCACGAGCCGGCCCTGATGCAACACGGCGACGCGCGTGCAGATTTGCTGCACCTCGGCGAGCAGGTGCGTCGAGAGGATGACCGCATGTTGGCGCGCGAGGTCCGTGATCAGTTGCCGCACGTCGCGAATCTGCACCGGGTCGAGTCCGACGGTGGGTTCATCGAGCACCAGCACCGCTGGCTCGTGGACGATCGCCTGCGCAATGCCGATGCGCTGCTGGTAGCCCTTCGACAGATTTCGGATCAGGCGCGGGCCGACATCGGCAAGCCCACAGCGTGCCTTGGCGCGGGCCACGGCCTCGCCCAGCGCCGTGACCTCCCGCAGCTGCGCGCACAGCGCGAGGTATTCATCGACGCTGGCATCGGTGAACAGGGGTGGCACGTCCGGCAGAAAACCGAGATGGCGTTTGGCCGCGAGCGGCGCACGCGCGAGATCGTGGCCACAGAAGCTGACGCTGCCGGCGTGCGGCGCGAGGACGCCGGTGAGGATTTTGAGGGTCGTCGACTTGCCCGCGCCGTTCAGACCGAGCAGGCCGAGGCAGTCCCCGCGGGCAAGCGTCAGATCGATCCCGTGCAAAGCTGCGCGGGAACCGTAGCGCCGCGTGAGCCCACGGGCGACCATTAAGACGTCCTGGGTCATGCGCGGGTTATTATTGGCAAGCCGACCCGCCCTCACAAGGCAAACCGTCTTTAAACCCGATATATTTGCGCGCAACACGACCTATCACCCGCCCGGCCCCGTCCATGCCGCGCGCCGTCTTGCCCGGAGCATGTCGGCGATGAGCACCTTCCTCGGCATCGACACCGGCGGGACCTTCACTGACTTCGTGCTCGTCGACCCCCAGGGCTTGCGGATGCACAAGGGGCTGTCGACCCCAGCCGCGCCGAACAGGCCGGCCATCCTGGGCGGCATCGCGGCGCTCGGCCTCGAACCTCAGCAGTGCGGCGCATCGCTCGTCATCATGCACGGTTCGACGGTGGCGATGAACGCGGTGCTCGAGGGCAAGGGCGCGCGTACGGCTTTCGTGACCAATCGCGGGTTTCGCGATCTGCTGACCATCGGCCGGCAGGCACGGGCCGAGCTTTATAACCTGCAGCCACTGCCGCAGACGCCACCGGTGCCCGAGGAACTGTGCCTGGAAACCGGTGGCCGGCTCGGCGCGCAGGGCGAGATCGTCGACCCGCTGAGCGCGGCCGACATCGCGGCGGTCGGCGCGCAACTGGCGGCGCTTGTGCCGGCGGCGGCCGGCGCGTTGTCCGCGTTGGGCATGCTGGCGGTTGAGCCGGGACGCCAATGTTCGCTGCGCCGGCGCGCGCGGCTGTCCGATCTCGACGCTGCAACGCTCAGCGCGGCGGGTGTGGCGCCCGCCGATCTGCTGATCGGGCTCAGTATCGATTTGTGCTACGAAGGACAGTCTTCGGCCCTCAATCTCGGCTGGCTCGGGGTCGATAAACTGACCGAGGCCTTCCACGTCGCGTACGCGAAGCGCTACGGACATCCCCTCGACGTGCCGGTGCAGATGGTCGCGTTGCGGGTGCGCCTGCAGGCGCCTGCCCCGGCGGTCGAACTGCCGCGTCAGCGGGCGCGGGCCGCGGCCGCGCCTTGCGGACAGTCGGCGGTGCACGGCATCGGGCAACCGGTGCCGGTGTGGCAACGGGCCGATCTCGCGCTGGCGGTGAGCCTGCCCGGGGCCGCCATCGTAATCGAGCCGATCAGCACGACCTGGGTCGCCCCGGGCTGGCAGGCCGGACTCGATGAATTTAGTCATTTGCGGCTGTCAAAAGCGGATTGCGTGCCCCGCGCCGAATCGGCGAAGATGCGCGTTGACCTCGTTTAAGGTGATCTCGAGATAATGAATATTCTTGCTTTTAGTGGTTTCGTCGATCTGCCGTGGTGGGGTTACGTGGTCGTTGCCCTGATCTTCACGCACCTGACCATCATCGGCGTGACGGTGTATCTGCATCGCTGTCAGGCCCATCGCGCAGTGCAATTGCACCCGGCGGTGAGCCATTTTCTGCGCGCGTGGCTGTGGCTGTCGACCGGAATGTCGACGATCGGCTGGACCGCCGTGCATCGCAAGCATCACGCCTTCGTCGAACAGCCAGGCGATCCGCACAGCCCACAGGTGTTCGGCCTGCGCAAAGTCCTGACCGAGGGCGCCGAACTCTATCGCCTCGAGGAGGCGAATCCCGAGACACTCAAGAAATATGGCCACGGCACGCCGGACGACTGGATCGAGCGCCATCTCTACACCCGCCACGACTCGCTGGGCATCGTTCTGATGCTGGTGACGAACGTGCTGATGTTCGGCTGGCTCGGGCTCACGATCTGGGCGACGCAGATGGCGTGGATTCCGATTTTCGCTGCCGGCGTCATCAACGGCATTGGCCACTGGTCGGGTTATCGCAATTTCGAAACGCGTGACACCTCGACCAACATCGCGCCCTGGGGCATTCTCATCGGCGGCGAAGAACTGCATAACAATCACCACGCGTTCGCGAGTTCGGCGAAGTTTTCGATGCGGCCGTGGGAGTTCGATCTGGGCTGGGCCTATATTCGAACGCTCGAGTTGCTGGGCCTGGCGCAGGTCAAGAAAGTGGCGGTGGCGCCGGTGGTCGATACGTCGAAGGCAACCATCGATCTCGACACCGTGCAGACGGTCGTCGCGAGCCATGTGCACGTGCTGGCGGACTATGCGAAGCGCGTCGTGCATCCGGTGCACAAGGATGAAATCGCCCGTGTCGACGGCGCGGATCGCGCCTCCCTGAAGCCGCTGAGGCGGCTCATCTACCGCACCGAACTGCTGCTTGGCGACGACGATCGCCATCAGCTGGTGCAGGGACTCGAACTCAGTTCGGCCCTGAAGACGGTCTATGATTTCCAGCGGCGCCTCGCGGCGCTCTTCAACGAGCGGCAGGCCACCCAGGAACGCCTGCTGCACGCGTTGCAGGAATGGTGTCACCAGGCCGAGCAGACCGGCATCGCGGCGCTCGAGGAATTCGCGCAGCGGCTGCGCGGCTACCGGCTGGCGACGACGCCGATTTGACGTCAGGGCAGTCCGCAACGTGCCATCGGGGGCGCGCCCCGATTGCCTCAAGGGCAACGCGTGACTAGCGCCGACAAGGGAAATGACACCCCGCAGGTGACCGGCGGTTGCCTGTGCGGGCGTGTTCGCTATGTGGCACAAGGCGAGCCCCGCTTTGCGGTCAACTGTCATTGCCGCATCTGCCAGCGGGTCACGGGCAGCGGCTACACGCCGGTCGCTGCCTACGCCGAGTGCGACGTCGAGGTGAGTGGCGAGATCAAGTATTTCGAGCGCCGCGGCGACTCTGGCGGTAAAGTCTGGGAGGGCTTTTGCGCGGCATGTGGCGCGCGCCTGACCGGCAAGGCGCAGACCATGGACGGCTTGCTGCTGATCCAGGCCGGCAGCTATGACGACCCCAATCTGTTTCGGCCGAGCATGGACATTTTCACCGCGAGCGCGGCACGCTGGGATGCTATGGATCCAGCCTTGCCAAAATACCCGGGCATGCCCCCCTGGTAGCGGGATGGTCTGCGGGCCGCACGACCCCGGGCTGAATTGATTTTGCGCTTGCGGTATTGGCCTGGGAATCGCGATCTGTCCCTGCTGTCCGGCGATCAAAAAAGCCCGCGGATGCGGGCTTTCTGACGAGCGCCGGAAGCGGCCCCGGAGCCTACTTGATCTTGCCCTCGGTGTACTTCACGTGCTTGCGGACCACCGGATCGTACTTCAGACGTTCCATCTTCTCCGGGCTGTTCCGCTTGTTCTTCGTGGTGGTATAGAAGTGGCCGGTGCCAGCGCTTGATACCATTTTGATCTTATCCTGCATGGTTCACCTCAGAACTTTTCGCCGCGGGCGCGCAGGTCCTTGAGGACCGCGTCGATGCCGCGCTTGTCGATGATGCGCAGGCCATGACTGCTGACGCGCAGCGTCACAAAGCGCTGTTCACTGTCCACCCAGATCCGGCGGCTGTGCAGGTTGGGCAGAAAGCGCCGACGCGTTTTATTGTTCGCGTGGGACACGTTGTTACCGGACATCGGACCTTTGCCGGTGACTTGGCAGACTCTGGACATGGCTCTGGCGCCTATCTGTACTATTCAGTTGGCCGCGGATCCTAGCCTGTTTCCGCCGCAGCGCCAAGCGCCTCGCGCCGGTTTCAACAGGCGTTGCCCGCTCCTCACAGCCAGCCCCGGTCCGCGAAGGACACCGTGGCCCGGTCGCCAGCCACGATGTGGTCGAGGACGCGCACGTCGATCAGGGCGAGCGCCTCGCTGAGGCGGCGGGTCAGTGCCTGATCGGCATGACTCGGTTCGGCGACTCCGGACGGGTGGTTATGGGCCAGGATCACCGCTGCCGCATTCAACTCGAGCACCCGTTTGACGACCTCCCGCGGATGGACGGTCGTGGCGTCCAGCGTCCCGTAGAACAGGATTTCGAACGCGATCAGCTGATGCCGGGTGTCGAGGAACAGACAGCCGAACACTTCGCGTTGCAGCGGCTTGAACTGTGCCAGCAGATAGTCCTTCGCGCCTTCGGGTCCGCCGATGGCCCCTGGCCGCTCGAGACCCTCGCGCAGATAGCGCCGCGACAGTTCGAGCGCGGCCTGCAGCTCGGCGTAGCGCGCTGCGCCGAGTCCGGGGAGTTCGGTGAAGGCGTTCAGTGGCAGTTCGATCAGGCGTCGCAGGCCGCGGGTGGCGGCCAGCAGATCGCGGGCGAGGCTCACCGCATCGCGGCCCGGCGTGCCATGACGCAGGAGCAGGGCCAGCAGTTCGGCATCGGTCAGCGCTGACGGCCCGAGCGTCAGCAGCCGTTCGCGCGGCCGCTCGGGGGCGGGCCATTCCTTGATAGTCATATCAACTTCCTTGTTCAAGTGCATGTTGCGCTATGCTTTGGCGCTCGGGCGACCCCGATCCTTGGGGTACAATCCGGACGCTTCATCCAACGACGCCAGCATATGAGTTCGCTCGCGCACAAACAAATCTGCGTCATCGTCAGCGGCGGGATCGCGGCCTACAAAGTGCCGGATCTCGTGCGGCGTCTGCGCGACGAAGGCGCCGCGGTGCGCGTGGTGATGACAACGGCGGCCACCGGGTTTGTGCGCCCGCTGACCTTCCAGGCGGTGTCCGGTGCACCGGTTCACGTGGACCTGCTCGACCCGGCTGCCGAGGCGGCGATGGGACATATCGAACTCGCGCGCTGGGCCGAACTCGTGATCGTGGCCCCGGCCTCGGCCGATTTCCTCGCCCGGCTTGCGCACGGTCTGGCCAATGATCTGGCGAGCACGCTGTGCCTGGCCACCGCCGCGCCACTGCTCGTCGCGCCCGCCATGAACCGTCTGATGTGGGCGAATCCGGCCACACGACACAACATGAATCTCCTCGCGCAGCGCGGCGTACGCTGCTGTGGCCCGAATGAAGGCAGCCAGGCCTGCGGCGAAACCGGCGCGGGCCGCATGGCGGAACCGGCCGAGATCCTCGCCGCGGCAATCGGTGCCCAGGCCGTCGGCGCGCTGTCCGGTCTGCGCGTACTGCTGACGGCGGGGCCGACGCAGGAGCCGATCGACCCGGTGCGTTTCATCACCAATCGCAGTTCCGGGAAGATGGGGTATGCGGTGGCCGCCGCCGCGCGCGAGGCCGGGGCCGCCGTCACGCTCGTCAGTGGGCCGACCTGTCTGCCGCCGCCGGCCGGCTGCTGCTGCGTGGCGGTGACGAGCGCGGCGGACATGTTCGCGGCCGTGCTCGATCACGTGGCTCAGTGCGATATCTTCATCGCCAGCGCGGCGGTGGCCGACTACACCGTCAGCGTGCCGGCCGCGCAGAAGATGAAAAAAGAGGGGGTGGCGCTCACGCTGACTCTCTCCCCGACACAAGATATAATCCGGGCAGTCGCGGCCAGGCCCGGCGCACCCTTCACAGTGGGTTTCGCCGCGGAAACCGAGCGTCTCGCCGAATATGCGCGGGGCAAGCTCCAAGCCAAGTCGCTGAACATGATTGCCGCCAATCTCGTGGGCCTGCCGGGCACGGGATTCGAAAGCGACGACAACGAACTCAGCGTGTTCTGGAGCGGTGGGGAAAAGCAGCTTGGCAAAGCTTCCAAACACATCCTGGCACGCGCGCTCGTAGCCCTCATCGCGGAACGTTATCGTGCTGAAGCTCCCCATCCCGGCTGACCTTTTGAGCCGCATCCCCAAGCGCGCGATACTCGCGGTGCTTGTCGCCGGTGCGCTTGGCGGCGGCGGCTGGTCTGCCTATTCCTCGTATCAGTCGAAAGCCGCCGAACAGGCAGTCGCCGACACGCGCGCCCACGCGACGCTCGCCAGGGATCTTGCCGGCAGGGTAGGCGCCGTGCTCAACGACACGCGCTCGGCGCTCGATCGCTATGCGGAAGATCCGAAAGTCGTCACGGCGCTGACCGGCGCACCGGACGCACGTCTGACCTTGGCCAACGAACTGGCGACGACCCTGCCAGGCACACTGCTGTTGCGCCTAGTACCCGCCGGCACCGTCCAGCCAGACAACGCCCAGCCGCCGCCGTTGACCTACGCGTCCATCGATCTGCTGCGGCAGGCCGCCGCGCAGGAGAAGCCCGTCAGCGATGCACTCCACCTCGGTGGCACGCCGGACGCTCACATCGCGCTCGTACGCCGCGTGCCACCGGCCGGCACGCCGGTCGGTTTTCTCCATCTCGCGCTGCAGCCAACGACCCTCGCCGCCGCCGTGTCGACGCTCGACGGCAAGGGTTTCGTGGTCGAAGTGCGGCAGTCGGTCCCCGGTGCACCACCGATCGTCATCGCCAAACAGGGTGAAGCGGCGGACGGCCGGGTCGATGTCGCGCAGGCCATGGTGCCGGGCACGACGCTGCAACTGGTGCTGCGCGATGCCGGTCGCCCGGGGTCGTCGGCGGGTGGCCGCTTTGACGTCGGCGCGCTCGCGATGCCTGCCAGCGCAGTGGTGCTCGCCGGGCTCATCGTCGTGATGCTGCGGCGGCGGCGCCCGGGCGGCGCGGATGCCGCCGCCGCCCGAGAGCTGGATGCCGACTACCAGGGCGCCGTGCGCGCCATCATCAACGGCGACTATCCGGGGCTCGAACAATTGTTGCCGGGCGCCGCGGTGCGGCCGCCACCGCCACGGCGCGCGCCCGCCGCGCCGACGCCGGCCGAATTCGTCAGTACGACCGAAGTGCCGCCGGCCGACACCACGATCATCCGGCAGGCCCCCGAAACACCGCCCGCGAAAGCGCCGCCGCCCGCCGCGAGTAGCTCGATCGATCCGGTGATCTTCCGCAGCTATGACATCCGCGGCGTGGTCGGCAAGTCGCTGACGAACGAGGCGATGGTGCAGCTCGGTCTCGCCATCGGATCCGAAACGCACGCGCAGGGCCAGCAGACCGTGATCGTCGCGCGCGACGGGCGCGTGTCGAGCGTGTCGCTGCAGGAATCCCTGGTGCAGGGGCTGCTCGCGTCGGGGCGCGACGTGCTGGAAATCGGGCTCACGCCGACGCCCGTGCTCTACTTTGCCACGCACTATCTCGATACGCGCACCGGCGTGATGATCACCGGCAGCCACAATCCGCCAGAATACAACGGCCTGAAGATCGTACTGAACGGCAAGGCGCTGAGCGGCGACGCCATCCAGGCCATCCGCCGCCGCGTCGAACAGCAGGATTACACGAGCGGTGAGGGTGCGCTCCAGCAGACCGAAATCGTGCCGGACTACATCCGCCGCATCAGCGAGGAAATTCCCGTCTCGCTCGGCAATGCGCTGAAGGTTGTCGTCGACTGCGGCAACGGCGTGCCGGGCATCGTCGCGCCGCACATCCTGCGCGCGATCGGGCACGATGTGATCGAACTCTACTGCGAAGTCGACGGCGAGTTCCCGAATCATCATCCGGACCCGAGCGTGCCGGCAAACCTCGAAGACCTGATCATCATGGTCAGGCACGAGGACGCCGATCTGGGGCTGGCCTTCGACGGCGACGGCGATCGCCTCGGGGTCGTTGACCGCGAAGGCCACATCCTGTGGGCCGATCGCCAGCTGATGCTGTTCGCGCGCGATGTGCTGTCGCGCAACCCGGGCGCGAAAATCATCTATGACGTCAAATGCTCGCGCCGCCTCGCCGATGTCATTCGCGAAGCCGGCGGTGAACCGATCATGTGGAAGACCGGACACTCGCTGATCAAATCGAAAATGCAGGAAACCGGCGCGCTGCTCGGCGGTGAGATGAGCGGCCATATCTGCTTCAAGGAACGCTGGTACGGTTTTGACGACGCACTCTATGCGGCAGCCCGTCTGCTCGAGATTCTCGTCAATGCGAAAATGCCGCCGGAGCAGGTGTTCGCCAGCTTGCCGAACGGCGTAGCGACCCCCGAGCTGAAGCTCGACATGCCGGAAAGTCAGCACGCATCGTTCATGCAGCAGGTCCTGGCGCACGCCGACTTCCCGGACGCCGAGATCACCGACATCGACGGCTTACGCGTCGACCTGCCCGACAGCTGGGGGCTCGTGCGGCCATCGAACACCACGCCCAGCATCGTGCTGCGTTTCGAAGGCGACGACGCGGACGCGCTTGACGCCATCCAGGAGCGCTTCCGTCGTCTGCTGCTGGCAATCGACCCGTCGCTGAACCTGCCTTTCTGATTTGACCCGATACGCCGGAGTGATTACGGATGCCGCTCGCCACTGAGCAAGCCCTTTCCGCTGCCCACGTCCTGACCCAGGCCCTGCCCTACATTCAGCGCTACCAGGGCAAGTGCATGGTCATCAAGTACGGCGGCAACGCGATGATCGACGACACGCTGAAGAACTGCTTTGCGCGCGACGTCGTGCTGATGAAACTCGTTGGCATCAATCCCATCATCGTGCACGGCGGAGGCCCGCAGATCGGTTCGCTGCTCGAGCGGCTCGGCATCCAGAGTCGCTTCGTCGATGGCATGCGCGTCACGGATGCCGAAACGATGGACGTCGTCGAAATGGTGCTTGGCGGTCTCGTGAACAAGGAGATCGTCACGCTGATCAATTCGCATGGCGGACGTGCACTCGGTCTGACCGGCAAGGACGGTCCGCTGCTGTACGCCAGGAAGATGGTGATGACGCGCCGGCGCACGGCGCTCGCGGCGCCCGAGATCGTCGATCTCGGGCATGTCGGCGAAGTGTCGGGCGTCAACAAGCGTGTGCTCGATTATCTCGCGAAGGGCGATTTCATTCCGGTCATCGCGCCGATCGGCGTCGGTGACGACGGTGTGTCCTATAACATCAACGCCGATCTGGTCGCCGGCAAGATTGCTGAAGTGATGCAGGCTGAAAAGCTGATCATGCTGACCAACATCCGCGGCCTGCTGAACAAGGCCGGCGATCTGCTGACAGGACTCGGCGCCGAAGAAGTCGACGCCCTGATTGCCGATGGCACGATCAGCGGTGGCATGCTGCCGAAAATGGACTCGGTGCTCGATGCCGTGAAGGCAGGCGTCAACCGCGCGCACATCATCGATGGCCGTATCGAACACGCGCTGCTGCTGGAGCTGTTCACGGACAGCGGCATCGGCACGCTGATCGAACGCCGGTGAAGTCCGCGCGCCAGCAGCAGATCCTCGAAGTCCTCGCCACCGAGCTCGAAACCCGGCCCGGCGCGCGGATATCAACCGCAAGCCTCGCGGCCGCGCTGGGTGTCTCGGAAGCGGCGCTCTACCGACACTTCGCCAGCAAGGCGAAGATGTTCGATGCGCTGATCGATTTCGCCGAGGACAGCGTGTTCGGCCTGGCGAACCGGATTTTGGCCGATACGCCGGACGCCGCGTCGCGCTGTGGCCAGATCTGTGGCGTGGTGCTGCGCTTCGCGGAGAAGAATCCCGGCATCACGCGCGTGCTGATGGGGGACATTCTGGTCGGTGAACACGAACGCCTGCGCGGACGCGTGGCACAGTTCTTCGAGCGGCTGGAAACGCAGCTACGGCAGGTCTTGCGCGATTCCCTGCTCGCCGCTGGTGCCCAGCCGGATCGGGCGATGGTCAACGCCGCTGCAAGTTTGCTGATGGCGTGTGTGACCGGCCGCCTCGCGCAGTTCGTGCGCAGCGCCTACCGGCACTCGCCGTCTGCCCAGTGGGACGAACAGTGGCAGATGCTCGCCCGCGGCATCTTCGTGCGCGACGGGGCCGCCGCCTAAATAGCTGACTGCAAATCCGCTCCAGTCGAAGCTGACGAGGCTGGGCGCCGATGCCGACTATCCCTGCGGCGACCGTGCGCGCGCAGGACGTGCGCGCTCGAGCGATACAGGGATGTACTTGAGCGAGTCGACGCGGGGATAGTCAGCATCGGCGCCCGGGGGTGGCACCAACCCACTGACCGATATTTACGCTCAGCTATTTAGTCCGCCGTGGCCGTGCGCCTGGCGCGCAGTTCCCTGAAACGCGCGATGTCGGCGTCGAATTTGGCCTTGATCGACCCCTGCTCCGCACGCTTGGCAGTGATGAACTGCTTCTGTTCCTGAATTTGCCCGCGCACGTTGTCGATGTTCCTGGTCAGGTTTTCCGGCACCGGGCGGCCGCGCTTCTCGATCTCGGCGGCCTGGCCAATCATCTGATCAAGTTGCCGATCGAGCTTCTTGACGTGACTCTCGCTGACCTTGATCAGCGAATCGACGTTGGTCAGCTGGCCGTCGCGCGCGAGGATGAGGTCGTCTTCTGAGCTGAAGGTGTCGAGGAGCACGCGATCGGCGGCCGCCTGTTTCACGGCGATGGCCTCGGCGGCGGCCCTGGTCTGCGCTGCCGCGGCCTGTTTCTCGCGCTCGGCCACGATTTCGGCGGGCGTTTTGCTGCGGGCCTGCTTGCGGAGCACAAGGCCATTGCCGCTCTTTTCTTCGTGTCCTGCCTGCGCATATTCGGGGGGTACGGCGTTGCCGCACTCGCGCACGCCGTCCCGGTTGGTCCAGCACTTGATGGCGGCCTGGGCGCCCAGCGGCTGCAACAGCATTACGGCCATTACACCGGCCACCATCCGACGCCTCGATATTCCCTGAATCATCGCTTCCTACCTGCTATTGAACTCGCGGACCCGTGGCCCTGCCGCCCGTGACGGGCCGCATTTGCAGATCGCGCCACCGCAACCGGCGCTGAACGTTCAGCGGCCGCCGCGGGTCGTTGCGCCGTACTGGCTAAGATAGTCGTCGATCGCCGCCAGATCTTGAGCTGCATCGCCTTTATCGGCCAGATAACGCCGCACATCGGCCAGCGTAACGATGCTTAACACGGGCATGCCCTGTTTCTGCTCTACCTCCTGGGCGGCAGACAGCTCCCCGTGCCCGCGCTCCTGGCGATCCAGCGAGATCAGCACCCCCACGGGCGTCGCGCCGGCGGCGCGGATGATGCCCACCGATGCGTTAACCGACGTGCCGGCGGAGATCACGTCGTCGACGATCACCACCCGGCCGGCGAGCGGGGCGCCGAGGGTCAGGCCGCCCTCGCCGTGGTCTTTGGCTTCCTTGCGGTTGAAGCAGAAGGGCACGTCGCGGCCGTGATCCCGCGACAAGCTGATGGCCATTGCAGCGCCCAGCGGTATCCCTTTATAGGCCGGGCCAAAGAGCATGTCGAAGGCGAGCCCGGAGGCCTGCACGGCGGCCGCGTAGTACTCGCCGAGGCGGGCCAGCGCGCTGCCGGAATCGAACACGCCGGTATTGAAGAAATACGGACTCTGGCGCCCCGACTTCAGGGTGAAGCTGCCGAAACGCAATGCTCTACGTTCGAGGGCGAAATCGATGAATGACCGCTGGTATGCCTGCATGGTGCGCCTGACTCGAAAGTGAAGTCGTATCATAGCGACGCCCGCCAGGGCTTCAAACGTCGCCAGCACAGGTTGAAGGTCATGCGCATCATTTCTCTGAACTGCAACGGCATCCGGTCCGCTCATCGCAAGGGTTTCTATGACTGGCTCGAACTGCAGGACGCCGATGTCGTGTGCCTGCAGGAAACCAAGGCACAGATTGCCGTGCTCGAACCCGCGCTGCGCGAGCCGCCCGGCTGGCATGCCTATTTCGAAGATGCTGAAAAGCCCGGTTACAGCGGCGTGGCGGTGTTCAGCCGCCACGCCCCCGAGGCGGTGGTGCGTGGTCTTGGCTGGCCGGATTTTGATCGCGAAGGTCGCTATCTGCAGCTCGACTTCGGGCGCCTGAGTGTGGCATCGGTCTATCTGCCGTCCGGCTCCTCGAGTGACGTGCGCCAGCAGGCCAAGTTCGATTTCCTCGCCCGCTTCATGCCGGTGCTGCGCGAGCAGCGTGCAAAAGCCTGCGACTTCGTGCTGTGCGGCGACTGGAACATCGCGCACAAGGAAATCGACCTCAAGAATTGGCGTTCGAACCAGAAGAACTCGGGTTTCCTGCCGGCAGAACGGGCGTGGCTCGACGAACTTTTTGCCGATGCGGGTTGGGTCGACGCCTTCCGTGTCGTCAACCAGCTGCCCGAGCAGTACACGTGGTGGTCGAATCGCGGACAGGCGCGCGCGAAGAACGTCGGTTGGCGCATCGACTATCACGTCGTGACGCCGGGCCTGCGCGAGCGGATTACGGCGGCTTCGATCTATACCGCACAGCCGTTCTCCGACCACGCCCCGCTGACCATCGACTACGCCTGCACGATCGACGACTTTCGCGGCGCCGGGGTATCGGCCGCCAAGGCGCCGCCGACGCGGCGCAAGCGGTCATCAGCCGGCCCGGCGGCCGTTACCAGGGTCAGCGCGGGCCTCAGCCGTGGCGCCGGAACCGGTAAACCGCAATCTCGCTGAAGAGATTCGGCAGCAGACGCATCGCGAGCGCCGAGCGGTGGGCGGTGTCGACGGCCGCATGCTGCAGCACTTCGATGTGCTCCTCCGCGCACAGCGCCTCGAAATCCCGCACCGTGCACATGTGGATGTTCTGGGTGTCGTACCAGGTGCTCGGCAGGTGCCGCGTCACCGGCATGCGCCCGCGCAGCACCTGCAGCCGGCACTTCCAGTGGCCGAAGTTCGGGAAGGTCACGATACCTTCGCGCCCCACCCGCAGCATCTCGCGCAGCAGCCGGTTCGGATAGCGCACGGCCTGCAGGGTTTGCGTCATCACGACGTAATCGAACGAGTTGTCATCGAAATCGGACAGGCCGCGATCCAGATCGGAGTGGATCACGTTCACGCCGGACGCGATGCATTCGACGATATTCTCGCTGTCGATCTCGATTCCGTAGCTCGTCACATCGCGATCCAGCCGCAGATGCGCGAGCAGCGAACCATCGCCACAGCCGAGATCGAGCACGCGGCTGCCCGGCGCTATCCAGCGCGCGATCAGGGCCTGTTCTTCGCGCAGCGTCACGGTTCGATGCCTGACAGGGCGATGCCCTGGAAATACGTCCGCAGCACGCGGTGGTACAGCGGCACTTCGAGCAGAAAGGAGTCGTGACCCTGTTCGGATTCGATCTCGACGTAGCTGACGTCCCGATCGGCATCCAGCAGCGCGCGCACGATTTCGCGCGAGCGGGTGGGCGAGAAGCGCCAGTCACTGCTGAAAGACACCACGAGGTACTTCGCTGTCGCCCGGGCGAGTGCGGCGGCGAGATTCCCGGCGAACTCGCGCGCCGGGTCGAAATAATCGAGCGAACGCGTCATCAGCAGATAAGTGTTGGCGTCGAAGCGTTTGACGAAGGACTCGCCTTGATGCCGCAGATAGCTTTCGACCTGGAATTCGACGTCGTAGCCGAAGCCCAGCTTGCCGTCGCGCAGTTCGCGGCCAAAGCGCGCCATCAGCACGTCGTCGGACAGATAGGTGATGTGTCCCAGCATCCGCGCCAGCATCAGACCGTGCTCGGGTACGACACCGTGATCGAAGTAGCGTCCGCCGTGAAAGTTCGCATCCGAGCGAATCGCGTGCCGCGCGACTTCATTGAAGGCGATGTTCTGGGTCGAGAGCTTGGGCGCCGCCGCGATGACGGCCGCATGGCGGATGCGATGCGGGTAGTCGATCGTCCACTGCAGCGCCTGCATGCCGCCGAGGCTGCCACCCAGCACCGCCGCCCAGCCCGGAATGCCGAGCGCGTCGGCGAGCCTCGCCTGACTCTCGACCCAGTCGCGAACCGTGACGATCGGAAAATCCGGGCCGAAGGGGCGACCGGTCGCGGGATTGTCGCTGAGCGGCCCGGTCGAACCGGCGCAGCCGCCGAGATTGTTCGGGCAGACCACGAAAAAGCGGTTGGTGTCGACCGGCCGCCCGGGGCCGATGCAGTTGTCCCACCAGCCCGGGCGCTTGTCGTCGGCTGAGTGATAGCCGGCGGCGTGGTGGTCGCCGCTCAGGGCGTGACAGATCAGCACCGCATTGTCGCGCGCGGCATTGAGCTGCCCGTAGGTTTCGTAGACGAGTTCGAAATGCTCGAGAGTTACGCCGCATTCGAGCGTCAGCGGGGTATCGAAGCGCTGGTGCTGCGGCACGACCAGGCCGACGCTGTGGGCGGGGAAACCGGCTGACATGGGGTGGTTCGAACCTTGGGCTCAGTGACGGCCGCGGGGCAGCGAGCCTGAAGACGCGCCGCTCCCCGGGCAAGGCAGGCCGCCGAGTTCCACGAACCACGCCGGCAGCGCGCGCGGCGCGCTCAATGCCACCGTTTTCTGCTGGCCATGCTCACCCTGCGTGATGGCGGCGGCGTGGCGCGACAGGCCGAAGGCGGTGGCCAGCAGGCCGAGCAGTTCGTCGTTGGCCTTATCATCGACGGGCGGGCCCTGGAGGCGCACCCGCAGGCGGTCACCGTACAGGCCGTCGATGCCCGGCTGCCGTGCGCGCGGCTGCACGCGCAGTTTCAGCACCAGCGTCGTGTCCCGCCAGGCGTACCAGTCCACGCCATGCTCAGTACAGGCTGATCGCGAGGTCGCGCAGCGGCGCCACCAACAGCATCTTCGCCAGTTGGAGCCCGACCAGCGCGAGCATCGGCGACAGGTCGAGCCCGCCGAGCGACGGCAATACCGAGCGCAGCGGCTTCAGCAGCGGTGCGGTGATGGAGTCGACCAGCGACAGAGCCGAGTTATACGCCCCCGGTGAGATCCAGCTCGCAATGACTTGCACGAAGATCGCGAACATGAAGAGATAGAGCGCCTTCGACAGCAGCTCGGCGAGCGCGAGCACGACGAGACCGGCGAGGCTCGCGCCCGTGCCCCCCGCGAGGGTCAGCGACAGCCACAGATTCAGCATCTGCAGCGAGATGATCAGGACCATGCTCGCGGTATCGATACGGCCGAGCGCCGGGATATAGCGGCGCAGCGGCCGCAGCACCGGGTTCGTGATCTTCACGATTGCCTGCGACAGCGGATTGTAGAAATCCGCGCGCGCCCACTGCAGAAACAGGCGCAGCATCACCGCGCCGATGAACAGGCCGAAGATCACGTCGATCAGAAACGTGCCGGCGTTTGCGACATACCCGCCATTCATGCTTTGCCAAACTCCTCGGACAGGGTGCGGGAGCGATCCCGGGCGGCGGTCAGCGCGCGGCCGAACAGGGCTTCGATGCCGCCTTCGTCGAGCACCTGGAGCGCCTGCTCGGTGGTGCCGCCTCGCGATGTGACCTGGGCCCGCAGTGTCGCCGGATCGTGCGCCGAGCCCAGCGCAAGTTCGGCGGCGCCGGCCGCCGTTTCGAGCGCGAGCCGCCGGGCCAGCGCGGGATCCAGCCCCAACTGCTCGCCGCCCAGCGCCAGGCATTCGATCAGTCGGAAGACATAGGCTGGCCCGCTGCCGGACAGCGCGGTGACCGCGTCCATTAGGGCTTCATCATCGAGCCAGTGCACGACGCCTACCGCCCGCATGATTGTTGCAGCGAGCGCGCGCTGCGCCGCGTCCGTGGCGGCCGTCGCAAACAGGGCTGAAGTGCCGCGACCAATCAGGGCCGGGGTGTTCGGCATGCTGCGCACGATGGGCGTGTCGGCCCCGAACCAGCAGCCCAGCGCGGCCGTGCTGATGCCCGCGGCAATCGACAGCACGAGTGGCCGGGGCGTGCCGACCGGCGGCAACAGGTCGGTCGCCACGGCTTTCAATTGCTGCGGTTTGACCGCCAGCACGAGCACCTCCGCGCCGGCGGCGGCGGCGCGGTTGTCAGGGCCCGCCTGCACGCCGAATTCACGGCTGACGCGCGCGCAGGCGGCGGCATCCGCATCGGCGGCGCGCAGCTGCGAAGCCGGATGGCCGCCGTTGAGGAGGCCGCCGAGGATGGCGCGGCCCATGTTGCCAACGCCGATGAAGGCAATCGTGGAAGTCATGCAGGTGAATCCGGTCAGGCGCGGTGGGCGCCGAGTTTATCACCATCGACGCTCACGATCGGGCGCCGAAAATCGCGGTTCCCACCCGCACGATCGTCGCGCCTTCGGCAATCGCCGCCTCGAGATCGGCGGAGGTGCCCATCGACAGGGTATCGAGTGCGGGATCCCCGAGCGCTTCGAGGATTCGTCGGAGCGCCGCGAACGGGGCGCGCTGCCGGGCGCCGTTCTCTTCGGGTGCCGGCAGGCACATCAGGCCGCGGAGTTCGAGTCCCGGCAAGCGCCGCATCGCGGCCGCCAGCGCCGGCACCTCGGCGGGCGCCACCCCGGCCTTGCTCGACTCAGCGCTGACATTGACCTCGATGAGGGTCTGCAACGGCGGCCGACCCGCCGGCCTTTGCGCGGCAAGGCGCTGGGCGAGATCGAGGCGATCGAGGGTGTGTATCCAGTCGAAATGTGCGGCGATGTCGCGCGTCTTGTTCCGCTGGAGACGGCCGATGAAGTGCCAGCTCAAGTCGAGGTCGGCCAGTGCCGCCATTTTCGGCAACGCCTCCTGCACGTAATTTTCGCCATAGGCCCGTTGGCCGAGTGCGACGGTGGCCCGCAGGGTCACCGGCGCCTGCTGTTTGCTCGCGGCCAGCAGGCTGACGGCACCGGCCGGCCGGCCGGCGGCCTGCTCGGCAGCCCGGATCCGGGCATGAACGGCGTCAAGGTCAGCGTCTATCATGGCACTGGCCGGGACGGGGAGCTTGGCTATACTTCATGAGTTTACAATCCCAAGATGCATGACAACTCAGCAACTTGCTTGATAATGTTGGCAAAGCGGTTTAGCTCTTGCCGGTACGGGGTCATTGTAACGAACCGCTGGCGGACCCGGGTGGGTACGCCCAACACGACAGGAAAGGGGCCTTTCTATGGATATCGGTGAGCTCTTGGCATTCAGCGTAAAGAACGGGGCTTCCGATTTGCACTTGTCCGCCGGCCTGCCGCCGATGATTCGCGTCGATGGCGATGTCCGCCGCATCAATGTGCCGGCCATGCAGCACAAGGATGTCCATGACCTCGTCTACGACATCATGAACGACAAGCAGCGCAAGGATTACGAGGAATTCCTCGAATGCGACTTCTCGTTCGAGATCCCGGGTCTGGCCCGCTTCCGCGTCAACGCCTTCAACCAGAACCGCGGTTCGGGTGCGGTGTTCCGGACGATTCCCTCGGTCATTCTCTCGCTCGAAGATCTGAAAGCGCCCGGCATTTTCAAAGACATCTCTGACTTTCCACGCGGCGTGGTGCTCGTGACCGGCCCGACGGGTTCGGGCAAGTCGACGACGCTCGCGGCGATGGTCAACCACAAGAACGAAAGCGAATACGGGCACATCCTGACCATCGAGGACCCGATCGAATTCGTGCACCAGAGCAAAAAGTGCCTGATCAACCAGCGCGAAGTCCATCGCGACACGCTGGGTTTCAACGAGGCGCTGCGCTCCGCGCTGCGCGAAGATCCGGACACGATTCTCGTCGGCGAAATGCGCGACCTCGAAACCATCCGTCTGGCGCTGACCGCCGCCGAAACGGGCCATCTCGTGTTCGGCACGCTGCATACGAGCTCGGCCGCCAAGACCATCGACCGTATCGTCGACGTCTTCCCGGCGGATGAGAAGGACATGGTGCGCGCGATGCTGTCCGAATCGCTGCGCGCGGTGATTGCGCAGACGCTGCTGAAGAAAAACGGTGGCGGTCGCGTCGCGGCGCATGAAATCATGATCGGCACGCCGGCGATTCGTAACCTCATTCGTGAGAACAAGATCGCGCAGATGTATTCGGCGATTCAGACCGGTCAGCAGTTCGGCATGCAGACACTGGATCAGTGCCTGCAACAGCTGGTACAAAAAGGCCTCGTTTCGCGCGTCGAAGCGCGCCTCAAGGCCCAGAACAAAGACCTTTTCTAGTCCGTCACGCGTCGACGACAGCCACTTCGATCCGCCGCGCGCGGCGCGGCGTAAACCAGCGGGAGAGCCCAGATGGAACGGGATCAGGCAATCAAGTACATGCGGGATCTGCTGAAGTTGATGGTGGACAAGAAAGGGTCCGACCTCTTCATCACCGTCGACTTTCCGCCCGCGATCAAGATCGATGGCAAGGTTACGCCGGTGTCGAAAACGAAGCTGACCAGTGAAAACACCAAGGCCCTGACGTACGCGATCATGAACGATCGTCAGTTGAAAGAATACGAGGCAACGAAGGAGTGCAACTTCGCGATCGCACCGGCCGGCATTGGCCGTTTCCGCACCAATGCTTACATCCAGCAGGGCCACACCGGCATGGTTCTGCGCACGATCGAAACGAACGTCCCGACCCTCGCCGGCCTTGGCCTGCCGCCGGTGATGAAAGAAGTCTCGATGACGAAGCGCGGGCTCGTCATCATGGTGGGCGGTACGGGTTCCGGCAAATCGACGTCGCTGGCAGCGATGATCAATCACCGCAACGAGAACAGCTACGGCCACATCATCACCATCGAAGATCCGATCGAATATGTTCATCCGCACAAGAATTGCATCGTGATGCAGCGCGAAGTGGGCGTCGACACCGATGATTGGGGCATCGCACTGAAGAACACCTTGCGTCAGGCTCCGGACGTCATTCTGCTCGGCGAAATTCGCGACCGCGAAACAATGGAGTTCGGCATGGCCTTCGCCGAAACCGGCCATCTCGCGATGGCCACCCTGCACGCCAACAGCTCGAACCAGGCGTTGGACCGCATCATCAACTTCTTCCCCGAAGAGCGGCATCAGCAGCTCTTCATGGATTTGTCGCTGAACCTGAAAGCCGTGATTTCGCAGCGCCTGCTGAAGAAAGTCGATGGCCGAGGCCGTGTTGCGGCCATCGAAGTGCTGCTGAACTCGCCGTTGATCTCAGACCTCATCCTCAAGGGCGAAGTGCACATGATCAAGGAAATCATGGGCAAGTCGAACGAGCTCGGCATGAAGACTTTCGACCAGGCGCTGTTTGACCTCTACGAGGCGGATCTGATTGCCTACGAGGACGCGTTGCGCAACGCAGATTCCATGAACGAACTGCGCCTGCGCATCAAGTTGCAGGGCAAGGCGGCGAAGGAATCCGACAAACTCGGCGGACTCGAACACCTGTCGCTCGAAGAGAGCGCCGAAGACAAAGGCCTATTGATGCGCTGAGCGCCGCGCGAGCGAGCGCTCCTCTGCGGAGACCCAGATGGACATTACGCCGTACCTGAAGCTGCTGCGCGACAAGGAAGGATCCGACCTGTTCTTCACGGTCGGTGCACCGGTGAAGATCAAGATAGAAGGCCAGCTCAGCTCCGTCGGCAAGACTGTCCTGACCGGTGATCTGACGAAAGCCGCAGCCTACGGCATCATGACCGCACAGCAGGCGGATCGCTTCGAGCATTCGATGGAATGCGACTTCGCGATATCGCTCGACGACAAGACAGCCCGCTATCGCGTGAACGTGTTCCGTCAGCGCGGCGAAGTGGGCATGGTGCTGCGCCGGATCCCGTCCAAAATTCCGACCATCGACGAGCTGGCGCTGCCGGACGTGCTGAAGTCCCTGGTGATGCACAAGCGCGGGCTCATCCTGATGGTCGGCGCGACGGGCTCGGGCAAGTCGACGACGCTGGCGGCGATGGTCAACGAGCGCAACCACAAGATGGCGGGGCACATTCTCACCATCGAGGATCCGATTGAGTTCTCACACCCGAACCTGAAGTCGATCATCAACCAGCGGGAAATCGGCGTCGACACGCTGACCTATCGGGCCGCCCTGCGCTCGTCGCTGCGCGAAGCGCCCGATGTCATCCTGATCGGCGAAATCCGTGATCGGGAAACGATGGAGGCAGCCCTCGAGCTCTGCAACACCGGCCACTTGTGCCTGTCGACCCTGCACGCAAACAACGCGAACCAGGCGATGGAGCGCGTGATCAATCTGTTCCCGCAGGATTTGCACAAGCAGCTGTTCCTCGATTTGTCGCTGAACGTCCGTGCGGTGGTTTCGCAGCGCCTCGTACAGGGCATCGACGGCTATCGCGTCGCCGCAATCGAAATCCTGATCAACACGCCACACATTGCCGATCTGATCCTCAAGGGCAATATCGGCAGCGTGAAAGAAGCAATGGAAGGCAGTGGTGCGAAAGGCATGCAGACCTTCGATATGGCGCTGTTCAATCTCTACAAGGAAGAGCGCGTCGATCTCGAGGAGGCATTGAACAACGCCGACTCGCGCACCAATCTCGAGGCGCGCATCAACTTCGGCTGATCCTCTGCCGGCGGTGTTCGCACCGGTGGCTTTTGGGGCGTTGGCTGAGCGGCGCGTGCAGACGCTCAAGCAAATCCCGTCACCCCGCGTCGATTCGCGGCCTTGACTGTCTGCGTCGATGATCGGCTGCAGGCGAGCAAGCGGTAGGCCCCGGCCTATGCGTTATCGCCGCATCAAGAGCTCCAGTTGGAAGCCTCAATCAATGAGGCGATGGAGTCGTGCTTGTTCTGTACCGTCGCCGATACAGGAAGTAATTCAATCTCCCCATTTTCCATTGTGCGCACGACAAACGGCAGCATGTATTTCGCGCGATCGGCCATGTCGATCGCGTCAGCCTTGTCGTGGAACTCGCCGAGGACTTCGAGCCTGTCACCAGACATACGCGCAACCCGATAAAGCGCGGTGGCCATGGAATTCTCCTGAGCATTTATAATGTGACAAGTATGTGAAGTCCGATGTGCGCATCCTTATAAGATCAGCATTCTGCGCCGTCGAGCAAGACGTTCTCAATATTGACAGGAGCCCAGCCGCGAAGGCGGCCGAAGCGCCGGATTGCCCTTTGGGCGGCGTGCGCGACCCGCTCTGTCCGGCGCGTCCGGCGCGTCCGGCCTGGTGATTCGCAGGCGATGAGAAGCACGAGACTCAGTGCCTGGCGTTCACTTCCATCCGGAATGTCACCGGCCCATCGTTGATCAGCGAGACCTGCATGTCGGCGCCAAACACGCCGCTGCCGACGGTCGGATGATTCGCTCGCGCGCGGCTCACCAGATGCTCGAACAGTGTGCGCCCGAGGGCGGGCGGTGCGGCGGACGTGAAACTGGGGCGCAGGCCACGGGCGGTGTCGGCGGCGAGCGTGAATTGTGGGACGAGCAGCAGGCCGCCGCCGATCGCGCGCAACGACAGATTCATGCGGCCAGCAGCATCAGGGAATACGCGGTAGTCGAGGAGGCGCAACAGCAGGCGCTCGGCCTCTGCGACGGTATCAGCCGGCTGTACGCCAACCAGTACCAGCAGGCCGCGGTCGATCGCCGAGATCTCGCGGCCTGCCACCAACACGGCAGCCTGGCTGACGCGCTGGAGCAGGCCGATCATCTCGCATCAATCAGCCGGCCTGGCTGCGCGAATCGCGCTTGCGGTCGTTCTCTTTGAGCATGCGCTTGCGGATCCGGATCGCCGCCGGTGTCACTTCGACGAGTTCGTCGTCGGCGATGAATTCGAGCGCCTGTTCCAGATCGAAGCGAATGGGTGGGGTCAGCAGCAGGTTTTCATCAGTGCCTGCCGCGCGGATGTTCGTCAGCTGCTTGGCCTTCAGCGGGTTGACGACCAGATCGTTGTCGCGTGAGTGCAGGCCGACAATCATACCTTCGTAGACTTCGTCGGCGTGGCCGACGAACAGGCGTCCGCGCCCCTGCAGGTTGAACAGTGCGTAGGCCAGCGCCTTGCCAACGCCGTTCGAAATCAGCACGCCGTTGATGCGCCCGCCAATTTGGCCCACCTTGACCGGGCCATACTTCTCGAAGGAGTGATACAGCAGGCCGGTGCCGGCGGTCGCGGTCAGGAATTCCGTGCGGAAGCCGATCAGCCCGCGCGCCGGTATCGAGTAATCGAGCCGCACGCGGCCACGGCCGTCGGGCACCATCTCCTGCAGCGTGCCGCGGCGGGTGCCGAGCCGCTCCATCACCGCACCCTGATAATCGGTCGGCACGTCGATGGTCAATTGCTCATAGGGTTCGAGCATCTGGCCGTCTTCTTCTTTCATGATCACCTGTGGGCGGCCGACCGAGAGTTCATAGCCTTCGCGGCGCATGTTCTCGATGAGGATCGACAGATGCAGTTCGCCGCGACCGGACACGGTGTAGCGTTTCGGGTCATCGGTTGGTTCGACGCGCAGGGCGACGTTGTGGATCAACTCGCGTTCTAGGCGCTCGGCAAGCTGGCGACTCGTCACGAACTGCCCTTCGCGGCCGACGAACGGCGAATCCGACACTTCGAAACTCATGCTCACCGTTGGTTCGTCAACCTTCAGCGGCGTCAGCGCCTCGACGACGCTCGGCACGCAGAGCGTGTCAGAAATGCGCGGCGCGTCGATGCCAGTCAGCGCGATGATGTCACCGGCCGAGGCGCTCAGTCGGGATTCGCGTGACAGCCCGTGGAAACCGAGCACCTCGAGCACGCGCGCCGGGCGGGTCGCGCCTTCGGCGTCGACGACGGTCAGGTTCATCGCCGGCGTCACGCTGCCGCGCTTGATGCGGCCGATGCAGATCGCACCGACATAGCTCGAATAGTCGAGCGAAATGACCTGCATCTGGAACGGGCCGTCAGGATCGACGTCCGGCGCACTGACATGATCCACGACCGCCTGGAACAGCACCGTCATGTCCTGTTCCGGACCTTCCGGATCGAGGCGCGCGTAACCGAGCGTCGCCGAAGTGTAAATCACCGGGAAATCGAGCTGTTCTTCGGTCGCGCCGAGACGATCGAAGAGGTCGAAGGTCTGGTCGAGTACCCAGGACGGGCGCGAACCGGGCCGATCGATCTTGTTGATCACGACAATGGGCTTCAGGCCTTGCGCGAAAGCTTTCTGCGTGACGAACCGCGTCTGGGGCATCGGGCCGTCGACCGCGTCGACCAGCAGCAGCACCGAATCGACCATCGACAGGATGCGCTCCACCTCGCCACCGAAGTCGGCATGGCCGGGGGTGTCGACGATGTTGATGCGGTAATCCTGCCAGGTGATGGCGGTATTCTTGGCCAGAATGGTGATGCCTCGCTCGCGCTCCAGATCGCCGCTGTCCATGAGACGCTCACCGAGATCCTTGCGGGCCGAAAGCGTGCCGGACTGGCGCAGGAGTTGGTCGACGAGGGTGGTCTTGCCATGATCGACGTGGGCGATGATGGCGATGTTACGCAGATTGGCGATCATGATTGGGCGGCCGCGGGGGGGTAGTCGAAAGGGGCGCCATTATACTCACGGATCACGCCCCAGCGCTCGCCGGACGCATCCGACACATTGTTTTTGGCATTGTGTGACTATAA
>Ga0163144_10003319_pt1 | contig 36661 bp, 30 predicted proteins | sample OliLak19BULKMAT1_FD_123175 | JGI IMG/M metagenome (GOLD analysis project Ga0163144, IMG submission 123175) | Freshwater microbial mat bacterial communities from Lake Vanda, McMurdo Dry Valleys, Antarctica - Oligotrophic Lake LV.19.BULKMAT1 | ecosystem: Environmental > Aquatic > Freshwater >...
GTCTTCTCGCTAAACCGCAAGCGGATTAACGATCAAACGCCTCATCCAATTCGTTCGTGAGGCAACTTCTACCGCTACCAAATTGTCAAAGAACAAAACCTTGGAGACCAAGGTTTCAGTTGGTCAGTCTACGCAGATCTGGAACAGAGGCTCCAGATTCTCTTTCGACTGGCCAGGAACTGGCACATTCGCAAATGTGGCTGCTCGCGGCCAGGCAACTGAAAGTATATCGACCCGCCAAGACCCTTTCTTCATCCGACTTCAGCAATGGAGACGAAGGGGATCGAACCCTCAACCTCCGGCTTGCAAAGCCGGCGCTCTCCCAGTTGAGCTACGTCCCCCTAACTTCCTAAAGGCCAACCGTTTGACTTCGAGTGGGCGTACTTGGATTCGAACCAAGGACCTCAGCTTTATCAGAGCTGCGCTCTAGCCAACTGAGCTATACGCCCAGGAAACAAAAAAGCCAAACCATCGCAGGCTTGGCTCTACTCTTCCAGGGTGGAGTAGAGCGTCAACCGGTTCGAATCTTGTTGGCCCGAATCAACATCTGGGACACTTCTCAAATGGGAAGCGAAATCACCAACGCAAAGTAGATTATAGCGCGATTGGAAAAGGTGTCAATGGGTGGATGGGATTTTTTTCCGGTTGCCTCTCCAGACGCCTTCCCTGCCCGTCAAAACAACGGCAATGCCGCTCCGTCGCACAACGGCATCGGGCGTCCCAGCGCGTCTTCCACATGCGAATCACGCGGTATTCCCAACGCATGCAACACCGTCGCATGCAAGTCTTGCGGACCGCACGGCCGTTCCGATGGCGCGGCCGCGATCGCATCGGATCTTCCAAAAACCTGTCCGCCGCGTATGCCTCCTCCCGCGAACGCCACCGAATAACAGTTCGGAAAATGGTCCCGACCCCGCCCGCCGTTGAGCCGCGGCGTGCGCCCGAATTCCGTGAAGAACACGACGAGCGTTTCGTCGAGCATGCCACGGTCCGCGAGATCGTTCAATAAAGCGGAACTGGCCTGCTCCAAGGGAGGCAGCAAGCGATCCCGCAAACGTGGAAAGTTGTTGCCGTGGGTATCCCAGTTATCGCCCGAGGAACCGTTCAAATCGCCGATGGACGCATACAGCGTCACGATGGGAACGCCCGCTTCGACGAGTCGGCGCGAAAGCAACGCGCTTTGGCCGCAGATGTGGTTGCCATACCGTGCCCGCAGTGCCGCGTTTTCTCGGTTCAGGTCGAACGCCGTCGTAACTTCCTGACGCAGAAGCAGATCGCGGGCCATCTGTTGATAATGATCGCGGTTGCCTGTGTCGCCGATCGCGGGCGTATGCATCTGAGAAAGCAGGCCGACACGATCGTGCAGACGTTCGGCGGAGATGCCTTCGGGCAAGCGCAGATCGGCCGCCCCGCCCGAAGGAGAGACGCCTTCGTAACGACGCCCCGAGGAAGGGGACACCAGCATCGGTTCGTGGTGCAAGCCGAGAAATCCCGCGTTTTGCCCATTCACCAAGCCACGGTCCGCGATTTGATAGGGCATCGAGACGGCCGCGGGAAAGCCGGGGCGAGCATGGCGAAAGCGCGACACCATCGCGCCCAGGCAGGGCCAATCGGTCCGCGAAGGGGCGATGGATTCGTCGTTGCCCGGACGATGCGGCGGATGCCCGGTCAGATTCCAATAACAGGCATTGCGATGTCCCGCTTCCCGATGATGGACGGAGCGAACGATGGCCAGGCGATGCGTCTGTTGCGCGAGACGAGGCATGTATTCGCCAATATGGATGCCCGGCACGGCAGTCTGGATCGGCTGATACTCGCCGCGGACATCGGAGGCAGCAAGGGGTTTGGGGTCGAACGTTTCCAGCTGGCTCATGCCGCCCCAGGCGAAAAAGACGATGCAGGAACGCGCCTTACCGAACCCCGTCATCGCCGACACGGGAGCGGACGCGCGCGAGGCTTGGCGCAATCCGAGGCAGTCCGCAAGGGATAATCCCAAGAGGCCGGTTCCAGCTTGAAGTAGTTGACGCCGACTTTGAAGAAAGTCGCGGCAGGCGTTCGCCGGCATGGCAATCTCGCAAACGCGCGTGGCGGGAGACGACCCGGAGTTGCGCTTTCTCCGTGCCGCATGGGGGATGAGATTAGTTGAATCGTAGCGGTGATCGCGGGGGTAGTCAAATGGAAAGGCGGGGCCGATGGGCCGAAGCGCCGGTGCGATGACCTCGGCTGGCGCTGTCTAAGAAGTTACCCAGCCCGCAATATCTTCACCATCGCTCGCCCTTTCGCCAATTCATCCACCAGCTTGTCCATATACCGAGCCTGTCGCGTCAACGGATTTTCGATCTCTTCCACTCGAAAGCGACAAATCACGCCAGTGATGAGGCGTGCATTCGGATTCAATGTCGCGTCACGGAAGAACCGTTCGAACGTCACCTTCTCCGCAATGAGTCCTTCCAGCACGCTTTCACTGTAGCCCGTGAGCCACGCAATCACTTGATGCAGCTCCTCTTTGGTCCGGCCTTTCTTCTCGACCTTTGCAACATAGTGTGGATACACGGAGGCGAATGTCAATTTCGCAATCCGTTCATCGTGACTGCCGGCGCTCTTCATGTTTTGTGCCCACTGTTTATCCGTGATGCTCTCCTATTCTACTTGTCAAAATCGCGGTCCGTGAAGCCGACGTTCACGCGTAGGTCGATGAAGGCGAACATCTCGATCAAGTCGCCGTCGGCGGGGCCGCCGGCGCGGGGCCAGGAGTAGTTTTCGTTGCGAATGGGCAGTTTGCTTTCCTGGTCGACGTAGAGAACCGAACGGTAGCAATAGGAGTCCGTGCGTCGCTCGATTTGCGTCGTCTCGACGCGATAGCAGCGGCGCTTGTTGTACTCATATTCCTCCACTCTCACTTTCGCGTTGCCCGATTTCTTCTCCCCCTCCCAATGCTGGATCGTGCGTTCGATCAGATACCCGATGCCCGCTTCGTAGATGTTGTGCCGGCTGCATTCGCGGACGCGGGGATCGTCGACATCCACGGAAACGAAGCCCGCGATGCCCTTGAGGAATCCCTTGGCGTGGACGCGCAGCTTGTTGCGGTTGCGGCCATGCATGTACGCGACTTCTTGGCCTCGGAATTTGGCGGGGGCGATCCAGCGCGAGTAAACGCTGAAGGGCTGTTCGCGGAATTTCAATTGGATGATATTGTCGTCGGGATTGCCGGGAATGGTCTCCCGTTTGAGCACGGTGCAAGTGTAGTCGCGCACGCCGGCGTAGGCATTGCGGGACTCGTACAGGATCGCCAAAGGCTGATCGAAGGGATTGGCGACGGGCGCCGCCGCAGTCTTCACGTCCTGGCTGGAAGCCAAGGGGGCCGCAACGCAGGTCCAGGCGAGAAAGCCCGCGCATGCCAAGCCGATTCCGGCGCCGATTCCACGCAGCCTGCCCCGTTTGCCTCGATTACTCATGATGGCCCTTTCCTTGCCTCGCTGGTTACTTGCCCAAATTTCGACTACTATTTGATCGAACTTTCCGCTTGGCGACTTCACCTTGCAATCCGCGTACCGGCAGCGATTTCCATAAGGTTTCGGGTCCGCATGCGCCGCGTGGACAAATAGGGCAAATTGGGCAACGTCTTCCTGCTGCGTCCAATGCGAAAGCACGGCGAGGGGTTGTATAATCTACAAGGGGCCGTCGCCCGCCTTGGACGGTCTACAACCCAATGCCCCCCGGATCCCGCACGAGCCTCCCCCATGCCTTCGTTTTCCCTGCGCACTATCGTCTCTCTGCCTTTTGATGAAAACACCTATCTCCTTTGGCGTCCGGATCGCACCGACGCCCTCGTCGTCGACCCGGGTTTGGAACCGGACGCCATTCTTGAGGAACTCCGCGCCGAGGGACTCAGCGTCGCCGCCATCCTCAACACCCATGGCCACGCCGACCACATCGCCGGCAACGAGGCGCTGAAGAAGGCCTTTCCCGATGCGCCCTTAATCATCGGCGTCAACGATGCCGGTTTGCTTACCGACCCTTGGGCCAATCTGAGCGCCCCCTTCGGACTTGAAATCGTCAGCCCGCCGGCCGACCAGACCGTCGTCGAGGGCGACGTTCTCGATCTCGCCGGCTTTCGCTTTGAAGTTCGCGACATCCCCGGCCATTCACCGGGCCATGTCGTGTTCGTGTTGCGAGAGGAACCAACCATCGTCCTGGGAGGCGACGTGCTCTTCCGCGGCAGCATCGGCCGGACCGATTTCCCCGGCGGCAGCATGGAAACCCTACTCGGCGGCATCCGCGCGAAACTCTACACCTTGCCCAAGGACACGGTCGTATACCCCGGCCATGGACCGGTGACGACAGTGGGACATGAAATGAAAACCAATCCGTTTATTCCCGCCTGACGCGTATCACTTCATCACTTCGGGGATGGGTTCCGCGCCTTCGACACCCACGAGTTTCTGATCCAGCCCGCCATAGAAATAGGTCAACCGCTCCGGACTTAAACCCATGAGCGACAGCACGGTGGCGTGCAGGTTTTTGACGTGATAGGGGTTTTCGACGGCCGCCGAACCGAGCTCATCGGTCGTGCCGACGGAAACGCCGCCCTTGATGCCGCCGCCGGCCATCCACATGGTGAAGCCGTAGCTATTGTGATCTCTACCGGTGCCGGTGGGATACTCGGCGGTGGGTTGGCGTCCGAATTCGCCGCCCCACACGACTAGCGTTTCGTCGAGCAGGCCGCGCCGCTTGAGATCGGTGAGTAGGGCCGCGATGGGTTTGTCGGTTTCGCCGGCGTGCAAGTTGTGGTTGAAGGCCAGATCGCCGTGGGCGTCCCAGTTGGCGTCGTTGTGATTGCCGCCGGAGTAGATCTGGATGAAGCGCACGCCGCGTTCGACCAGCCGCCTTGCCAACAAGCATTGTCGGCCGAAGGGTTCGGTGCGACGTTCCTCCAGGCCGTACATCTCCTTGGTCGCCGCGGATTCGGTGGCGAGGTCGACGGCTTCCGGCGCGTGCCGTTGCATGCGATACGCCAGTTCATAGGAGGCGATCCGCGCCGCCAAAGCCGAGTTATCGGGCCGGGCCATGGCGTGATCGGCGTTGTAATCGCGCAAGGTGTCGAGCATCTGCCGCTGTTGCGCCTCGCTCGTGCCGGAGGGCCGCGCGAGATCGAGAATCGGATCGCCGGTGCCGCGGAAGAGCGTGCCTTCGTAATACGCGGGCATGTAGCCGCTGGACCAGTTCTTGGCTCCCGAGATCGGCCCGCCGCGCGGATCGAGCATGACGACGAAGCCGGGCAGGTTCTGGTTCTCGCTGCCCAGGCCATAGTTGACCCACGAGCCCATGCACGGATGCCCGGAAAGGATGCGGCCCGAGTTCATCATGAGCATCGCCGACCCGTGAATCGGGCTGTCGGCGGTCATCGAATGCAGAAACGCGATGTCGTCGACATGCTGCGCGACGTTGGGGAACAGCGTGCTGACCCATTTGCCGCATTGCCCATACTGGTTAAAATTCCAACGCGGCTCAACGATGCGGCCGACGTTGCGATGCCCGCCGCGTCCGAAGGTGCGCACATGCACCGACTGGTTGTCGCGTCCCTTCATGCCGGGCTTGTAGTCGAACGTGTCGATCTGGCTGGGGCCGCCGTACATAAAGAGGAAGATGACGCTCTTCGCCTTGGGCGCGAAGTGGGGGCGGCGCGGGGCGAGCGGATTTTGGAACGCGGGCGCGTCCGCGCGGGCTTGCGACTTGAAGAAGTCGTCGCCCAACAGACCGGCGAGCGCGACGCCGCCGAACCCGGCGCCGGATTGCCAAAGAAATTCACGCCGGGTGCGCCCGCAGAAATTTCGTTGTGTCATGATGCTTCTCGCTTTATTGAAACTCGCGACGATGTCGCGCGATGATTTTTTCGCCTCACTTACGGGATGACAAATTACGCTGTTTCAAACGGCTCGCGCCGCTTTTCTAGTCCAAGAACACAAACTCATTCAAATTGAGCGCGAGCAAACAAAACCGCCGCAGCGATTCGTCCGAACTCAACCCATGTGCCGTCCGCATGCCGTCGACAAAGCGCACGCCGCGGTCGATTTCCTTCGCGTTCGGCTCACGCTGGAACACGCGCTGGAGCGTTACGCGCACCTGCTCCGGCGTCTTCGTCCCCGCTTCGTGCGTGACGCTCTTGGCGAAGAGCGCCGCCTGTTCGTGGAGAAAGTCGCCGTTGAGCATGCTGAGCGCCTGCGTCGGCTGGGTCGTCGTGAAGCGGACCGGGCAGGCGGAATCCGTGTCCGGCACGTCGAAGGACGCCAAGATCGGCACCGCGAGCGACCGCTTGATGTGGATGTACACGCTGCGCCGCGCCGCCTCTTCCGGGGACGAGGTACGCCAACCGTTGCCCGGCACCGATTGGCCCGCCAGCACTGCCTTGGGGATGGGCGGAAAGATGCTCGGGCCGAACATCTTCTTGGAATTCAAATTCCCGGACGCCGCCAGGATGGAATCGCGAATTTCCTCGGCGCGAAGCCTACGCATGTTGAAACGCCAAAAGAGATCATTCTCCGGATCCTTGGCGAGCGCCGCCTTGCTGCCCTCGCTCGACATGCGATAGGCATTGGAAAGCAGGATCGTGCGATTCAGCTTCTTGAGGCTCTTGCCGTTGGCCAAGAACTCGCTTGTCAGCCAGTCCAGCAATTCCGGATGCGTCGGCGGCATCCCCTGCATGCCGAAGTTGCTCGACGTGCGCACGATGCCGCGTCCGAACAGCCATTGCCAGGCGCGGTTGGCGACAACGCGATAGGTCAGCGGATTCTTATCGTTCGTGATCCACTGCGCGAGAACGCGCCTTCGGCCCGCCGTCGCCTGTCCGGGTTGCGGCGCCGGTATCACGGCGGCCTCGTCGGTCAGCACGCTGGGGAAGCCCGGCAACACCTTGGCCCCCTTCGCCGTCGGATTGCCCCGCTGGAGCAGAAAAGTCTCCGGCGGGTTCGGCCCCACCTCGGTCACGCACAAGGCCGACACCATCGACTGCGGCTGCTTCTTTTCGAGCATCGACCGTTCTTTCCGCAACGCAAGATAACCCTTGAGTTCGGAGTCCGTCAGCAATTTGCCGACCTGGTTCTTCAGAATGCGCACCCTGTTGACTTCAAACTTGAAATCGTCGCGTTCGCCGCCCGGTAGCTTGGGCTGGATCTTTTTCTCGAAGTCGCCCAGCTTACGGCCAATCGCGTCGAGCTTCGCCTGATGCTCCGCAATCACCTTCTTTTCACGCTCGCGGTCTTCGGCCAGCGCGATCGAGCGCTGCGCCTCCTTGCCGTTGCCATAGCGGCGGATGCCCTGGAAGAACGACAGGAAGCTGTAGTAGTCCTTCTGCGGAATCGGCTCGATCTTGTGGTCATGGCAACGGGCGCAATTGATCGTCAGGCCGAGCATCGTCTGCCCGGTCGTCGTGATGATGTCGTCCAGATCGTCGTAGAACGCCAGCAGTTTGTCCGGCGCCTCGTCGTCCCACGGACCCAGGCGGTAGTAGCCCGTGGCGATAATTCCGTCGGCCGTCACCTCGTTCAGCTCATCGCCCGCCAACTGCTCCGTGAGAAAGCGGTCATACGGCTTGTCACTGTTGAACGAGCGAATGACATAGTCGCGATACCGGAACACGTTCGGCTTGGCGCTGTCTCGCTCAAAGCTGTTCGTCTCCGCATAGCGCACCAGGTCGAGCCAATGCCGGGCGTATTGCTCGCCATAATGCGGACTCGCGAGCAAGCGGTCGACCAGCTTCTCATAAGCGTCGGGCGACTTGTCGTTCAAGAATTCGTCGACCTGATCCGGCGTCGGCGGTAGGCCGGTCAGATCGTAGCAGAGTCGTCGTACCAATGTCTTGCGATCCGCCGCCGGCGCCGGCGTCAATCCCGCCGCTTCCAGTTTCGCCAGGATGAAGGCATCGATGGGACTCTTCACCCAATCGCGATTCTTCACCTCGGGCGACTTCGGTTTCGTCACCGGTTGAAACGACCAAAAGCTCTTCGTCTCGGCGTCCACCTGCGGCGTGCCATGCCCCTTCTTCGCGACGGCGATCTTGCCATAGGGCGCTCCCATGTGGATCCACTGCACCAGCGTGTCGATTTGCGCCTTCGGCAACTTCCCCTTGGGCGGCATCTTGAGTTCCTCGTCCGTGTAATGCACGGCCTTCAGGAACAAACTCTCGCCCGGCTTATCGAGCGAAACCACCGGCCCGCTAACGCCGCCTTTGAGCAGGCCTTCGCGCGTCAGGAAGTTGAGGCCGCCCTTGAATCGCTCCTCGCCGCCGTGGCAGCGCAAACACTGCGATTGCAGGATGGGCTTCACCTGCGTTTCAAAGAAATGCACGGGGTCGCCGGGAATCTTGGGCGTCTGCGCGTTCGCGGGCGCCGAGATCGCAAGCAGGAGGGAGAGCGTGAATCCGAATCGGAGCATGGGGGTCAAACCTCGAATCTGGTCTATGACTGCGTCCGCTGGCGCGGACGGTCTGGTAAGAGTGTGAAACGCGCGTTATTCCACGCGATAAATGCATGTGAAGCGAAACGCTTCGCCGGGACGCAACACCACCGAGGGAAAGCTCGGCTGGTTGATGGCGTCGGGGATGTACTGCGTCTCCAGGCAAATCGCGCTGTGTTGCTTGTAGATCGCGCCATCCGTTCCCTTCTGACTCTTCAGGTGGTTGCCTGTGTAAAGCTGTAGTGCCGGTTGATTCGTCAACACCTTCAGCACTCGGCCCGACGCGGGATGCCGCAACGTCGCCGCCAGCGTCGGCGCCTTGCCGCGTTTGCTCAGAACGAACGTGTGATCGTATCCCTTGAACGGCCCCTTCGTAAAGGCGCCGATGCGGTCGCCCAGCTTCGTTGACTTCGTGAAATCGACCGGCGTGCCTTTCACCGACTCGATCTTCCCCGTTGGGATCAACTCATCATCGGTGGGCACATACTGGTTTCCTTCCACTTTTAGTTCATGATCGAGGACCGTATCGGCGCCCGATCCCGCGAGGTTGAAGTAGCTGTGGTTGGTCAGATTGATCGGCGTCGCCTTGTCGGTCGTCGCGTCGTAGTCGATCCGCAGCTCGTTCTTGTCGTTGAGCGTGTAGAGCACTTCCATCTTCAGGTTGCCGGGATAGCCTTCGTCGCCGTCCGGGCTGGTATAGTTGAAGCGGACGCCGGGGTTGCCTGCTTTGTCCTTCGTGTATGCACCCTTCCAGACGACCTTGTCCAGACTGCTCTTTACGCCGCCGTGCAGATGATGCTTGCCGTTGTTGACGGCGACCTTGTACTCCTTGCCGTCGATGGAGAAGCGGCCGTTCGCGATGCGCCCGGCGACGCGTCCCGTCGTGCAACCGAAGTATTGGTTGCCATCGGACTCATAGCCCGCGACGTCCGAAAACCCACAGACGATATTGAGCGGCTTCTTGTCTTTGCCCATCACCTCCCAGCGTTGCACCGTCGCTCCCAAGGAGATGAGATCCACCTTCGTCCCTTGGGCGTTGCGCAACTCGAAGCGTTCCACCTTCACGCCATTTTTGGTTGTGCCGAACACGGCGGGATCTTGGGCGCGGCCCAAAGCGGGCAGCAAGGCGAAGAGACACAAGCAAAGAGCGTTTCGCATGATGGGTTCCTGGAGAGTGAAGGAGAGCTATACGCAATCTCCGTGCCAACCGCGTTTTAGGGCGGGGGAGGAGATTTGTGGGCGAGCAGCGGAGCGTGGAAAGGCGAAGCAGCAACACGGGCGAGGCCGCTTAACTTATCTCATTCAAACAGGTTGAATCCCGATTCGCAAGCGAAATCCAGCGCGCCGATTAACCCGTTTGGCTCGGCAAGCTGCATGGAAGTACTGTAGCGTGGTACTTAAACTGTTACCATAGGTTACACATCTTTGCCGCGAGGTGCTGCCATGCCCCGCCTCTTTCAGGAATCCCGTTCCGCCCACATTCTCGGCGTTGTCGCCGACTCCGGACTGCTCACGCGTCTCGCCCATGCCGCCGACATCGACTTTCTCCTCGTCCTCTCCGCGGGCGTCTATCGCCAACACGGCGTCATCGCCAATGCCGCCTACCTGCCATTTTTCAACAGCAACGACCTCACCGAAAAACTCTTCACCGATCAGATCCTGCCCCGCTGCGGCGATCTCCCTATTCTCGCCGGCATCGTCGGCCACGACCCCACTTGCCCAATTGCCGACCGTCTCCAGCGCTGGCAGAACCTGGGCGTCGCCGGCGTCGTCAATTACCCTTCCGTGACCTATCTCGACGGCACGCTGCGTCAGATCTTCGAGGATCAGGGCGCCACCGTCGCAAGCGAACTTGACACCCTTCGCATGGCCCGCGCGCAAAACCTTCTCGCGGTCGGCTACGTCGGCCCCGACCTCGCCGCGGCCGAGGCATTCGCGCGAGCCGACCTCGACGCCCTCATCCTCACGGTCGGCCTGACCCGTGATTTGCCCGACGTCCGCCTGCGCCAGGACCGCCTCCAGCAAGCCATCACGCAACTGCATCAACTTCACGCCGCCGTCCGCAAGCACAACAGAACGGTGCCCTGCCTCGTTTTCGGCGGCCCCATCACCCGCGCCGAAGAGTTGGAACAGGTCTTTCGCCAGGTGCCCTTCGACGGCTTCGTGGGCGGTTCCGTCTTCGGCCGGCTTCCCATCGAAAGCAGCGTCACCGCCACCCTGCGCCGTTTCAAGGCCGTCTCCTTCCATCGCGACGACGAGCAAGCCGGCTTCGGTCCCTTGATCGGCGCCACGCCGGTCATGACCGAACTCTTCCGCCTTATCGAGCGGGCGGCCGGCTTCGATGTCAACGTCTGTATCGAAGGCGAATCTGGCACCGGCAAAGAACTGGTCGCCACGCAAATCCACCGCCTCAGCCGCCGCGCCGACGGACCTCTCGTTACCCTCAACTGCGGCGCCATCCCCGACACGCTGCTGGAAGCCGAACTGTTCGGCCACGAAAAAGGCGCCTTCACCGGCGCCGACCGCCGCCGCCTGGGCAAGTTCGAACTCGCCAACCACGGCACCCTCTTCCTCGACGAGATCGGCGACCTCTCCCCGCGCGGTCAGGTCGCCCTGCTCCGCGCCCTCCAACAACGCGAAATCGTCCGCGTCGGCGCCGACGCCGCCATCCCGATCGACAACCGCATCCTCGCCGCCTCCAACATCCCCTTGCGCCGCTTGGTCGAACAGGGCAAGTTTCGCGCCGATCTCCACTACCGCCTCAACACCATCACCCTTGTCGTGCCGCCGCTGCGCGACCGCCTCGACGACATTCCCCTGCTCGTCAAACCCACCCTTGCCCGCATCCAAGCCCAGATGCAACGCCCCCACCTCGACCTCAACCCCGCCTTCCACGACAAACTTCGCCGTCATGCCTGGCCCGGCAACGTCCGCGAACTCCAGCACGTCCTTTTCCAGGCCGCCTTGCTCGAAGACGGCCCCTTCCTCGAAGCCCGCCAATTTGAACCGCAAGCGCCCCGCCTCGCCGCAGGCGCCGAAGGCATCGACCGGCGCGACCGCGCCCGCCAAGCCATCGCCCAAGCTCACGGCAACAAAAGCGAAGCCGCCAAAGCGCTGGGCGTGGCACGCAAGACACTCTATGCGTGGCTCCGCGGCGAATAAACGACACCAGAACGTCCGCGCAAGCGGACGAATTTGGGGACGGCCCCCGCGTCCGCTTACGCGGACGTTCTGGTCGCGCAAGCGAACGTCGCGCTCACCCCGTTACCTTCACCACGATCACCGACACATTATCTCCATACCCATCCGGCTCCATCGGCGAGGGCAGGCGTTGCAGGGCGTCGGCGCAATCCGCGAGAACTTCGGCGATTTCTTGGGCTGGGCGGTGGTAATGCGTGCGAACGATTTGCCTCAGCGTGTCCGGTTCCAGGAACATGCCTTCGTCGACCAGGCCGTCCGTGCAGAGAACGATGACGTCGCCCGGCAAGAGCGGCAATTGAAAGAGGCCCGGTTCGAGCAGGCTTTCGTGGACGCCGATGGTGCCGTCGGGATCGACGCGGCAGCCGCCGATGCACTCGCGCAATGCCTTGGCCATGCCGCCGATCTCGACGAGCGTTTCCGGCGGATAGCCCTGGGCGAGCAGGCCGGAACCCAGGTCGCCGTCGACCGTCAGTTGTTCGACGTCTAGATCATCGATGAGGTACGCCCTGCTGTCGCCGAGGTTGGCGACGTGAAGATCGCGACCCTGAATCCAGGCCGCGGTGAGGGTGGTGCCCATCAGGTCGGCGCCGTCCTGGAGTTGTTGGGAATAGCCCTTCTTGATGGCCCAGCCGACGAGGGCGTTGGCGCTGGCGAGACAGACTTGCGGGATGCGGGCGAGAAAATCGTCCTTGGCGCAATCCTTGTCGAAGGCGTTATCGATGAAATTGACGGTCAGCCAGCTGGCGAGTCTGCCAGTGCCCACGTCGCAGGTGCTGATGCCGTCGGCGACCGCGAGGAGCGCGCGCTCGGGTTCGGAAAACGTGCGCACCAGCACCTGATCCTCGTTCTCGCGGCCCAGGGCGCCCTTGGTACGGCCGACGCGAGTGTGGGCGCCGATTTCCCAGGAAAGATCGCCTTCGTGGTGGAGCCGGCGCTGCCAGCGCGTCGCCACCTCTTCCAGCGCGAGCACCACTTGCGCGGGTCGTTGGGGACGTTGATTCGCCAGCGGAGCGCAGGCCTGGCGTAAGACGCGGGCCAGCCCTGGCGGAATCCACGGCGCATAGGTGCGCAGCGGCGGAAGGCGGTAGCCGAACGCTTCCAATCCCAACCCCGGAAAGCCCTCGGGCAACAACCCCGCCAGCCAGTAATACGCGAACAGACCCAGGTGATAAACGTCGCTGGCCGGTCCCACCTCCGCCGTGCGTCCTCGCAAGATCTCCGGAGCCAGGAAATGGGGACGAAGCCGAGCCCGCGCGTCAATTTCCCCGCGTTGAAAGAGAGCCAAGTCGAGGTTCGTAAAGCGCAGCGTGTTCTCGGCCACGCTGGTCGAGGCGCGGGTTGCGAGTTCCAGTTCCAGAGGGTCGAAATTCAGCCAGGTTTGATCCAACGTGTGCAAAGACTCCAGCGCGGGGGCCAGCGCGTGCAGAAACTCCACCAGCCGATTAAGCTCCGTGAGGGCGTCTTCCGCATCGGAACCCGCCCAGGGCGCCGCCAGCGCCAATCCCGCCGGGGCGATTACCCAGGCGCCGTCCCCGTCCTCCTGATACCGCACCGGCGGCAGGGACGGCAACGCGACCTCCTGACGCCGTTCCAAATCGTCGCGCCAGCGTTCCCACGCAGCGGGACCCAACCAATGAACACGCCAGGCGCCCGCCTCCGTTTCCAGATGCAAGTGATTGGACGCGTGGGCCAATATCCGCGTTTGCGTCAACGTCAGCGTCACGCCGGCGGGCGGCAGCGGGCAGTGGGGCGGCGGCAACTCCGGCGACGGCGCAAGCTCGACCCGGCAATGCTCACAGTAAATCTCATCGCGCGACAATCGGCCGCACGCCGCACATCGCAATGCCATCGCCTACCCTCCAGTCCGCACTGGATCGGGAACAATCCCACTTTGGCTAAGCATGCCACACTTCCGGGCGATTTCCATCGAACTAGGGAGAGATTTTCTTCGGACATGCTCCGCGGAAGTGATTGTACCCCCTGTGCGGGCCGGTTACAGTAGCGTTTACTCGGAGTCGCTCCGCCCCTGCCCCTCTCCTGTTGGAGTTATGCCGCCATGCCTTCGCGCTCACTCGCCCTCTTCGCGTTGCTCTTCGCATCCACCGCCTGGGCCGACCCCCTCCCCGGCACCAAGCCGTTGGAAACCAAGGACGACCTCGCGCGCACGATGGTCGACGGCATCCATCGCTACCTCGACCGCGCGACGGCCGACTCCGTCAAGAAGCGCGACGCCCACTGGAAACCCGACTACTCCTCGCACGCGGCATACGAAAAATCGATCCAACCCAATCGCGAACGCCTCAAAAAAATTCTGGGCGTAGTCGATCCCCGGCTGCAGGTGACGGCGCTCGACTATGTGGGCACAACGGATCGGCCCGCCCTGCTCGCCGAGACGAAGAAGTACAAGGTGTACGCCGTGCGTTGGCCCGTTCTGCCGGGGGTGGAAGGGGAAGGCTTGCTGCTGGAACCCAATGAAAAGCCGAAGGCCTGCGTCGTCGCCATCCCCGACGCGGATCAGACGCCGGAGATGCTGGCCGGGTTGGAGAAAGGAATCCCCACAGGCTTCACGATGCAGGAGATCCAGTATGCCCGCGCGCTCGCGGAGAACGGCTGCCGTGTGGTGGTGCCGACTCTCATCAATCGGGACGACACGCATTCGGGCAGCAAGAAGCTCAAGCGCTTCACCAACCAGACGCATCGCGAATTCATCTACCGCATGAGCTATGAGATGGGACGGCACGTCATCGGCTATGAGTTGCAACGCATCCTCGCCGTCGTCGATTATTTCGCTCTTGCAAAGGACCATGCCCCGATCGGACTCTTCGGCTATGGCGAGGGCGGCTTGCTCGCGTTTTACGCGGCCGCCATCGACCCGCGCATTCAGAGCACGGTTGTCAGCGGGCACTTCGGGCCGCGCGAGAAGTTGCACGAGGAACCAATTTACCGCAACGTATGGAAGTTGTTGACCGAGTTCGGCGATGGCGACGTGCTAAGACTCGTCATTCCTCGATCGCTGGTGATCGAGATTGCCAAGTTCGAGACGCCCACGCCGCCCGCCGCGCGCAAGGGTCGCGCCGGGGCCGCGCCGGGTTCGTCCTCAGCAGCGGGATCGTTAGAAGTCGTCCGGGAAGTGGACCGCGTTTTGGACACTCTGCCTCCCAAGGAGAAATTCCCGCGGGCTTCGATTTCCATGCTGCTCGCGCGGGGCATGCACGAAGAGAAAGGCAAGGTCACTGCCTTACATGGTCCTGGCTCAAGCCGAACCTTTGAACTTTTTTTCGATGCCTTGAAGGTAAAGGGCAGCATGGAAAAGCTGCAACCCTCGCCAAAGTCCGCGGCGAAAGTCGACGCCCCCGCCCGCCATAAACGCCAATTCGATCAACTCGTCGGGCACGCCCAAAATCTGTTGCCCGAGGCCGCGCCGTCGCGGCAGAGCGTATTCTGGTCCAAGCTCAACACCAAGTCGCTCGCGGCTCTCAAGACCTCGCAAATTCCGCTGCGAAACTACTTCCACGAAAACGTCATCGGCAAGCTGCCCGAGCCGACCAAAAAGCTCAATCCGCGCACGCGCAAAATCCTCGAAACGCCCAAGTGGACCGGCTACGAAGTCGTGCTCGACGTCTATGACGACGTCATCGCCTTCGGCATCCTCCTGGTCCCCAACAACATCAAGAAGGGCGAGAAACGGCCCGTCGTCGTCTGCCAACACGGCCTGGAGGGCAGGCCGATGGACGTCGTCGACCCCACCAAGAAGACGCCCTACTACAACTCCTTCGGCGCCCAACTCGCCGACCTGGGCTATATCGTCTTCGCGCCGCAGAACCCATACATCTTCGAGACGCATTTTCGCCAAATTGTCCGCAAGGCCAATCCGCTGGGCTTGAGCCTCTATTCCTTCATCGTCCGCCAACACCAGCAGATTCTCGCCTTTCTGCGCACGCTCGGCTTCGTCGATCCGGAACGCATCGCCTTCTACGGCCTGTCCTACGGCGGCAAGGTCGCGATGCGCATCCCCGCGATCTTGCTCGATTATTGCCTGTCGATCTGCTCGGGCGACTTCAACGAATGGATCTGGAAGAACATCAATCTCGACTGGGGCGGCAGCTACATGTTCACCCGCGAATACGACATGTACGAGTTCGACCTGGGCAACACCTTCAACTACGCGGAGATGGCGGCGCTCATCGCCCCACGCCCGTTCATGGTCGAGCGCGGCCATTCCGACGGCGTGGGCCTGGATGAATACGTCGCGTTCGAGTACTCCAAGGTACGCCGCTTCTACGCCGCCATGGGCCTCGCCGACCGCACCCGCATCGAATTTTTCGTGGGCGGGCATGTGATCCAGGGCGAGGGGACGTTTGAGTTTTTGAGGCGGCATTTGAAGTTTGAGGGGAAGTGAATCTTTCACATGGTTTGCGAACAGACATACGGAGGGCACGGGACATGTGGCAGTGCGTAAAGTGCCGAGAAACGCTCGAAGACTCCTTCGACCTCTGCTGGAACTGTGGCACGTCTCGCGACGGCACCGAAGATCCGTCCTTCGGCAAAGCCGACGAGGTTGCGCTAGAACCGGACATTGCTTCGACCGCGAACGAGAGTGAAACGAAGGGACGTAAGGTCGGAAAACCCCCGCTCGCCTGTCCGCGCTGCGACCGCAAACTCGACTATGTCGGCACGAAGGCATTCCATGAAGGGACACGGTGGGGCGCGCTGGGCGATCTCGGAGAACTGTTCGTGAAAAAGGAGCGGTTCGACGTATATTGCTGCCCAGTGTGCGGGCGCGTCGAGTTTTTCGTGGACGGCATCGGCGAGGAGTTCCGGCACCATTGAGGCGAATGGACCGCCGGGCGCCGCGCCATTCGGCTTTGGTCGTGGCTCAACCGATTGCCAGGTACACGCGTTCGCAAACCGGGATAATCCACGGCTGCCGTTTTCGGTTAAATCCATGCAATTCACCGCGGACCAGTATTATCGAGTGAGTCTCGAGCGAATGAAACAAGCACGCGGATTGTTTCGAGATGGGGCGTCGTATTCGCTTACAATGTATTGTGGAGGGTTAGCAATCGAATCGCTCTTGCGCGCCTTTCGCTGGACGAAGAATGCCATTTTTGAGGGCCGACACGACTTGTCCGAGTTGCTGAAAGCGAGTCGGCTGTTACTCATAGACGACGAGTACATGCGTCAAAAAGGCGCGTCCGAAGAATCTATTCAGCATTCTGGAATTTCACTTCGCGGTGCAATGAGCGAGGTGATCATTCTTTGGCACAACAATCTGCGATTCGCGTGCGAGGCGAGTCTCAAAGTACACTTGGCCAAATTGGGCAGATTGCAGAGAGTCAAAGGCGACCCCCTCAAAAAGAGTGCATCCGACCTACTAAACAACGCACAAACCGTGATGGATCGAGGAATCACGCTATGGACCTCAAAGATAAGATCATGAAGGCCCTCTTTCAATCCTTCGAACCAGAATTCATGCGCATTGAAGACGACGATGGCATCTCCGGATTTGTCGTCTCGCGCAGTTTCAGGGGAATCTCTTCGTTGGATCGACAGGGCAGGATCGAAAAGACCCTTCAAAAAACCCCGCTTGCCAGAGAGGAACGGCGGAGAATTCTCATGATCGCGGGCCTGACCCCTGAGGAATACGAAGCGGTGGGAGTTCGCATTCGCGTTCCAGAAGTAAAACAGATCGCCGGTGGAGCGCTGGAAATCCTGGTGTATGGGGGATTGTCCGACGCGGAATACGTTCGGAAAACGCTTAACAACCAAAAGGGGGTTCAAACGACCGACCCCAAGCCAGTCGGCGACGCATATGGACTCTTGAATTCTTTTCGGGCGCAGGGGACGGAAGCGAACCCTCTTACGAAAGAAAAGACTCTCCGGTTGCTCAAGAAGGATCGGTACGTGGAAGTGGCTTCGTAGCAAACACCCAACGGCCGGGACCACCCATGTCCGAAAACCTCTGGAACGACCGCTATCGCACCCGCGAAACCCCGTGGGACACCGGCAGGCCGTCGCGCGAACTCCAGCGCGTCGTGGCGGAGCAAAAGATCGCACCCTGTCGTGCCTTGGAGATCGGCTGCGGCACCGGCAGCAACGCGGTTTGGCTCGCCCAGCAGGGTTTCGACGTGACCGCCTTCGACCTCGCCCCGCTCGCGATCGAGCAAGCCGAGAAACGGGCGCGCGACGCCGGTGTGACCTGCCGTTTTCTCGCCGCCGACGTGTTATCGCCCCCGGACCTCGGCCCCGCTTTCGATTTCCTCTTCGACCGCGGCTGCTACCATGCGGTGCGACGCAACGACGCGGCCGGCTATCTGGCGACGCTCAAGAAAGTCATCGCCCCAGGCGGGACCGCCCTCATCCTGACGGGCAATGCCAGGGAACCCCACGAACCAGGCCCGCCCGTCGTTTCCGAAGAAGACATTCGCCGCGAGTTGGGAGCGCTGCTGGACGTTCTCGCGCTGCGCGAATTCCGCTTCGACGCCGTCCCCGGCGTCAACGAGAGTTTTCTGGGTTGGTCCATCTTGCTCCGGCGGAAATGACGGCCCGGCGTCACCGTTTCCCAATGCAACACTTCTTGAACTTCTTCCCGCTGCCGCAGGGACAGGGATCGTTGCGGCCCACCTTGTCGTCAAGACGCATAAAGGGACGTTCCGGCGCCGGGGTGTAGGGTTCTGGCGCGGGTTCCAAATCGTTCGCCTTCTGGAGCCTGGCGAAATTGTCGTCACCCTCTTGCTTGATAAGGGCGTGGATTCTCTCCTTGGCTTGCTCAAGTTGCGGAAATTCGATCCCCATCAGTGCGCCGCAGGCGGCCATCCGGTCGCAGAGCAGAATGGTTCCTTCTCCTTTTTCCAGATACTCGCACGCCGCGTCCATCGCCTGACGCGAATACTGCGCGGGCAACGCCTCTAAAATCTCCGCCCGAAGAACCTCATCTTCCTCGATTTGCAAAAGCTCAAGAAGGGCCGACGTCGTCCCGTCGCGATGGATACGGCTCAGGGCGCCGATCGCGTAGAGCCGAAATTCCCAATCGCCCTCGGCAAACGCATCTTTCAAAACCTGCACGCACAAGTCCGAACCGATCCTGACCAGGGCCATCAAGCCCTGCTCCCGCTCGTACTCCGCCCCCCAGTCCATGACCTTAACAATCGCGGTCGCCGCAGGTTCGTAGCGCATGACCCCCGCCATGAGGACCATCGGCGCCTGCATCCAAAGCGTTAGTTCGTCTTCATTCTCGACGTCGGTTTCTAAAATCTCCATCATGCGCGCGATATGCGTTTCGCCCTGGCGCGCCAGAGCTTCGGCGATTTCCTCTGCTTCCCATTCGCGCGTTTCATCCGAATCCTCGTCCAAATCCTCATCCGAATCCTCGTCCAAATCCTCGTCCACATCCTCGTCCACATCCTCGTCCGAATCCTCGTTGGCTTCCATGCTTTCCACACAGATCTCCTTCAGTTCCCTCCACAGCGATTCCCCATCCCAATCCATAATCTCCAAACGCTTGGACAATGTTTCGGCGAATGGGGCCGCGACTCGCTTCGAGCCGAGAATGGCGTCCTTGAACGGGAGAACCAACCTTGGATCCGCCTGACAAAAAATCTCGGAGTTGCGTTCGAAGTAAATCGATTGTCCGCCTTCTTCCTCCTCGAGATTGGCCCCTAATTCTTCGACGGCCCAGCGCACCGTCGCCTCCGTTTGCGGCAAATGGTGAAAACCCGATTGCAAATCGAACGCGCCAACACGCCCAAACCGCTTGAGCGCCTCGATGACGAGCGGCATGATGCTCTCGTCCCGCGTGCAGGACTCCTCGAAGTATTGCAGCGCTTCGAAACGTACCGCAATGTCTTGGTGCAGCAATCCCGCTTTGATTTGATCGTCGCTCAAACGTTCCATTTCGTATCTCCGTATTAAAAGGCGCTAAGCCGCAAGCGGCGGAATCGGCACATCTTCACGCTTGAGGCGTTCCGTCCCCGAAAAACCTCTGGCGTCCCAACCCCGCAAGGGGTACAGTTAAATAGTATTGGGGAAAGGAGCCTCTTGATGAGAGGACCGCTCATGTCTCGTTTACCTGTCCTGTTCGCCGCCGGCCTCCTGTTGGCCTGCACCGCTCAAACGGTTGCCGACGACCTCGATCGCATCCTCGCCCGGGATAAGATCGCGGCCGGCAAATTGCTCTCCGACGCCGGCGCCGCCCTGCGCGAATCCGTCAGCCTGGAAAAAACGTCGCCCGCCAGCGCGGCGCTCCTCTTGGAGCGCAGCATCGCCGACGTGAAGGACTCCACGGTCCTTCGTCCCGAAGATCGTTCCATTTACTTGGGGCGGTTGCAAGCCCGGCTCAACGCGGTCAACGAAACGCTGCGCATCGCGCGCATCGCCGTCGCGCAAAAGGCGACTCGCGAGGCCGAGAACGCCACCCGCAAGATCCGCGAAAGCGCTCCCGTCAAGGGCGTCGGCCCCTCCGGTGTCGCCAAGTCCTACATCGGCAATGTGGCCGATCAAGTGGCCGCCGCTGACCGCCTCCGCAAAGATCGGGCGATCGCGTCCAACAGCATTTTCCGCGGCATCGAGGTTTCCGCCACGCCCATCAACGGCGTCGTCGAGTATCCCAAGTATTGGGCCAGACTCCTGGACAGCCCGCATCGCGGCACGGGCCAAAAACTCAATCCGAAGGAGGTCGCGCTCTTAAAGACGCTCAACTCCACGATGTCGGTGGATTTCGAGAACCGCAAGTTCAGCGAAGTGATCGACTACATCCAGTCCAAGACCGGCCTGACCATCTTCGTGGATAAATCGTCCCTGGAAGACGCCGGCGTCGAGTACGACGACCCGGTGACGTTCAAGGTGCCCAGAGTCACGGTGCGCACCGTTCTCAAGAAGGTGCTGGCCGACCGCAACCTGACCTACGTCATCAAGGAAGGCGCGCTGCAAGTGGTCACGCCGATGAAAGCACGCGACATGATGGTCGTCCGCACCTATGCCGTCAGCGATCTGCTAGGAGGCGCCGACCCGCGCTTCGGCCCCTTCGTCAATCGCGCCGTGATGGTGAACAACGCCCAGGGCCTCATCCGGACCTTGCAAACCGCCATCGACCCAGGCATCTGGGACATCAACGGCGGCACGGCCACCATGTTTTTTAACGAAGCCACGTTGACGCTCGTCGTGCGGGCGCCGGCGGAATTGCATTACATGATGGGCAGCGGCGGCTTGTTCCGCTAACCGCCTCGTTTCGCCTCAGCCCAAGATCTCCAGGCCCAGGATCGTCAAATCATCGGTCTGTTGGGTCTGGCTGAAAAGCTCTTCCGTCAGCCTCTCCACGAGATCCTCGATGGAGAGGCTGTTGTATTTCTGGGCGGCGGCGAGCAGGCTGTTCGTGCCCGTGGGCAGCGACTGGAAGCCGGCCGCGTCCATGCCGTCCGTATACAGGATGATCTTGTCCCCCGGCGCAAGCGTGTGCAGTTGCAACCGATACTCCGTCTCGAAGACGCCCAGCAGGCTGCCTTCGATCTGCCATAACCGAGGCGGGCCGTCTTTAGGAATGTACAACGGATACGGATGGCCCGCGCGCGAGAAACGCAGCGTGCGTTCGCGCAAGTCGTACAGCGCGTAGACGACAGTGATGAACGGCGTGTCGGTCAACTTCTGCGCGATCAGTTCATGATTGAGCCGGCCCAGCACCTCGTCGGGCGGAATGAGTCGATACGTCTTGCCGGTGATTTCCTTGGAACGAACCGTCGTCTTGACGAACACCGTGAGCAGACTCGCCGGCACTCCATGTCCCATCGCGTCGGCGACGTAAAACCCCACATGGTGTTCATCGAGACGAAACACATCGTAAAAGTCTCCGCCGACCCGGCCGCAAGGCCGATACTTCACGGCGAAGCGCACCTGCGGCATTTGCGGCAAGGACTGGGGCAGAAAACTCTGCTGGATGCGCCGGGCAAGTTCGAGTTCGAGGTCGATCTGATGATACGCTTCTTGCAAGCGGCTGTTGATGCGATGCACTTCCTGCGAACGGGCGGCCAGCTGATCGTGCCGCTCCTTGATGCGCAGAAGCGCCTGAATCTGGGAGAGCAACTCGGCCGAGTCGAAAGGCCGCATCAAATAGGTGTCGGCGCCGCGTTCGAGGCCCGCGAGACGTCCCGTGGGCGAGACGTCGCCGGTCACGTACAGGATCGGCACGTAGTTCTCGCCGTGATGCGTGCGCAGATGATGGCAGGCACGCAAGGCGGAAGCGGCCGCGTCGTCGCCGCCGTCCACGAGGATGAGGCTCACGGGCGCGCCGTTGGCGTTGTGCGCCTGCGCCAGCGAGTGATGCGCGACATGATACCCTGCTTGCACGAGGGCGCCGCGCACTTCGTCCGCGCGGCTGGGGAGATCCGAGTAAAGTTCGATCCGCGCCGCCATAGTGTCTCCGAAACGTCTCTCCGCAATGATAAGGCCGCGCCCCCGGCGAACACAAGCAAGATCACGCCGCCGCTTGTGTTGTTTTCGCCGACCCCACGATGTTCGCCACGAAGTCGAAGATCTCGCGTTCGAAACGAGGGTAGGAAAACTTGAGGGCATGCCGCCGCATCGCATCCGCATCGAAGGCGTCCCGCGCCTTGTCGAAGTCGGCGAGCGTGTCGGCGAGGCACTCGGATGATTGTTCCTCGAACCAGAGGCCGGTCGGCGCGGCGTCTGCGCTGAGCGGGCAAGCTGGCAGCTTGCCGCTACGGGATCTGATCGGCACGACCGTCTCGGTCGCGCCGCCCCTGGCGAATGCGATGACCGGCGTGCCGCACGCCGTCGCTTCGACGGGAACGATGCCGAAATCTTCCTCGCCCGGGAAAAGCAACGCCTGACAACGCCGCAGGTGGGTGCGGACGACGTCATCGGGCTGCCAACCCAGGAAGGTGATGGTCGGTCCCGCGAGGCTCTTGAGCTTCTTTTCGTCCTGCCCCGTGCCGATGACGACGAGCTTCTTGCCCAGACGATTGCATGCTTCGATGGCGATGTCCAGGCGTTTGTAAGGCGCGAAGGCCGAGAAGAGCAGGAAATAATCCTCGCGCTGTTCCCCGCTGGGATGATAGTAGTCGGTGTCGACCGGGGGATAAATGACGGCGCTCTCGCGCTGGTAACAATCGCGGATCCGGCCTCGGACCGTCTCGCTGATCGCGACGAAGTGCGTGACGCCGTCCGCGGTGCGGCGATCCCAGGCCCGCATCCGGTTCAACAGACGGTCAATGATTCGCGCCTTGAGGCCGCGTTTCTCGAAGTACGCCTCCTTCATGTGCCAGGCGTAACGCATCGGCGTGTAACAGTAACAGACATGCGGCACCCCCTCCGGCGGCGTGACGCCCTTGGCCACACAATGGCTGCTGGAGAGAAGTAGGTCGCACTCCGGCGCTCGCCATTTCATCGCCCACGGCATGATCGGCAACAGGTAACGATAGTAGCGATGCACCCCCGGCAGCCATTGCAGGATGCTGGTGCGCGGCTTCAGATTCTCGATCAGCGGCGACACCGAACCCTTTTTGTGCAACAAGGTGAGCAGGCGCGCGGTGGGCCAGCGGCGGCAGAAGACTTCCAAAACCTTCTCGCCGCCGCGCATGCCGGTGAGCCAATCATGCGTCATCACCACTCGTAGATCGTCCATAGCGTTCGTTTTTCGTAGGACAGGCTTCCAGCCTGTCCGGTGGTTTCCGATGGTTCGGCGGCAATCGATTACCGTACCGGGTTCGGACAGGCTGGAAGCCTGTCCTACGGTGGGTGATGAGTCTACCCGTCTGGCCAAATCGCTCCAATGGGAATTGGGTTTCCCTCGCTTGCCGAGTGTGATTACAATGGGCGTTGGTTTACCCGCCTTGTTTCTCTTCTCTCGATTGCCATGAAAATGACCCGCGTTGGCTCCGTTGCCCTGACGGCAGTGCTGTTTTTCGTTTCGCCCCCGGCCTGGGCGCAGACAAAGGACGCCCCACGCCTGGAACGCATCACAGTCGATCCCTGCGGCGCCGAGAAGTTCCTCAAGCTCCACGGGACGAACGCCCGTCAGCAACTGCTCGTGACCGGGCATTACGCCGACGGTTCGGTGCGCGATTTGACGCACGCCGCGCGCTACCAACCGGAGGACGCCAAACTTCTGCGTGTCGATGCCGCCGTCGTCTATGCCCTCGGCGAAGGATCCTCCAAACTGCGCGTCGCGGTGGATGCCCATGCGGTCGATGTCACCGTGCATGCCGTCGACTTCGCCAAGCCGCAACCTTTCAGCTTCCGCAACGAGGTGATGGCCGTCTTGAGCCGCGCGGGCTGCAACATGGGAACCTGCCATGGCAACTTGAACGGCAAAAACGGTTTCCGTCTCTCGCTCCGCGGCGACAGCGCCGCCTTCGACTTCGACAGTTTCTCCCGCGACATGCAAGGCCGACGCATCAATCGCCACGACCCCGATCAAAGCCTGGCATTGCTCAAGGCGACCGGGCAGATCGCCCATGAAGGCGGCGTCCGCTTCAGCGAGGATTCCGTCGAATACGGCCTACTCCGCAAATGGATCGCCGACGGCGCCAAGCCCGACCCAGCCGGCACGCTCACCATCCAGGAACTCGCGGTTTGGCCGCGTGAACGATTCCTTTGGCATGGCGCCCAAGAGCAACAACTCGTCGTCCGCGCCCGTGCCAACGACGGCATCTGGCGCGACGTAACGCACCTCGCCGTCTTCGATCCGTCCAGCGAACTTATCACCGTGTCGCCCTCCGGTTTGGTCCGGGGTCATAAGTCGGGCGAGGCCAACGTCCTCGTCCGCTATCTCAATCAACGCGCGCCGGTGCAGTTCGCGTTCGTGCCGCCGCGACCCGAATTTCGCTGGCCCAATCCGTCCGTCAACAACTTTATTGACACGCATGTGCATGCCCGGCTCAAGTCGCTCTTGGTCGAACCGTCCGACCTGGCCGACGACGCCACCTTCCTGCGCCGGGTCACGCTCGACGTGTGTGGTGTCTTATCCACGCCGGACGAAGCGCGGCGTTTCCTTACCGATCCGTCGCCCGACAAGCGGGAGAAGGTCATCGATCAACTGCTCGCCCGGCCCGAGTATGCGGAGCTATGGGCGATGAAATGGTCCGATCTGCTCCGCAACGAGGAGAAGGCCGTCGACGCCAAGGGCGTGCGCCTGTTCTCCGAATGGCTGCGGCAAAACTTCGCCAAGGACGTGCCGTTGGATCGTTTCGTCAGTGAATTGGTCATGGGAATGGGTAGTACTTACGCTAAGCCGCAAGCGAATTACTATCGCACGAACCTCGAACCCACCAAGGCGGCGGAGACGACGGCGATGCTCTTCATGGGCGTGCGCGTCGCCTGCGCCAAATGCCATAACCATCCCTTCGACCGCTGGACGCAGGAAGACTACTATGGGCTGAGCGCGTTTTTCGCCCGCGTCAAGACGAAGATGGTCGACAACAAACGGCGCGACAAGCTCGACAAGCACGAGATGGTCGGCGAGATGATCGTCTATCTCGACAAGGCGGGCGAGGTGCCGCACCCGTTCACCAACAAGCCGATGGCGCCGCGCCTGCCCGGGGGCCTGATGCCTCCGATCAAGGGCAACGACAATCGTCTCGCCCCGCTCGCCGCTTGGATGACGGCCAAGGAAAATCCGTTCTTCGCGAGGGCGATGGCGAACCGCGTCTGGTATCACCTGATGGGACGCGGCATCGTCGATCCGCCCGACGACTTCCGCGAATCCAATCCCGCCAGCAACGAACCGCTGTTGGCCGCGCTCGCCAAGGAGTTGGTCGATCACGATTTCAGTCAGAAGCGTTTGATTCGCACCATCCTGCTGTCGCGCGCCTATCAAATGTCGTATCGGCCCAAGGCGACGAACGAGGAGGATCTGAATTACAGCCGCGTCGTGCCGCAGCGCATGCAGGCCGAGTTATTGCTCGACGCGGTCTCGCAGGTGACGCAAGTGCCCGAACCGTTCGCGGGGCATCCGCTGGGAACGCGGGCCGTGCAACTACCGGGCGTGGCGGGGGCGACGGTATTCCTCAAAGCCTTTGGCCGGCCCGAGCGGTTGTTGGCGTGTGAATGCGAACGCTCCGGCGACGCGACGCTGCAACAAGCGCTCATCATGATCAACAACGCGGGCCTCACCAAAAAGGTCGAGGAATCGCCGCGCGTCCAACGCTGGCTGAAGACCAAGGCGAGCGACAAAGCCATCGCCGAGGAACTCTATCTCGCCGCCTTCTCCCGCTTCCCCACCGAACCGGAAGCCGCCATCGTCCGCCGCCATCTCGCGTCCACCGTGGACCGCCGCCGCGGACTCGAGGATTTGCTGTGGGCGGCGGTGAATGCCAAGGAGTTTTTGCTGCGAAGGTAAATGTGAGACGAATGGACCGCCCCATGCCAGCCGCCATCAGCATCGAACAAGCCCAGGCCAAGCTCAAGGAACTGATCCACCAGATGGCTCCAGGCGAGGAACTGGTTATCACCGAGAATGCGCTACCCATCGCCAAGCTCGTGAGCGAATCACTGCCGCAACGCAAACGCCGGCAGCCTGGGCGATGCAAGGGAATGATTACTCTGCAGGTGGAAGATGACGAACACCTGAAGGACCTCGCGGGGTACATGCCGTGCTGTTCCTGCTTCATGGGGTGGCCGGGGTTGAGCGGAGCGAGCGCCCGGCGGAAGCACCAGCGAATTGACGGGCCCAGCCGGGGCTTGGCGTCCGCCGCGTGCGATATGCTCTGACTGGTCGCCAGCCCCGGCCACCCAACCGGGAGAAAAGGGCTTTCTGACACCTTTTCTGTGCTCAATTCAGGGCAAACACGTCCAATGGAACCGTCTTCGCAGGGACCGCGGGCCCATGCACAAGCTGGCGGATCTTCTCCGTGATCTCGCGCGAAAATGCGCTCTCCCCACAGCGCTCGCACACTTGCGCCGGAATCTGCTCCACCAGAACGCGTCGATTCTCCACCGTGAACACTTCGCTCACAAACTCAGGTCTGGCAGTGCCGTTGCCGCAAACGTGACACTGAAACATGGCTACCTCCTTTTCCGAGAGTCAATCCACTCGCCAGCGTCCGGCTCATAAAGGGTGATGATTTTCGTCAAATCCGTCTCTGCATAGGATACCTGAAAGTGCAACGGGCACCCAGCGGCCGTGAATCCCAGCAGCAAAGCGCTCGGCGAGTATTTGTCGGTCGGGTAATCCTCAATCACTTCCACGGCCGCGCCGGCCTCGCGGATTTCCTGGTCGGTGATGTTGCGCTCGACTGCGCGGACAAAGGCGTGTCGGCTGAAATCAAACTCGCCGGCAGTCAGTTGTCGCTCGACTTCCGCCAAGGTTTTCATTCCGCCGCCTCCTTTGTCTCCGCCGATGAATGACACGCTCCCAGATGGCGGCTTCGGTTGTTATCGACATGGAACAATCCCGCTGCGGTTTATGCATTTGTATTTAGTTTACCGTTAACTGGCGTTGCTCAGCAAGCGGCTTCCGGAGCCACTGCTTCACGCCGGCGTCCATCCTTCCCCGGCATCCTGATAATCTCGATGGTCGAAGCCGGCGGTTTGATCGGGCCGAACGCGCTTCCCGACCCAGGTAGGCATCCCTTGGTCATTGATGACAAGTACGCCTTCTTTCCACCAGGAAGGCAAGGTTGCGGTTTCGCTTCCATCGGTTGGCTCAACCTCGGCATGAGGGTAGACGAACCGCATCCGCATCCGCGTGTCAGGAATGCACAGGCCTGTTCCGCCAAATGCCAACATGATCTTGCGATATTCGTCGGCCGCCAGGCCAAGGTTCTCGAAGCCGAGATCAACGAACCTGCCTTGCAGAAACATCAGTGCGACGGGCAGGAATCCAGGGAAGTAGGTATGGGGCATTTCCTTGACCATTTGATCCCTGGTCCACGCATCAAAACGATTCGCTTCGACGCGCTCCAGCCAGGTCTTCTGCGTCAACTGGACAGCCATGGAGCATTCCTCCGCTTCGGGCTCTTGGGTTCCACGTCATCCTACCATGTGGATGCTTTTCCCCGCCACAACTCCCCGTCAAACGCCTCGCTTTCGCCGCAAGAACTGTTCCAGGAATTCGAGCAGCCGTTGCCCCGTCTCGCGGCCTTCCACGAGTTCCAGGGTTTGCGCGACGGCCTCGAACGTCGTGCGGCGGCCGCCAAGGACGTTGCGGCGCAGCCAGGGGAAGTCCGGGCGCGGCATCTCCAGGCTCAGCGCGCGAGCTCGGGCGAGCATCGGAATGCGACGCATCATGTTCTTGGCCTGGATCCAATTGCCATCCGGCACGAGCAGCGTCATCGGCCGGGGCAGCGCGGCAAGCGTTTCCGGCGTCAACGGGTCGGCGCCCCGGCCGGGGTAAAGCACCAGCGTGGACGGCAGGTCCGGGTCGATGCCCGCGCTGCTGACGGGGAGGTGGCGCACGCCTTGCAGGCGGACCTCCGCGTTGGTCAGGGCCAGCCGGCTCAGGTGCCCCGTGTTAGTGGACCGGCTCCACTCGGAAACGTGAATGACCATGACCACGCGCGTCGCCAATTCAAGCCGCGGAGCGCTGCCGCAGATACAGACCGCCAGCCGCAATCGGCAGGCAACACAAAACGAGGAGGTCGTGCGATGACGCGGCATGATGGGGCTGCGTCCTCTTTGATTCCCCCTGCTTCGCAGGGCTTGGCGCTGGAAATTGAATTATGCAGGGGGTGGGATTCGCACCCACGGCTTCGGGGGTTTAGCCCGATGAGTTGACTGCTACTCCACCCCTGCAACGAAGTTTTGCGGGGAGCCCTTCGTTACTTCTTCTTCGGCGGGGGCGACTTCACGGTCGACGCCTTGGCGTCCTTCTTCGGCTTCTTCTTCTCCTTACCCTTACCCTGCGAGTTATTGCCTTTACCCATCTTTCTTACCCCGGTTGAGATCGTCAATGGTTTGAATGACTGCGTTAGTCATATTTCATATTACGGCAAAGTGGCCAATCCGTCCGGCAATCCCCCATTGCGCAGCGGGTCTCCATTGCCATCGGGCGGGTTTCGGTGACGAGGCATGAGGACTTCCGCGCCCATCGCCTCGGCCCGTGCGATGGCCGCGCCCAGGTCGTCTACCTCGAACCAGAGAAGCAGGCCATTCCCCGGAGGCATGTCGTCTGGGTCGCCGATGCGCCCGTGGTGATCTTCCACTTCCCAGCGGTGCAGTTGCAGCACCAGTTTGCCCGCGAACACAAGGCGTTCGTAAGCCGTGAAGTGCCAAACACCCCGCGAAAGCATGCGGAAGCGGCCACTTTGTTGACCTTTCCGTCAGTTTACTCGTCAAGTACATCGCTCCTGCCACATGCTTTGGCGGTGCGAACGGCGGGGCAACGGTTTTTGCGAGGCATCCGCCAAAGGATGGCACACTAACATGGCAATGCCACCCTGTCGAACCTCCTGGTTGGCTTCGGACACCCCCAGAGGCACATGCAGCATGCCATCCGATCCAACACGCGCCCATACCATAATCCGCGACATTGCGTGCCCTCCTTCCGCCCAATTATAACGCCCGAAGCGCTGGTCACGCCAGAGCGGGAGCGGATCAAGTGCCCAGGAATCGAGCTGCGTCGCGTTTGGTTCGTCAAAAGCATGTGGAAGCACCGGTGCATCTGGCCCGGGAAGGTTTCTTGTCCCCGCGCCGCCAATCGAGCGGCGTCCCCTTTGTTTCTTCGGCGTCCCCTTTGTTTCTTCCGAGCAACCTGACACGCGCGGCTAGGCACTTTAATCGATAAAGTGCAAGACTGCCACAAGGGATGCCGTTCGGTCAGCGTGAAGTGGTGGTCGCGCCAGGTTTAGCCTGCTGTGATAAAACTTTTGACCCTGGGATCACCAATGAACTCCTTCACCTACCCGCTTTGGTGGATTTTTGCCCATTTTTTGTTTTTTTTATTGCGTTCACGCGCGCGGAGTGTTACCCTCCACCAGCGCGTAGCGGTAGGCTGCTGGAGCAGCCTACCTGGTCACAGTTCAACGGGCCTTGGAAACGAGCAAGGTGGTGGATATAATAGAAATGTCGCCCACCAGCGGTGTGGCACGTCGCTTCCCCACACATCTTGCGCATAAGGGATAGGCAGCGGTTCTGAATTGATGTTGTTTTTTTGCCTTGCGTTTCTTACGACAGCCACCCTGACAACCTCTTGTAAATTTGAGAAAAATCGCTGAATGGCTGACGTTTCGTGTCGACTGGTACACCGTTTGCTTGTTTTTTCCCCTTAGAAGGGAACCTTGATTCTTGCAAGTTTTCCCTTGAAAGACGTTCGTGGGTGTGGTCGTTTAGACCTCTAATCGAACCACAAACGTAAAAAAAGTGTCGGAATCTTGCTGGCAAAGCCGAATAGATGGCTTGGCAGCGAGTCCGAATAACCGAAGTCTCCCGTTTTCGTTCCCAGCACCAGTTTTCCTGAGCTATGCTTGCTCCGGAAAGCGTATTCAGGAGACAGCGATGGACGCCTACCACGACCTGCCACTTCTTTATGCTGAAGTGCGTCACATGGTTGTTGTGCCGGCGTTTTGAGAAAGGAGGAAGCTATGCAAACCGAACAACTTCCTCTGCCATTGGCCCAGCGAAGCGAAGAAATCACTGAACAGGATGTCGCCCTTCTCCTTCGGAAGGCAGAAGAACTCCAACGGGAACTAAAGAAGCCGGAAACTCCCCGACGGATTCCGTTGGTAAAGAGACAGATTCCGGTCAGCTAAGGACAGCTACATTTACCGAGACTAGGTGAACCCCCCTTCAGGTGAAGGGGGGTTTTACCTTTTTGAGGCAGCGCAATGGATGTCCTCCATAAGCATGAGTTCACGGACTCGGACTTTGACGATGTTCAGGATTTCGACTGTGGAGGCAAGGACTATCAACTTGAAGTGTCGAACTGGCTCAAAGGCCCACCAGACGCGGCGGATAGTGCATCACGCACTATCCGCGACAAAGAGCGGCCAGCGAAGGTCTATCTTTACCGTCTTGTTGATGAAACTGCCGAAAAGGACGACGACATCGCCGATGCCCCGCTAGTTGGCTTCGGCGCTTTGAGCAAGGGTAAGTGGCGATGGACAGGAAAGAAACCTCCAGCCATACCTGTTAGCGTTCTAATCTGGTACGGAGTGCAGGCAGGCTTCAAACGCCAGCCACCAGGGGATGAAAAGGCGTTTTACTCGGCCCAAATCCTTGACGATCTGATTGCGGAAGCCATGGACGATCGACATGACTATCCAATAGTGGGCCTCTGTGTTCATGGTGACAACAGGCGGGCAATTCAGATTTATCTCGACAATGACTTCACAGTTGAATTGAGCCCATACAAAGACAAGGCCACCGGGATTGAGTACAGGAAAATGGCCCGCATCCTTGATCCTGGACGGCTGCAACACTTCATCAACGCTGCCAAAATGTAAAATTGCCGTCCACTTCACCCTAGCGCCTTCGCCGGCGTAGGATACCGGCAGGGTGCTGCCTTCAAACGTACGGCAGGGTGGCATTGTTTTATGGTAAGTGCCCTGTTTTCGCGGGCGCCTCGCGGGGGCCGTGAAGTGCCAATCACACCGCGAAAGCATGTGGAAGCGGTCCCCTTCGTTTCTTCAATTCATTGCTCCGCCAGCCCCTCAAACGTCGCCTTGAAATCTTCTTCCGTCAGCGCTGTGTCGAATAGCCCCACGTCCAGCCCCTTATGCCGACTGACGCCCATGTAACGTAGGCTCGCGTCCTCATAGCGGCGGAACTTCCACACCGCGTCGTTCATCAGCGCGCTGTTGAACACGCCCAGGCTGACCAGCCGCTCAAAGTCCTCGGTTGTCAATCCGGTGACGCGCTTGAACAGCTTCGGCTCCAGCTTGGTGATGACGTCCTTCAATCGCTGCTCGCGGAAGTCGGTCAGATACATGAACACCGGCACGCGCGCCGCAAACTTGATCAGTTTCTCTTGCACCTGCTTTCGCAGGCTCTTGCGCTCCTTTTCAGCCTCCGTCAATTCTTTCTTCTCTTTCGTGGTTGGCTCTTCCCCCTCGCCGGCGCGGCGCTTGGCGTCCTTGATCTGCTCCGATCGGTTGATGATCGTCTCCAGATCGGCGTTGAGGTTTCGGAAGCCCTCGATCGCGCTCAGCGACTTCATCGCGGCCTCGTCCTTCATCAGCCTTCCGAGCGTGCTGTCGTCCACGTTTACGAGTAGCACGCTTTCCCAGCGCTTCGCGAGGAGCGTCGCACTCGTGCCGGCGGTGGCGATGTCGAGAATCGCTTCCGCGTCGAGCTGGCGCATCGAACTGCCGTCGTAGGCCAGCACTGGAAGGAATCCTACCAACTCCGCCACCCGCTGCTCGGGCGTGGTGTCGTCCGTCGCCAGTCGCGAACCGTAGTCGGCGATCTGTCGCAGCGCGCGGTTGGGCGCGAAGTCGAACACGTAGCATTCCGGCTTCACGACAATCTCCGCTCCCGATTCGTCTGCCACCGTCCACGGCGATTGCACGCGAAAAGCAGATTGAAAGTACGTCTCCGGGCTGCTGCATTTCCGCAGCATTAACATCCCTGCCCACGGGCGAACGGTCACGCCCGTCGTCAACTTTCCGCACGAAAGGGTGATCGACTTGCTAGCCAGGGGTTCATCCATCGCCTCCAGCACCGGTTGCAGCGCCGCTGCTCCGATGCCCGCGCGAGATCCCGCCGCAATCACCACGCTGTAATCGTGATAGAACGTGTTCTGCTTCGCCTTCAGCAACTTCGCCATCGCGTAACATGCCGCCACGCTCGGTAGAAACCAGAACGAATGCTGCAGCACGCCCAGCAGCCGGGCATCGCTAAACGGCAGCGGCGGCCGATCCTTCCCCAGCTTCAAATCGTCCACCGTCGTCCCGCGATACGCCCCGCGGATGAGGTCCAGCCATTTCTGAACTTCGTTCTCGTGTTCAAACTTCGCATCGTCGCCTTCGCCCCCCGCCAGAAAGAACTCGTTCAGATCGAACTCGTTGAACTCGCCCTCTTCAGCCACCTGCCGAATGTCGTCCGGCAGGGTGTACGTCATCAATACCAGGCGGGGGAGCGCCGCATACGGGTTCGGCCCCGGACCGGCCCAGTCGCGCTTGGCCCGCTGCTCGTCGCTGTAGGTCCAGTTGTAAATCTGCTCTTCGATGAACTCGCCGGATGCCAGCGCCCGGAAGGGCGTGCCCGAGAGATACAGGTAATGCCCCGTCGTGATCGGCAGGATCGACTCGTCGAACTCGGCCTCGATCCGGGTCACTTCCTCCGCGACCTCGCCCGCCTCTTCCTCGTCGGCCCCGAAGAGTCCTTTCGCGTTCTCACGCCACGCGCCGTAGTGGTATTCATCCAGAATCACGCAGTCCCACTCGGTTTCATGCACCCACTCGTTGCGCGGCTTGATGGCGCCGCTCGCCGTGCGTTGCAGAAAGTCCTGAAAGCTTCCAAAGCAGACGATTGGCTTCTTCTTATTCGCCTGTTCGTAGGTCAGTTCCCCATCGCGGGTGATGAACTGCCAGCCTTCAAAGTCGATGTGGCGGTTTAGATCCTCCGACCACGCATGCACCACCGCCGGCTTGAACGTCAGCACCAGGACCTTCGTCCAGCCCATGTGCTTGGCCAGTTGATACGCGGCAAACGTCTTGCCGAAGCGCATCTTCGCGTTCCACAGAAAGTGCGGCGTGTGCCCCGGCTGTTCGGTTCTGGCTTTGCTGAAGTAATCCGCCGTGCGTTCGACGGCCTCCCGCTGCTCCGGGCGCATCCCGAAGCTCAGCGTGCGGTCTTCCACGTTCGCGCTGCGCTCGCGCACGGCCACCACCGCCGCCCGCACCTCCTGCACCGTGCATTTGAACCACTCGTACGTGGTGTTCTTGATCCCCTTGGCACGCAAATGCCGGTGCACGTCATGATCGGTAAAGCTCGACCCATCCGCCCGCATCGCCGGTTCGATCAACTCGATGCGATAGGCGTTCAGGCCGGACGGAAACTGCTCCGCGATCCGGTCGGCCGCGATGCGCTCGGTGTAGCCGACCTTCAGTAACCCCGAATGATCCTGGTGCGTGCTGGCGAAGGCGTAGATCGTCGGCGTTGCAGGGGGACGCTGGGGGAAAAACTCGATAGCCATTATCGACTCTTTAGGGCAGCGAGACTTAGTTCACGCCGAGACGGAAGTCATATGTTTCGACCAGTTCCCACCAAAGGTCTTGGTTGTTAATACGATACAGATAGTTGTCCTTGTAAGGGCGGCCAACCTCAACGTGCAATCCCAAAGAGCGGGCGCACATCGCAACGACATGGGAATTGAAGTAAATGCGACATTCCGCGCCCCATTTGTTTGGCTGTGATTTATATTCGGGCGGAGTTCCAGGCGTAATCGCTGAGCCAGTGGAAGTTTGATAGCGTTGCGCAAACCCAGCCTGTGCTGCAGGTGCAACCTCGGCCTCAAGAAACGCGTGATCAAGGGATTGAAATCCATAAGGGTCTTGGTGCGGCATGTCATTCTCCATTTGGTTGATACCTATTCGTCAGATTTGTCAAACGAACGAATCTTCGATTCAATGAATGTCACCTCGCCCGGTGTCAGCCCATACCGGGTAATTAAGTCTGCGTCGGTCCAAAGTCGGGTCATGTCGAGGACGGGAACGAGCGCATACGCCTCTTTCGTGATGTGGTGTGAATACATGAACTGCGACACAAGGAATCGAAAGAACCGCGTCTTCATGTACGCAACGAGGTTCTCGGCCTCCTTTTTGAAAGCATAATGGCCGATCACGAGATAAGTTTCATTGCAAATCGTCTTTGGTGGAATTATGTCGATCTTGGAGAGCACTCGCCTGCGTCCGTCATTGCCGGGATTTCCCGCGTGATCGTGTCCGACATACGACGTGATCACCTTCCAACGATTGATCATCTCGGTGCCGGTTGTGATTTCGTCGCGAGGATAAGGGCCTTCGCCTTTTTGCCAACGCAAGATTAGTTCACCGCTCTTCATCGGACGTTCGGTCGTCGCCAATCCAAATGGCTTACGACCGGAGACCTGTTTGTTCATGCGTGGTTCATCTCGATCGACGATTTTCCGCACGATTGAGACTGCCGCACCGTGGCGAATGAAGGTCTTGAATTCGTCCAGTTTTCGCTCGGAAGTAGTCTCGTTGTTACCGTGTACGTTCGTCACGCTACACAATCCGGGGTTGTCCCGATCCCATAGGAAGTAGCAGACGCCGCCCGCAAGATCGATCCCCGGAAAGACGTCGTTTACGTCTTCAAAGTCAACGATTCGCCGAAGCCGGTCGTCACCAAGCATCTCCGCCCGGAAATCATCCAAACCCTTTCCACCCCCAAACCACCGCGACGGGATAATCATCGTCAAATAACGTGGTTCTAGCTTCTTCGCTTGCCGAACAAACTGATGGTAGATCGGCGAAGCGCTTCTTCCAAAGCCCCCATCGCTCAACTGATACGGCGGGTTCCCAACAATCACGTCGAACTTCACGTTAAATACCTCCCTCGGGTCAATGCCGTGGATGAACGGGTAGGCGTAGGTTTCGAATGTTTCATCGCGGTCGTACTCGCCCTGGTTCGCGCCGCACGATTCGCACTTCCCGTTGGCGTTCCAAGCGTGATGGGTCCTGGGCAAGCGAATATTGCCGTCCGGTTTGGTGAATGCGGTGGCGATGCTAAATTTGCCGTCCGCTTTCTTGGAGCAATAAACACTCCGCCGACTGAGCAACGCGGTTAACTCGGTGATCGCCAGACCGAAGACCTGTTTAGTGAGGATGTGGTCGATGCGGGCCTGATCATCGGGCATCTGGTCGCGCAGGCCGTGGTTGAGCCGGCGGGCGATTTCGCGCAGGAATACGCCGCTCTTGCAGACGGGATCGAGGAACGTCGTGTCAGGTCGGCGGAACAAATCCTGGGGCAGAATGTCGAGCATGGCCACCGCGAGCTTGGGCGGGGTGAAGACCTCGTCGGCGCTTAGATTGGCCAGGCACGTGAGAATGTCGGGATTATGGCCGGTCATGCGAAGCCTCTGCGTCGGGGACCTTCAAATAGTGGCACGGGGGGAACTCGCCGACGGGTGTGGGGACGAAGACATCTTTCCCCAAGTCGCTGAAGAGCGGCAGGCTCGCGTGATGGGCGTGTTCGAGCAAATGACCGTAGGCGAAGTCGCGGCGCTTGAGCAGCGAGCCGTTGATCGGGGACCACTCGGGAAACACGATCGGGCGGTCATTGGTGGTGCGGAAACTGAGGGCGTCGCCTTGCACGATGTTCCTGGAAAGAATGAAGGCCGCAGCGCGGGCGGCTTCTTCAGAAAGTTGAGTCTTGAAACGGGCGGCATGGGCGGCGTTGACCACTTCCAAAAGGCGATCGCGACAGGCGGCGATGTTGTCGGCGAGCAGGTCGATGCCGTAGAGGCTGCTCGCGGCCAGGATCGCGTCGCGTTGCCATTTCTCGCGGTTGTGGGCGTTTCTTTTGTCGACAGTGACGAGCTTTCGCCGCAGCACTTCGGCGAGAAAGTTCCCGTCGCCGCAGGCGGGTTCTAGAAAGCGCGAGTCGATGCGCTCGCACTCGTGAGCGACCAGGTCAAGCATGTCGTTGACGAGCCCGGGCGGAGTGAAGACTTCACCGTGGTCGATGATGCGCTGGCGGTTTGTGACGGATCTAACCATAAACGTTCACGCATCCTTTGAAACTGACCAACGAAATCACAATCGCAATGGCAAAGAACTGCGGTCTCCGCACGTTGATTATCTCATGTTATAACCAAGCTGCCCAACGAAAAGTTTTGAACGGCAGGCTGGCCAGGGCTTGAGCGTAGCGAACCCCCCGGCGGAAGCATCAGCGATTTGACGCGCCGGCCGGGGCTTGGCGTTTGGCGGGTGCAATACTCGCGGATTGTTCGCCAGCCCCGGCCACACTGCCGCGGCGGGCATTCAATGCTGATGCTCATTCACCCTCACCGCCCCATACCGAAACGCGTCATTCCTCGTCCCCTTGCCGGTTTGTTCGATCAGGCCCAGGCTGGTGAGGCGGGTGAGCCAGCGCCAGA